>Ga0066372_10001330_pt1 | contig 9908 bp, 10 predicted proteins | sample Knorr_S15_td_250_FD_77011 | JGI IMG/M metagenome (GOLD analysis project Ga0066372, IMG submission 77011) | Marine microbial communities from Southern Atlantic Ocean transect - Knorr_S15_td_250_ad_251m_LV_A | ecosystem: Environmental > Aquatic > Marine > Oceanic | place: Southern Atlantic ocean... | reverse complement strand
TGTTACTCTGCTCATTAGTTTTCCCTAATAAAGTTGATTAATAATTGCGACAGTTCTTTAGGTCTTGTCCATTGATAAAAATGACCGCCTCCAATTTGTGGGGCACTCTTTGCATTTGGGCACATAGCTAATACGTCCTTTTCGATTCCATTTGTTACTGGATCATCCCCTGCAAAGACACTAAGAAAAGGTTTATCCCAAGTAGAGAAAAACTCTCTTGCCTTTCTTTGTTCTTCTAATGACTGATCAGGAATTATTGGCACATGACTTGGCATAGCTCTAGGACCCATTTTGAAACTAGGATCTGGAAAAGGCGCTTCATAGGCTTTTGCTATATAAGATTTGAAAGGTGATGCACTATATTTTCCTAATAAGATAAAAATATAATTTAAAGCTAATGACACTATAGATCTTTTATCCATTTGCATAGATTGTATAAAACCTATGGGTAAGTCTTCAGTGTCCCAACAAAATTTCTGCCAGTACATGAATTTTAGTCCCGGATGAGTTTTGCCGCTGTCCATTTGACTTATTTGTTTCGCCATCGACATTGGGTGAAGTTTTATATTACTTTCTCTAAAGGCCTTTATTTCTTCAATGACTTCTTCGGATACTTCTGGATTATAAGGAAGTCCGGTATTGCCCATCGAGACTTTTGAGAATCTATTTGGCTCTCTAGCAACTATTCTTAATCCAATCAAACCACCCCAGTCCTGACAAAATAAAGTTATATCTTCAAAATCATTGGCATTTAGCCAATCAACCATCCAATCAACTTGATTTTGGTAACTATAATCTTCTCTAGAGGCCGGCTTATCGGATTTTCCATAACCAGGTAAATCAGGAGCAATAACTCTTATCCCAGCGTCTGTTAAGAAAGGTATCATCTTGGAATAAAGGTAACACCAAACTGGCTGACCATGCATTGCTAACAAAATAGGTCCGTCTTTAGGCCCTTCATCTATATGATGTATGCGTAGATCTGAGCCGTCTTTGGTCTTTATGTTCGTGTAATGTGGTTCATAAGGAAAATCAGTTATTCCTTCAAATCTCTCGTCTGGAGTTCTTAATATTTTCATATTTATTTTTCTTTCATTAATAATTTTTCACAACCAGTTCCTTCAAACAGATCCAGCAATCTTTTTTGATCAATCTCAGTCAAAGCATAAAATTCTTGGTTGATCCATTGGAGGCATTTACCTTGGTAGTTAAAGGTTTTTTGACTCCAGGTAGATCCATCTATCTCAGTTTCCCATGTCTCATCGCCATTTTTTAATGCTTCACTATTTGCTAAAAGTGCAGGCACATAAACATGTCCTATTTCTTTCAAAAGAGATTTTATACTATCTGGAAGTGATTCGAAATTTTCCCAAGTATTTTTATCCGGATTTATTCCTGATAGATCTTCCATACTATTTATCCACGCTACAGTTCTAAGAGACTCCTCATGTGCTATTGCTCTGGATGTAGGATCAAGTCCTATCAACTGGGTCAGTTGCCCATAAATAGCAAAGTCTGCAGAACTTGGCCTATATCCAAATAGAAAAGGTAGATTGCTAAGATGGTTCTGCATGATACCTAGAAAACGTTTGTAACTATTTTCAATAATTGGAGCAGTGATATTATTTGAACCAACTACCCAAAGCCTTTCAATTTGTCTTGAACCGATACCTTCTTTAAAAAGTTTCCAAATATCGTCTTGAAGATCTACTTTGTGATTCAAAGGCAAAATAGATGAAGCATTATCAGCATCCTCTTCGAAGTGCCACCTGTAATGAAACATATATTTGGTAACCCATTCATCTCCGAAGTCTTCTAAAAGGTAATTTAGAAAACAAAGGGCAGGATCTTCCGGTATTACACTTCTGCCTTCAAATTCTTTTTCAAGTCTTCTGATAATCGGAGTTGAGTCGGTAACAGTCTGAAGTTCACCTCTTTCATCTCTCATAAGAAAGGTTGGAAGGAGAACAGGCTTAGGGGGCTCAATATTTAGATCTTCAAATGCACCGCCGCTGTCCAAAAGCTCTCCAGGATTACCCCAAATTATTTCATAAGGTATGCGTCTGTAACGAAGCAACGCGATCATCTTCCTTGTGTAGGGAGATGGCGGCGCACCTATGAGAGTAAGTCTTTCTTTTTGTAACATAGTTTTATTCCTTATTTACTTTGTCTATGACTCTAATTAAAGCATCAGCTATTACAGCTGGAACTTCTTCTTGTAGAAAATGTCCAGCCGAGGTTTCGGTCACATACGCCTTAGGAAAGTTTTGCTTCATGAACGGTAGCGCTTTGGCGAGAATAGGGTCGTTCATACCCCAGATAATTTCTGCAGGGATGTCTAACCCCTGAACATAACGCTCAACCAGCCTTAAAGATGGCACGCTCGCATGATCTGGTCCGTCAGTTACCATTCGCATTAACGCCAATGGTGCCTTAGCATTACCACTTTCGTACACCGGTCTGCCATAAAGTTCTACCAAATCATCTGACATCGAACTGGGGTCACCTTGAGTTCGATGCAATTGATCAAAAATTGAGAACACAACCTCTAAAAGAATTTCACCAACCACAGGTGTCTTGACGGTCGCATGCGCGCGGGATAGGTCCACATTAATTGTCGGCGCGTTAAACCCTGTGTTCATTAAGACAGCTCCTTTAAGCAAATCAGGGGAAAGGGCTAGCGCACCCATACCGATTGGGCCGCCCCAATCCTGACCAGCGTAAACCAATTCGGATATTTTCAACTTCCTCAAAACTCCGTTGATCCAGCGAATATGATTTTCGAGGGTATGCTCGCTCGCTGGGACTTTACTAGAAAAACCCAACCCTATAAGCGTGGGCATAATAACTCGAACTCGGTTGGTAGGTAGATTAGCCACCACCTGTCGGTACAAAAATCCCGAGGTAGGATTCCCGTGCAGCAAGAAAACAGGAAAACCATCGCCAACTTCAAGTATGTGAACCTTGATACCCGGCTCTACTTCAACAAAATAACTCTTGTAGTCTGGTCCGATCTTCTTTGCCGCATAATCTGGAAGGGAATATGCCTCGAAACCTCCTGCATCAAGAGTCACCGTGCCCTGTCCTTCTGGAGTAACAATTTCACCATCGCGAGTGATATAACTCACAAAAAAAATGCATGTCACGGTAATAATAAACAGCGAAATCAATAAAAACTTTTTCATATTAATTATTTACCTTTATTTTGATTTTGTCGGCGGTTATCATAACTCCTTCGCCCAGTTCATCATTTTTAACTTGCTTAAACGAATCTAGATCGCCCAAGACTGCTTGCCATGTATAAAAATAATTCTTATTTTCAATAGATATTGGAAAACAGCCGAATCCTATAGGGATCATGGAAAAAGCACCTTTATGCTCGCCTACTAAATAGCGATCAAGAAAGTTGAGATAAGATTCTTTCTTTTCGATGAGTACTATGTCGAAAAATGCTACAGCATCTTTTCCCTCTGAATCAATTTTCCCTAATATCTGAGCTGGAAATAGCCCGCCGGTCCAACGAGCATTTATCTCAGTCACCACCAGGCTGCCATCTTTTCCAATAAAAAAGTCAATTCCGCAGTTGCTACCCTCGTCAGAAACGTAACCATGATGCCTCGCATATTCACCCACTTTGAGAAGTACGCGAGTTTGTTTTTCGGACAAGGTCACCGACTTCCCTATTAAGTTCCCGACCCAAATCCCATCGGCAAACAAAATTTCTCGTATGTTGTCTATCCGAATCTCAGTTTTTGAAACAACTAGATCTACTGTCATCTCTTTGTAAAACTTTAAGTCCAACCGTTCCTGTAGCAAGATGATCATGTTCTCATCGTATTCGGCTACATATTCTTCACATTCGCCTATGGTGCTAACTGGCGCAACATTTCTAGCTCCAGCCAAGCCTAAGAGCTTAATGATTATTTTGTTTCTATGTGAAAGAAAGAAATCTTTGACAGCATCTGACTGCAGCTCTGCTTTAGTGGTGACTAAAGTGTTAGGTACTGGAATTCCAAAGCTTGGTGCATTTTCTGCGAAGTGTTTTTTTGAATTAACATTTCTATTAATCTCTAGCAAGTTTTCATTATTGTGAATTATTTTATTAGATCCACTGGACATGTAAAGATTAGTTACATCTGTCAAATTTGGATTTTTCTTAACGTAAGTTGCTACTGAATCATAGTAGGTGTTTTTGGGGTGATAGCTAAAATTATTTAGTGGAATTATATTTTGAGTCATTCGAGAAAAAAACCCATGATACCGTCTTACGGTTTCTTTCCACTCGGCTGAAGCAAATTGTTCATAGAGAGCAACATGATCATTGTCGTGCCCAACGCACGTTAAAGCAATTTGTAACATGGCCGTTAATTCAACGTTTGATAGATGATCAGCTTTCTGTTTTTCCGTAAGTTTTTCAAGATCGAAAAAGAGAGAACAGTCGTCCCCAGCCATTGCGTAAAGAGAAGAGTAATGAGCTCCCGGGAAGAAAGATCCGATTTTCATGACATGTGTGCTCCACCATCAATCATTGTCTTCTTGCTCCCTTGCAGTAGTTATGTTAGCAAATTTATTAGAAAATAGTCTAGACTTCTCTAGATAACAAAAAAAGAATAAACATTAAATAATGAAAATATTTATAAAGCTTCTCTTGCTGATTGTTTCACTGCAATCTTTCAGTGTCTTTGCTGATAGTGAACAAACTAAAATATTAGTGGTAGGTGCAGGTATATCAGGATTGGGTGCAGCAAAGGAATTACATGATTCTGGTTATGAAGTTACTGTTCTTGAAGCAAGAAATAAAATAGGAGGAAGAATAAATACCGATAGATCGTTAGGATTTCCATTAGAAAGAGGAGCAAACTGGATTCATAGTAATAAGTTAGAAAGTAACCTCCTGATGTCTATGAAAGAAGAGTTAGGATTAAAAACAAATATTACTTCGTTAAGTGTTGCCGATAATTTTAAATTGTTCGATAAAAATGGAAAAATTATAAATTTATCAGAAGATGATTTGGAAAAAATTGAATTCAGGATAGGACTAACCGCTTATATTGCCTCTTATATTTACCCGACTGCAACCTTAGAAGATGTAATAGGCTTTTTAAAAAAAATAAGATTAATATCATTTGCGCCAAATGTAGTTTTTCAAGCAATTCTCCAAAACTTAGAGTTAAGCGCAGCTGAAGATTCAAAAAATATACCCATCGGTACTTTAGTAGCTGAAGCAGAATACATGGAGAATTCCGGAGATGATGAAGAGGTTTTCGGAGGTTTTGATCAATTTACAAATCATTTATCAAAGAATCTAGATATAAAATTGAATACTCCCGTTACAAAAATTGATTATTCATCCAAAAACGTAAAGGTATTTGCAAGTGACAATATTTATATTGCTGATGCTGTCGTTGTGACTGTTCCGCTTGGAGTTTTACAAAAAAACCTCATTGAGTTTGTCCCTACTTTACCGGAAAAAAAGAAAGAAGCCATAAAAAATATCAACTGGGGAAATGTAAATAAAGTGATATTTAAATTTCCCTATAACTTTTGGGGCGACGCCAAAACTTTTTTCATAGAGAGAGATGATAGGCACGCCTTTTCAACTTGGCTCAGTAATGAGGTAATGGTAAATGAACCGGTTATCTATTCTTTCTTTTCAGGAGATTTTTCAAGAAATATGGAGAAAAAATCAGACGATTATATTATTGAGGAAGCAATGAAATCTCTAAAAATTGCTTATGGAAATGATATTCCAGAACCAGAAGCATTCTTAATTACCCGATGGGGAATGGAGCCATACATACTAGGATCTTACTCGGCACCAGGGCACAATCAAGACGATTTAAAATTAAGGACTGAATTAGCTAATCAAATTGAAAATAAAATATTTTTTGCTGGTGAAGCAACAAGTGTCAATGAATATGGATTTTCACATGCTGCCTTATATACGGGTTTACGAGAAGCTAAAAAAATAAAAGAAATTTACCCGATTAAACCTCAATAATCGCTTATAAGCATATAGGAGCTAAAACATGAAGTTTCATAACTCGGAAATCCTCGAAGATCCCTATCCTCACTACCAAAAGTGGCGCAAAGACAGTCCTATCTGGTGGGCGGAAGATGTTGGAGGCTGGGTTCTCAGTCGTTACGATGATGTTCGCGCCATACTGAAAGACGCCGTCCTGTTCTCCTCCAAAGCCATGGGTGAAGGGGACCAGCAAGCGATTGCCTTGCCCCTACTCACCGATGATCCACCCCGCCACACCCAGTTACGTGCCATTGTCAACAAAGCCTTTACCAGCCGAACATTAAAAGACATGGAGATTGAGGTTGCCAAGCTAGTAGAAGAGCTGTTGGATCGTATGGCAAGAAAAACCGTCATCGATATTTCTGGGCAATTCACTATTCCCCTGCCGGTGTACATTATCTCTCGGCTGATGGGTATCCCGGAAGAGCGGGCTGATGATTTCAAGCGTTGGTCTGATGCATTGACGGGTACCAGTGAAGCGACCAACCTGGAAGATCGTATGCCGGATATCATGGAGATGGCCAATTACTTTGCATCACTGATTCCCGAGCGAAGAAAACATCCTGGTGATGATCTGATCAGTAAGGTGGTACAGGCGGAAGTCGACGGCGAAGGCATCAGCGATCAAGATATCGTCGGTTTCAATATGTTGCTGCTAATTGCTGGCAACGAAACTACCACTAATCTGCTGAGCAATCTACTTAATCACCTCGCAGCTCACCCCGAAACGTGGAAAGAATTGCGCGAAAACCTTGACAAGGTCGAAGCCGCTGTTGAAGAAACTTTGCGTTTCGACGCACCAGTACATTGGGTTAATCGCAAAGCTACTGCTGATACTGAATTTCATGGTCAAAAAGTTAAAGCGGGGGATACCGTCTATGCTATTCTCGGCTCTGCCAACCGCGATTCAGAACATTACGAAAATGCCGACGAATTTCGTCTCGATCGCGTTCGAGGAGTGGATCACCACACTTTCGGCCGTGGTATCCATGCTTGTATCGGCGCGCCTTTGGCTCGTATGGAAGCACGCTTTGCATTAAAGGGTCTGTTCCGGCGCTATAAAACCATTTGCCATCCAGAGCATGCCGAAAATGAACGTACCCATTCCAGTATGTTGCGTGGTTTTCACCATCTGTGGCTTGAAGTAGAACCTGCCAAGGAAACGAACTGATTAAAGACAATTTCAGGCCAGTGTGAATACCGGTACCATCATCTCGGGCGACCACTCAACAAAGGAAACGGCGACATTGGCGCCAACTCGTAACCTATCGTCATCTGGGTTTGATGTCAGAACCTGGCTCATCATCCTGACACCTTCCGCGAGATCAATCAGGGCAACCAGGTAGGGTGCAGTGTAAGCTTCTGAAACACCGCGACGAACCACGGTAAAGCTGGCAATGGTGCCTTGGCCACTCGCCTTCTGCCATTCAAGATCAGAGCTACCACAGGTTGAACAGACGATGCGCGGATAAAACTGGTGTTTGTTGCAACTAGTACAAAACTGCAGACGCAATTCCTTGTCGCTGCAGCCCTGCCAATAGGGTTCTGAAATGGCGGTTGGTCTTGGCTGAATCTTTGTTGCCTTAGACATCATCAACCCCCAGGATGAGTGTTGCATGACTGGACATAATGCCACCTTGAGCGTGCACCAACGCCGTTTGTGCATTGCTGACCTGACGTGCATCAGCAGTACCTCTAAGTTGCCAGACCGCTTCAGTCAACGCAAACATGGCACCCGGATTACCGGGATGACAGTGAGACAACATACCGCCGTGGGTATTTACCGGAAGATCGCCACCAGGTCTAGTGGCACCGCTTGATACGAAGGCGCCGCCTTCTCCCTTGGCACAAAAACCAAGATCTTCCAGCTGGATGAGTACTGTGGGTGTAAAGCAATCGTATATCTGGGCGAAGTCAATATCTTTATGTGACCGTCCAGATTGCTTGAAGGCTGTCTGACCTGAATTTAATGCTGCGGAGGTCGTCAGGTCAGCCGCCTGACTAATGTGCTCGTGACTGTGGCCCTCGCCGCTACCCAGAAGGTAAATAGGTTTGTGGGGGAAGTCTTTAGCGCGCTCAGCTGAGGTAACGATAATGGCGGAGCCACCATCAGAAACGAGTGAGCAATCCAGAAGATGGAGTGGGTCGGCAATAAGCCGGGAACTGACAACATCTTCGACTGATATTGCTTCCCGCATTTGTGCGGTTGGATTCCTGACAGCATGGAGTCGACCTGAAACGGCGACCTCGGCTAAATCTTCCGCTGTCGTGCCGAACTCAGCCATGTGGGCAGTTGCAATCAGGGCGTAGTAGGCCGGTACGGTTGGGCCGTAGATTTGTTCATATTGGGGGTGGCCTGTGGACGACTGTGTCAACATGGCTTGCTCTCGCGTCATCGAGCTGCGCAGACTATCCGCCATGCTGATCAGAATGGTATTTGCCATGTCTGCTTGAATTGCCGCCGCCGCATGGGCTAGAACCGAAAAAGTCGTGCCACCACCAGTATTCACTGTCATGCACATGGGTGGAAATATCTGTAGGTACTCAGCCATGGCTTCAGCGTGATACATGATCGGTTCGGCCATCGAATTACAGGTAATAAGGCCATCAATCGAGGATTTATGAAGGCCAGCGTCATCCAAGGCCAAAAGAGCTGCCTCGACACAAAGTTCTGTCGGGCTTTTGCCAGGAACGATGCCGACTTCTGTGTCAGCAGCACCAACGATGGCGAGTTCGGCGCTCATGCGATGATCTCTGCGGTTGCGACTCCTGGTGCGATCACATCACCATCCTCATTTTTGATAAAAACCTCGATCGTAATTGTGTTGCCTTCGATGGCGGTGACATTACCACCGGCAGTCAGTGTTTCACCAATATAACTTGCGACGCGATTCGAGTATTCAATCTTCGTCAGTCGACCGCTCTCACCCAACCAGAGTTCAACGACTTGATTCAGCCAGTCACCCAATAGTGGACCTGCTATCACGAGGCCAGGATAGCCTTCGACTTCTTTGGCATAAGGTTCATCGAAGTGAATTCTATGGCCGTTCCACAACGCAGCGTTGTAAAACATGAGTTGAACATTATCGGGCGTGTGAAACTGTTCAGGTAGCGTATCACCAACAGCTACATTCATCTCAAAATCCTCGTCATCTTTTCACGAATTACCAATTCATCGTCGTCATTGTGTATTTCCATGATGACCTCATAGAAAATCAATGGGCCGGAGCGACCTTTCTTTTCGTAAATGTCGGTCAGCGTTCGTGTTGAAGTGAGCCAATCACCGGGATGAATTGGATTTAGGTACTCGATTTCAAGGCCACCTGCCATATCCCGATGCAGCGGGAATTTTGGCAGCAGGGGATCAATAGAAACTCCGTCTGGAGAGAGTTGTTCGAGCTCAACCACATCCCAAAAAAGTGGTACATGAAACATGGGCGGGGCTTCGTCGCCATCTAGATATTTACGTTGTGGATTGCTGGTGGCGATTGCATATTTGCGGATATCACGCCGAGTCACGATTTCACGTTTTGGTTCACTCTCGCGGCCAATATTGGCGAGTAGTTCTGGTGTCAAAAGACTCATAAAGTAAGTTGTACAGTATACTTGATACTATTACTTCCCTTTATAAATTTAAGATGTGCCATCAGCAAGGCTCGATACCAGTACGCTCCGCACTCTCGAACAAGGAGTTGAGCTCGTCATCGGAATCCGCGCCCAGAACTCTATCTACCCATTGGTGAAAGTGCTGATTGCCCTTCTCGTTACGGCCAAATATCACATGATCAAGTCCGCCTTCCTTCAGCGCTGACTGTGCAGAACCGCCGGTAGCATAGTCCTCCTGCATCACCACCTGCTGAAAGAAATCGAATTGCTTCTCTGC
>Ga0066372_10001328_pt1 | contig 9927 bp, 11 predicted proteins | sample Knorr_S15_td_250_FD_77011 | JGI IMG/M metagenome (GOLD analysis project Ga0066372, IMG submission 77011) | Marine microbial communities from Southern Atlantic Ocean transect - Knorr_S15_td_250_ad_251m_LV_A | ecosystem: Environmental > Aquatic > Marine > Oceanic | place: Southern Atlantic ocean... | reverse complement strand
TACGATACACAGAACCTGTCCCTGTCGAACCTTGTCACCAACTTTAACAAAAGGCGGCTCCTTGGGAGCTGAGGCGCTGTAATAAGTCCCAACAATCGGCGATTTCACAACCGACAATTGACTCAGGTTGGACTCCTCTACCGCGTCAGGTTCCTTTGATGCTGGGATTGCTGGAACCGTTACCTCGTTTTGAACTGTATGAGACGAAGAAGAAGTTCCACCACACTTAATACGAAGACGAATACCCTCCTGCTCTATCTCGAACTCGGACAAGCTGTATTCGCGTGCCATTTCAATAAACTTTTTGATTTCTTTAATATTCATCATGGGTCATTCTTCCCTCTACACTGCAGCATCTCCTACTATTCAATCTACAGCTCACTCAATCTACAACCGCTTAACAAAGCATTCGATCCACGTCAGTCAGCAATTCACAACCAGTTGGAGTCACCAGGACATCGTCCTCAATTCGTGCTCCACCAAGCCCAGGCAAGTATGCACCAGGCTCCACTGTTAAAACCATGCCAATTTCAAGGCGCCCATCCAATCCAGAAGCTACTGCAGCTGCTTGGTCCGGCCCCTTACGACCAACTCGTGGCTCCTCGTGCACTTCAAGTCCTAAACCGTGGCCCGTACCGTGCAAAAATGCACTGCCTAACCCATATTGGGTAAGCACATCGCGGGCTGCCGCGTCAACTTCACTAGCCAAACAATCTGGACTTACCTTGGCTATCGCCGCATCCTGTGCTTCGACTACAGCACAATGCACTCGACGCAACTCTGCACTCGGATTACCAATACTCACAGTTCGACTCAAATCGACGCAGTATCCTTCGTAAACCCCTCCAAAGTCCAGCAACACTAAATCATCCGCTTCGATTCTACGGTCACTAGGTCGTGCGTGGGGAAAGGCGCTATTCGGTCCAGAAGCAACTATTGTGTCAAACGCTGGACATTCAAAACCGATATCGTGAATCCTCTGATCAATGTGATGTGCAGTCTCTCTTTCAGACCGCCCCATTTTCAAGTCACGAAGAACATTTTTCGCAACTTCAGACAACAGTTTCGCTGCTGTACGGATAATCGAAATCTCAAACGCATCCTTTATCATTCGGATGCGTTCAATTAAACGATTAGTTGGAATTAGCAGAGGACGATTTTCATCTCCCACTTGTTTTTTGTTCGAACCAGTCGGCTCGTTAAGTACAGCGGTTAGAGAGTGAAAACGTTGATACGAACAGTGCGCTGATTCGAATCCAATTCGCACAGCAGATAAATCTAGTAAAGCTTCCGTAATGGTTTCATCATATGAACGAGTCACCAACTTCAGTGCAACGTTCTCATGGATAAAACTAGAAGATAAGAGGTCTCGCGCTACTGCATCATAACGACCATCCGTTATGAAGATGCACTGTTCCTGCCCTAAAACCAAAACCGCCGAACTGCCATCAAAATTCGTTAGATATCTGACGTTCGCAGGGTGTTGCACTATCAGTACGTCAACAGAGGCATCACGGAGACTTCGTCTGACCTGTACAATTCGTGCTTGCAAATTTTCAGATGGAGCCAACATCATAATCTCGAGTAAGAATAATTGTGATTACCCTGAAGCTTTTCCTCTTAGAAACCTAAACGACTTGCTTGCCTCAACTTTCTTCTGAATTTTCTAGAGGAGAAGACCGCATCGATTGACAGTGTCTAGCTTGAGCCTTAAGTCCATATGCAGCTATTACAGGTGGCACTCTTAGCTAGAGTGTCTCATCTGACCCAATAAACCTATTATAAATCAATATCTTCTCGGGCTTGAATACCATGATAGATGAACCGGCATGTCGTTTCTTTTCACAGAATCAGTTATCACAAACTGAGCGTTTGCCGGCAATTTGCAGTTAAACCCTCATTCAGACTTACGTCATCTTGATGCGAGAAGGCCTGATTTTGAGCCACTCAAGTAAAATTCAAAAAAGCCAAAATCTTGACAGTTGAGAAAATCATAAGTAGCCTTAGGGGTTGCAGTTGTCAGCTAGGAAGAAAAGAGATCTATGAGTTCGGATTCAAATGAGCCTCAAGGCGTAGAACGGAAATGGCACGTCATTGATGCAGAAGGAAAAGTGCTCGGTAGAATTGCCACCACAACCGCACGATTCTTACAAGGTAAACACCAACCGCATTACACCTCATATATTGACACTGGTGACCACGTAGTGATCATTAATGCTGGACTAGTGAAATTGACAGGTCAAAAAGAAGTTCAGAAAATCTATCGTAGGCATAGTGGTTATCCAGGTGGGTTACGTGAAGATCGGCTAAAGGTAGTTAGAAAAAATCAACCAGTTCGTCTTGTTGAATCTGCCGTCCGGGGAATGCTTCCCAAAACAAAACTCGGTGATGCGATGTATCGTAAGTTAAAGGTTTACGCCGGTTCTGACCATCCACATGCCGCGCAAAAACCATCAGTCCTTGAGGTTGTCTAACGTGCCAGTAAACGAATACTACGGTACGGGACGTCGTAAAAAGTCAACTGCTCGAATCTTTTTAAGGCCGGGAACAGGCACTATTAAAGTGGATCGCAAACCTTTGGAAGTACGATTTCCAACTGAAGCATTGCGAACGGTTATCACACAGCCATTACTCCTAACCGAAACAATGGATAAATTTGACATTTTGGCAACCACCTCTGGAGGTGGAATGTCAGGCCAAGCTGGAGCAATGCGCCTTGGCATAGCGCGAGCTTTAGTTGAATTTGATGCTGAACTTCGACCGTCGCTAAAGAAAGCTGGACTCCTCTCTCGTGACCCACGCATTAAAGAGCGCAAGAAATACGGTTTGGCTGGCGCGAGAAAGCGCTTCCAGTTTAGCAAGCGCTAAATAATGCTGAAGGTGAATTCCTAAGGAGAACGTTTGAACTCAATTGCATTAAAAGAATTGCTCGAAGCCGGTGTTCATTTTGGTCATCAAACCAAGCGATGGAATCCAAAAATGAAGGATTACATCTTTGGTGAGCGTAATGGCATTTATATTATTGACCTCAGTAAAACCGTTAAATTATTTAATCAAGTACAACAGTTTGTCTCGAATCTAGCGGCCGAAGGTCGTGCGATCCTCTTCGTTGGAACGAAACGACAAGCTCAAAATGCAGTTATTGAGGAAGCCCGGCGTTGTGGAATGTATTTTGTCAACCAACGTTGGCTGGGCGGTCTTTTAACAAATTTTTCTACCATTCAAAGAAGCATCGCACGACTTCGCGAACTTGAAGCAATGACTGTAGACGGCCGTTATGACACTCTCTCAAAAAAAGAAATTGCCCGTCTCGAAAAAGAAAAGCGCAAACTTCTTAGAAATCTTGATGGCATTAGAGATATGCCGAAACTTCCAGATGCTCTTTTCGTGGTAGACATTCGAAAGGAAAAAATTGCCGTTGATGAAGCTCGCAAACTGAAAATACCAGTAATTGGGATTGTCGATACAAATTCCGATCCTGATGAAGTCGACTACATCATTCCTGGCAATGACGACGCTTTGCGCGCAATTCAACTATTCCTTTCTCGTACCGCGGACGCGGTCATACAGGGTCGAGGACTTCGCGAAGCGGCACGTTCAGAAGAAGCGAGAGCGGAACTAGCAAAAGCTAACAGCGAGACTAATCCACCGAAGGATGGTTCGGCGGTGGACTCTAAACAGGCAACGCCGCAAGCTTCGGTCTAAGTTTTGTTTCGAATATGATGTTTGGCCGGCCGTGCTTATTGCCGGCACTTTTTATGTACACCAGTCGTTATAAAAAACAGAACGACTTATGGAGAAACAAGGTATGACAATTTCAGCAGAAACAGTTAAGGCACTTAGAGACAAAACAGGCGCTGGATTTATGGAATGTAAATCAGCCTTGACCGATGCAGACGGAGATCTCGATAAGGCTGTCACGATCTTGCGAAAACGTGGTACCGCTCAGGCAGCAAAACGAGCTGGGCGATCTACGCAACAGGGTATTACTGGCAGCTATATCCATCCAGGTGGATCAGTCGGCGTACTAGTGGAAATTAACTGTGAATCCGATTTTGTTGCACGCACAGATGACTTTAAGACACTTGTTAAAGAAATTGCTATGCATATAGCAGCTTCGAGCCCAACGTATGTGCGCGTCGAAGATATTCCCGTTGAAGTTATTGAGCGAGAAAAGGATATCATCCGTTCACAACTGGAGGGTTCCAAGAAACCAGCCGAAGTAATCGACAAGATTCTAGACGGCAAGATTAATAGCTATTACGGACAGGTCGTTCTCCTTAAACAACCGTCCATCCGAGATCCTAAAACCACCGTCGCCGATCTCGTGGCCGCTACTATTGCAAAGGTTGGAGAAAACATTTCAATCGCGAGGTTTGCTCGATTTAAAGTCGGTGAAGTTGATAAATAAACATCTGTTTGAATAGAAGAACACGCCTATTCTGCCAGGCGTCTTCAACCAATCAGTAGTCGGCTGATCTATAATTCTGAACAATGACTAAGCCTGCCTACGGACGAGTGCTGCTTAAAGTCTCCGGTGAATTACTACTTGGTGGTCAGTCCTTTGGCGTCGATCCAGGAGTTACCGGACAAATAGCTCGTGAAGTGGCCGACGTGCGGTCACTTGGTGTCCAGGTTGCCCTTGTTATAGGGGGTGGAAATATTTTTCGTGGACTAGCTGCGAGTGCACGAGGGATGGATCGCGCAACAGCCGACTACATGGGCATGCTCGCTACAATAATCAACGCGTTGGCGATTCAGGATGCGCTGGAACAGGTCGATGTCAACACTCGAGTAGTAACTGCTATAGAAATGCGGGCTGTGGCTGAGCCTTTTATCCGACGACGAGCTGTGCGTCATCTGGAAAAGAACCGAGTTGTCGTATTCGCTGCTGGAACCGGCAATCCATACTTTACAACAGACACAGCAGCTGCACTTCGAGCGATGGAAATACGTGCCGATGTTATTCTTAAAGGCACGAAGGTCGATGGAGTATATACATCCGATCCCATCAAAGATCCCTCCGCAAAACGCTTCGACTCCATTTCCTACTTACAAGTACTCGAACAAGGCTTAAAAGTGATGGACTCTACAGCAATTTCTTTATGTATGGATAACGCCTTACCAATAGTAGTGTTTAATCTGCAGCAACCTGGGACGCTGCGACGCGTCATCTTAGGCGAGCCAGTCGGCTCTCTGGTCAGCGCTTGATTTCGAACGAGGAGTCACTGATGAACGCAAAGGACATCGACAGCCTTTTAAAGGAAGCCGAACAGCATATGAAGTCGGCAATCGAACATACCAAGCATGAGTTAGCCGGGGTACGCACGGGACGCGCATCAATTGGCATCCTTGATAGCGTACAAATCGAAGCTTACGGAACAACAGTGCCACTCAATCAAGTTGCGAATCTGTCTATCCCTGAACCAACCTTAATCGCGGCACAGCCATTCGACCCGTCGCTGATGTCAACAATTGAAAAGGCTATTCAAAGCGCGAACCTCGGTCTAAATCCGAATAACGATGGAAAAATGATCAGGATACCGATTCCTCCACTGAACGACGAACGGCGTAAGGAGCTTTCGAAGGTGGTCCATAGCTTTGCAGAGAACAGTAGAAATCGCGTAAGAGGAGTGAGGCGAGACGCGAACGATCAGCTCAAGAAAATGTTAAAAGCGAAGGAGATTTCTGAGGACGACGAACGGCGTGCACACGATCGCATACAAGAATTTACTGACCGGGCAATCAAAGCAATTGATGGGTTGCAAGAGAAGAAGGACGCTGAACTACTTAGCCACTGACGTAACGTCTGACGACTTCTCATTGCGTTAATGGGTCAGAGCTTCACAGAATCACAATTAAGAAATTTTAGTTCTCAATCGAATGCAATCGCTTTATGTCTTACTTTACACATCTAGATTGCTCAGCAGGCTGTGGAGCTGAGCCCTTAGACCCACAGGGAATACATCACCTCTGTACCTGTGGTGCTCCGTTACTTGCCAGATATGACATTGAACAAGCTGCAAAGAACTGGCCGCGTTCATCACTGGTTAACCGTGCAAACAATATGTGGCGATACAGCGAGATGATGCCACTCGTGAACGACGATCAGCCTGTTACGCTGGAGGAGGGATTTACTCCATTACGGCATACCCTAAGGCTTGGTACAGAACTGGGTCTCAGGTCGCTCTATGTCAAGGATGAGTCATGCAACCCTACGAACTCTTTTAAAGCACGTGGCTTATCAGCAGCCGTTACTCGAGCAAACGCATTGAACGTAGGTACCGTGTCAGTTCCATCAGCCGGGAATGCTGCGAATGCACTGGCAGCCTATGCGGCACACGCAGGACTTGAGGCGAAAGTCTTTATGCCGCGAGACGTTAAAACGCCATTTATTCGGGAATGCGAACTTTACGGTGCTGACATAACCCTAGTGGATGGCCTCATAAACGAAGCAGGGCGAGTCGCTAAAGAGGTTGGTGCTCCACTGGGTTGGTATGATATTTCGACACTGAAGGAACCCTATCGTGTTGAAGGTAAGAAGACGATGGCCTACGAATTGGCTGAGCAATTAGACTGGGTCTGGCCGGATTGGATTATCTATCCGACAGGTGGTGGTACCGGAATGGTTGGTATGTGGAAAGCCTTTGACGAAATTGAACGACTCGGCTGGGTGAAAACTGGTAATCGGCCGAAGATGGTGAGCGTACAAGCTGAAGGCTGTGCTCCAATCGTTCATGCTCTCGAAAACGGTCTCCAGAAGTCGGAAACCTGGAAAGACGCTAACACAATTGCTGATGGGCTACGGGTACCTCGCGCAATCGGGGATTTCTTGATTCTTCAGGCCCTTCGTGAAAGTGCGGGTACGGCGATCGCTGTTTCAGATACTGACATGGTGAACGACATGCGTGAACTTGGAAAACTCGAAGGTATTAGTGCTTCGCCAGAAGGCGGTGCGACATTAAGTGCACTGCGGGTGCTTCTAAAACTAGGTAAAGTTCAACCGAACGACACCGTTGTGTTATTCAATACTGGTGGTTCATTGAAGTATTTGGACGTTCTTTCATCTGGAACCTAGGCCTACACAACGTAGTGATTTATTGTATATGGTAGCAAGCCAGTTAAATCGGCTAACCCGCTAACCGCTAAGACAATACAACCATCGACACGTCATTGCGGACGCCAAAAGCGCATGGTACAATTTATTTCTTCTTTCGGCCGCATGTGTGCGCCGATCATGCCTTCGAGGTACATGGGCGGCTAGCTCAGCTGGGAGAGCGCAGCGTTCGCAACGCTGAGGTCGAGGGTTCGAGCCCCTTGCCGTCCACCATTTTGAGCGGTATGAAGCAATGAATACAAACAGAGCGAAGCAGCAGACTGAATTATCAATTTAGACGCCTTGACAGGCTGCTAAACGTATGGAGAAAATATTTTAAGATGGCAATCCCAAGAATTTCCAAAGAAGATCTCCAGGCTCGTCTTGAATCTGAGTCGGCTAACTCCCCTATTCTAATTGACGCTAGACTGAAATATCCCTACGAACACAGCACAGTCACCTTGCCAAGCGCCATCCGTATGCTGCCAGACAGTCATGATGCCTCTGGCCTTTCTCAAGATCGTGACATCGTTGTGTACGACTCAGATCCTGGTGAATTAGCCAGCGTTCAACTGGCAGCTTCGTTGATTAGGCAAGGTTTTCGAGCCCTTGTGCTTAAAGGTGGAATTAACGATTGGATAGCGGCGAAACTCCCAACAGACTCCAAAGATGCCCCTGTTATGGCGCCACCCAAGGCGGGAGCGCTAAAGGGCTAAGCCCTCATCGACCTACCAGAGCTTATTACTCCCTTGGTGCAACTACTCACGTTTTACGTTCTGATCTTTCTTGGTTTTGCGAGTTCCATCGCAGCACAGGAACCATCGAGATCCGCCGAGGAATTAGCTTCGGCACTACAAGACAAATACGAAACTGTTCTAGATTTTTCTGCCAACTTCATTCACATCTATGAAGGAGGTGCGTTAAGCATTCAAGCGACTGAAAGTGGCGTCGTGCTGATAAAGAAACCGGGCATGATGCACTGGAATTACCGAGAACCGACTGAGAAATTTTTTATCTCTGATGGAAAGACTTTAATTTCTTACGTACCGGCCGACAACCAAGTCAGGATTAGTTCAATGCCAACCGAGAGCGCTTCAGAACCGTCCGTGCTTTTTCTCATTGGGCGAGGAGACCTTTCTCGAGACTTTGTCCCAAGTTTTATAGATCTAGATGATGCTCCCGTTGGCACACAGAGTCTTCGCCTCACTCCTCATCATCCAGAAACGAGTTACGAATCACTCATTCTGGTAGTCGACGAAGTAACTCTTACAATCCAACAACTTATCTCAAAGGATCTTCAAGGTGGCACGTCGACATTTAAATTTACTGATTTGAAAGAAAACATCGGCATACCTGACCAGATGTTTTCATTTACGATTCCACCTGAAGCGGACATCATTACGGGAAATGATGCTTCAAAGTGAGTCGGACGGATTAGCTAATCGACAAGAGCTTTTGTTCTTGCTCGATTAGTGCTGTCACCGCCGTTTCTCTATCGCACAGGTCGAACGTTATCCAGTCACCAGGCATTAACTGACCTGCAAGTGGTAGGTCCGCTGTAATGACAGTAGCAATTTTGGGATATCCACCAGCCGTTTGACCATCTGCCATCAAGATAATCGGCTTACCAGACGCCGGAACCTGAATTGAGCCCATCGGTGTAGCGTCTGACAATAACTGATCTGCCTTGTCTGATGTAATGGAGGAACCAAGAAGTCGATAGCCCATACGATTTGACTCGGGCGACACTTGATAGCGTGACGATTGAAACGTCAACAACGCTTCCTTGGAAAACATCTGGTCTTGCGGACCAAGAATAACTCGTAAACGTATATTTTTACTGGGCAATGACATTACCGATTGAACTTGATGCATTCTTGACAACTGTCCAGAACTTGCTTGCCCGATTTTTAACCGATCTCCCGCCTGCAAATGTCGTCCACGATATCCTCCCATACCAGTAGCAAGGTGGGTAGCCCGACTGCCAAGCAGTTGTGGAACATCGAGACCTCCAGCGATTGCAAGATAAGCTCTTGCGCCACGTCGACGATCCCCAAATCTCAAGCGAGCGCCCTTAGGTACTGACCAAGTTGCATTAAGTGGCATCCGATTGTCGCCAACAAATACCTCGAATTCCGCTCCGGCAACCGCACATCGCACGTCTTCTTGAAACTCAATATCTGGACCGAGCAAAGTAATCTCTAAGACTGCAGCCGAGGCCGAATTACCAACAAGGAGGTTAGCAAATCGATGAGAAATGCGATCCATTGGACCGGCAACTGAAACGCCAAAACTTTGATAACCCCAACGCCCCAGGTCTTGTACTGTGGTGAGAAGCCCACCCTTGGCAACTATCATCAAAAGTTCACCTTTGCTGACTATCAGTCCCTAGAAGCGTTAAGCTCATCAGCCGTTACCGATACGAACTGCACCCGATTTCCTGGCTTAAAGGCAAACGGGTCACTTCGTTCCGGATCAAAAGGTTTCAGAGTCGTTCGCCCGATTAGACGCCAACCTCCAGGAGTACTCGCAGGATATACACCTGTTTGGACTCCTGCAATGCCCACACTCCCGAACGGCACAGAGGTTCGTGGAGTATCTCGACGTGGCATAGCAATCCGCTGGTCAACGCGACCCATATAAGCAAATCCTGGAACAAATCCCAGCGCATACACTCTATATACGATATCTGTGTGCCGTCGCACCACTTCCTCAGCGGAACAATCTCCAAAACCCGCGACCTCATGAAGATCTGGACCGTACTCATCGCCATAGCAAACCGGAACCCTTAGCGGTTTAGAAGGAGTGGAAGCAGTGTCCATTTGAGCTTT
>Ga0066372_10001323_pt1 | contig 9938 bp, 10 predicted proteins | sample Knorr_S15_td_250_FD_77011 | JGI IMG/M metagenome (GOLD analysis project Ga0066372, IMG submission 77011) | Marine microbial communities from Southern Atlantic Ocean transect - Knorr_S15_td_250_ad_251m_LV_A | ecosystem: Environmental > Aquatic > Marine > Oceanic | place: Southern Atlantic ocean... | reverse complement strand
TTTAGCTTTTAATTATGGTGCTGCTTTTAGTTTCTTAAGTAATGCAGGTGGCTGGCAAAGATGGTTTTTTATAATATTCAGCATAATTGTAATTTTTATTATCTCCTACATTCTTAAGAAAGGTAAAGAACCTGAATATATAGCCTTTAGCTTTGTTCTTGCTGGAGCTCTAGGCAACTTATATGACAGAATTTTTTATGGATATGTTATTGATTTTATTGAATTTCATTATAAAAATTTTTATTGGCCAATATTTAATATAGCTGATATTGCGATTTCTATAGGGATTATATTATTGTTATACTCAATGTTTTTAAAAAGAAATAAAAATGCATGAATATTATTTTAGCAAATCCTAGGGGTTTTTGTGCTGGTGTCGATAGAGCCATTGAAATTACCAATAAAGCTCTAGATATTTTTGGCGCTCCAATATTTGTGAAACATCAAATTGTTCATAACAAATATGTTGTTGATGAATTAGAGAAAAAAGGAGTTATTTTTATTGAAGAAATAAATGAAGTTCCTGAACATTCAATATTAATATATAGTGCACATGGTGTTTCTGAAAAAATAATAAAACAATCAAATGATAAAAAATTAAAAATTTTTGATGCAACGTGTCCCTTAGTTACAAAAGTACATATGGAAGTTGTAAAATTATCAAAAAAAAATATTAATACTATTTTAATTGGGCATAAAAGTCATCCAGAGGTTGAAGGAACTATTGGTAGATATATTTCTGAATCTACTTCAAAAATAATTTTGATTGAAAAAAAAGAAGATGTCGAAAATCTAGAATTCAACACAAACGAAGATGTTGCATATGTTACACAAACAACATTATCTATTGATGATACAAAAGATATAATTAGTGCCATAAAAAATAAATATAAAAATGTTATTGAGCCATCAAAAGGTGATATTTGTTACGCAACAACAAATAGGCAAACTGCAGTCAAAAAACTTACAAAAAAGTGTGACATAATTTTTGTAGTAGGATCTGAAAATAGTTCAAACTCAAATAGACTAAAAGAAATTTCAACAAGAGCAGGGGTTCCCTCTTATTTGCTTGATAGCGCCAATGATTTAGATATTAAATGGTTATCAAATAAAAAAAACATTGGTCTTACTGCTGGAGCCTCGGCACCAGAAATTCTCGTTCAATCGATTATTAATAAACTAAAAGATTTTGGCGCAACAAATGTAATTAACTCTGAAGGAGTAGAAGAAGATATAACGTTTAAAATGCCCAAAGAATTACTAATTAAAAGTTAAATCCAACCAACTTCAACAAGTGCATACCATACTGTTAAAACACAGATTATAATACCTAGGGCTAGTGCTACCATTCTGAAAAAATCCATAATTATCTCCTTTTTTTTGTATTTTGACATAAAAAAGGTTTTTTTTAAATTAATATTTTTGAACCTACGTTATGACATAAATTTACTAACAATTTTAGCGGAAGAAATAGAAGTTAGAATACCATATCTATAATGTCCAAAATTATAAATTATTCTTTTATTTGTAGAATCTCTACATATATAAGGCTTGTCATTTATTGAATATGGCCTAAAACCAAAAGAATATTTTATATCCTGCATATCAATATCAGATGAAAATATTTTTAACAAAGATTTTCTTAAATAATTCTTTGCTTCTTCAGTTATATTATTTTCGTATCCTACATCTTCAAGAGTTGACCCAACTACAACATTATTACCTTTTCTAGGCATTAAATAATAATCATCAAATAATAGAACATTGTTTAATAATTTACGTTTAGCTCTAAAGTATAATAATTGTCCTTTAATAGGTTTAAGGGCAATATCCTTTTTTTGTAATATTTCATTGCTCCAGGATCCTGCAGCCACAATTATAAAATCATATATCTTATTTTCTGGTATTTTTACAAAATTATACAAATCTATAATATTATCATTTTTAAATACCACTCCAGAATTTAATAATTTTTTTTTATAGAAATTCATTAGACAATTTGGGTCGACAGTATTAATATTTTTTATCAGTAAATAATCTTTATGTATGTCTTTTATATTTTTTTCTATTAAATTTAATTTATTTTTATAATATTCAGATTTTACAAAGTTATTTTTTTTATACCATTCTTTTGCATATTTAAGATTTTCCCCAAATATTATTATATTACTTCTTTTATAATTTATTTCTTTCCTATCTTTTAAATCTAAATTATTAAAAAAATTATTATATTCATTGTGGCCAGAAATACATAGTTCTTGCATAAACTGTGAGTTTTTCCATGGACTTAAAGGAAATAAAATACCTGCTGCAGACTTTGATGCTTGTCCTACTTTATTATTATCAGTTATTGTAACATGATAGCCTTGATTATTTAGTTCAAATGCAGTTGATAATCCAATAACTCCTGAACCAATTATTAAACATTTAGTCATTTTTAACTAATGTTCCTATTCCTTCATTTGTAAAAATTTCTAATAATACTGAGTGTTGTATTCTTCCGTCTACAATATGTGCCATTTTAACATTTTGATTTAACGCTTTTAAACATGCTTTAATTTTTGGGAGCATTCCACCTTTTATTATATTTAGTTTTATCAATTCTTCTATTTCGATAAAATTTAAAGTTGATATTAATTCTTCATTTTTATTTAATACTCCAGACTGGTCAGTTAGAAAAATTAATTTTTCAGCGGATAATTGTGCAGCGATCTCACTTGCTGCTAAATCAGCGTTTATATTATATATATCATTATTTTCATCATAACCAAGAGGTGCAATTACAGGTATATAATTTGAGTCCATTAATTTATATAAATAATTTGTATCTACATTAGTAATTTCTCCTACAAAGCCGTAATCTATTTTTTTTGATATATATTTTTTTACTTTTATTGAACTATTATTGTTCTTTGCTAAACCTATTGCATTAGCACCATTTTTATTAATTAAATCTACAATTTCTTTATTTACTACACTGTCTAATGTGTCTGCTACAATTTTAATTGTTTTATCATCTGTGACTCTTATACCATCAACAAAATTTCTTTTAATATTTACTTTTGATAATTGTTCATCAATTTGCGGTCCTCCGCCATGAACAACTATTACATTAATTCCAACTTGTTTCATTAATGATATATCTCTAGCAAAACTATATTTTAAATCGCTCTCAACCATTGCAGAACCACCATACTTAACTATGCATATCTTTTTTGAAAACTTTTGTATATACGGTAAAGCTTCCGTTAAAATTCTTATAACTTGTTCAGCTTCATTTTTTTTCATTTGGTATCTCTAATGTTGAATCAATATTTAGTATTTGTTCTACAAAAACATTTTTTATATCAGATAATTTTTCTTTTGTATCTGCTTCAAACCTCATAACAAGGCATGGCATTGTATTTGAAGCTCTTACTAAACCCCAGCCATATTTAAAATCAGCTCTCAATCCATCAATTGTTGTAATTTCTGCATCTGGAAATTTTGCAAGATTAATAAATTTTTTCATAAATTCATGCTGAAAACCATCTTTATCAACTATAATATTTATTTCAGGGCTAGAAAAAGAACTAGGTAATTCATTAAATAATTTACTGCTTGTTATGATTTGATTAGATATTAGTTCTAACATTCTAGCTCCAGTATATATACCATCGTCAAAACCAAACCATCTATCATTAAAAAATATATGTCCAGACATTTCACCACCAAGAATAGCACCTATTTCTCTCATCTTCATTTTTATATATGAGTGACCAGTTCTAGACATTATTGGTACTCCGTCAAATTTTTTTATATATCTTGGCAGATCTTTAGTTGATTTAACATCATATACAATTTTTGAATTTTTATTTTTCAATAAAATATCTTTTGAATAAAGCATCATTTGTCTATCTGGCCACAATATTTCCCCCAAATTATCTAGTATTAAACATCTATCACCATCACCATCAAAAGCAATACCCAAATCACATTTTTTCTCTCTTACAGATAAAGCTAAATCAGCTAAATTCTTTGGGTCACTAGGGTTGGGATGATGATTTGGAAAATTACCGTCTACATCACAAAATAAATCTACTACATCTAAGCCTAATTTTTTATAAACTTTAAGAGCAATTGGTCCTGCTACACCATTTCCAGCGTCAACTGCAACTTTTAAATTTTTTTTAATTTTTATATCTTTTAATATAAAATCTATATATTTTTCATCTACACTAATTTTATCAATTTTAGAATCCTTTGAATCAAAATTTTCAAATTTACCTTCTAAAATTTTATAATAAATATTCTCAATATCATCTCCAGCAAGCGCATAGCCATCCATTATAATTTTTAAACCATTATAATTTTTCGGATTATGACTTCCGGTAATTATAATACCCGAATTTAATTTTAAATAATTTACTGCAAAATACATTAAGGGTGTTGGAACCTGCCCTATATCTATCACATTTTTCCCTGATTCTAAAAATCCGCTAATTAGTGAATTCGCTAATTCTTTGCTAGATAACCTACCATCTCTTCCTACAACAATTGTGTCATTGCTATCTTTATATATAGTACTTAGAGCTTTTGCTATATGATGAACTAAATTATTTGTTAGTTCTTTCTCGTAAATTCCTCTAATGTCATATGCTTTAAATAAACTTTTTAAAACTTCCATTTTTAGCTTGTTCCACTATGGCCAAAACCACCTGATGATCTATCTGTTGATTCAAATTCATCGACAAAATTATATTCCATATTAGTTACAGATATTAATAAAAACTGAGCTATTCTATCCCCTGGATTTATAGAAAATGTTTTATCACTATTATTAAATAATGATACCATTAGCTCTCCTTGATAATCAGAATCAATTAAACCAACGGAATTACCTAAAATTATTCCATGTTTATGACCCAGACCTGACCTAGGAAGGATAATACCTGCAAAATTCTTATCCTCAATATAAAAAGATAGGCCTGTAGGTATTAAATTTGTACTTCTAGGTAAAAGATCAATCTTTATTTCTATGCATGCTCTTAAATCCATAGCAGCAGAGCCCTCTGTCGCATATGTTGGTATAGGTATATCTGATCCAATTTTAGAATTTAAAATCTTTACTTGTACTTTTTTTGACATATTTTACCTTCCTGACTTATAAATATTTGATATTTCCTCAACAAATTCTATTGCCAAGTCTTTTTTATTCTTTAATTCTAAAGTTTTTTCAAAACTATCGCCCCAGTATAAAGTAATTGAATTATTTACGTTATCAATTCCCTCTGAAAAACTTACTTTATTTGCTGCTACCACAGAAATTTTCTTGTCTTTTAATTTTCTAATAGCATTGTCCTTTAATTCGTTTGTTTCAGCAGCAAAACCTATAGAAAAAACATTATATTTTTTGGATATAGTTTTAAGAACATCTATATTTCTTTTTAACTCTAAACTTGAAATATTATCAGTTTTAATTTTATCTTTTGCTAAATCTTTTACAGTAAAGTCTGATACCGCAGCAACAGAAACAAAAATATCACAATTCTCAATATTGTCTTCAACTGAAAGGAGCATATCTCTTGCACTTTTAACATCTATGCATTCAATTTCTTCCCTTTCCTTATAGTTACAAGGCCCTTTAATAAGAATTACTTCTGCCCCATGATCATAAAAAGCATTTGCAATTTCACATCCCATCATCCCAGAACTTCTATTTGAAATATATCTTACAGGATCAATATATTCTATAGTTGGCCCAGTAGTAATTACCACCTTATTGTTTTTAAATAATTTAGATTTATTTTTTGTCAAAGTATCTATATCTTTAACAATATCTTCTGGTTCTTTCATTCTTCCAGAACCAACATCTCCACATGCCTGGCTTCCATATTCAGGACCAGAAAAAATTATGCCTCTTTTTTTTAAAATTTTACAATTTTCTTGTGTTGCTTCATTTTCCCACATATTCTTATTCATACTAGGTGCTAAAATTATTTGCTTATTATGCGCAAGACATGTTGTTGAAAGAATATCGTCTGCTCTCCCATGCAATATTTTTGAAAGAAATTCTGCTGTAGTAGGAGCAACAAGTATAATATCTGCCCATTTAGCTAAATCTATATGGAGCATTGGTCTTTCTTTATCCATAGTATTATATTGATATACTTTATCATTAGTTAATGTCTCAAAAGTCAATGGAGTTATGAATTCTTCTGCGGTCCTAGTCATTACAACTTTTACTTTATAATCATTTTTGATTAACAACCTAGCAATCTCTGCTGATTTGTAAGCAGCAATCCCTCCTGTTACGCCAAGTATTATTTTAATTTTTTCACTCATCTTAAGATTGTACAAGATTTCTTGATATCGTATCTAGAATATTTATTAAATAATCAATGTCAGACTCTTCATGACTTGCCGTCAAAGAAATCCTTAATCTAGATTTTCCTTCTTCAACAGTAGGGGGTCTAATAGCAGGAATATAAATACCATTTTTCATTAATTCCTTACTAATACGAATTGCTTCTTTACTACTACCTATTAATATTCCCTGAATGTGAGAATCACTTATTAATGGCTCAAATTCTATATCTTTAATATTATCTTTAAAATAATTTATTAATGAAAATAATTTATCTCTTCTCCAATTTTCTTTTTCAATAATTTTTAAAGATTCCCGTGTAGCTTCAACAGCATTTACAGGTAATGATGTTGAATAAATATAACTTCTAGATTTTTGCATAACATATTCAACATAGTCAGCCTTACCAGAAAAAAACGCTCCAAAAGTTCCAAATGATTTTCCAAAAGTTCCTGTTATAAAAATATTATTTTTATTATTAAGCGAATAATTATAAACTAATCCCCTTCCTTCTGGTCCACAAGCACCTAGTGCATGAGCTTCATCGATTAACAAAACGGTATTATATTTTTTCGCTATTGTATAAAGTTTTTTTAAATTTGCTAAATCACCATCCATGCTAAAAAGTGAATCACTAATTATTAAATTATTTTTAGATGTATCAAATGCATGCATTATCTCTTCTAAATTTTCCATATCATTGTGCTTGTATCTTTTAAAAACTGCTCTTGATAAAATTGAGCCATCAATTAAAGATGCGTGATTTAATTGGTCAGAAACGATGTTATTGCCTCTGTTCACTAAAGATTTTATAACACCTAAGTTTGCTTGATATCCAGTAGAAAATAATAGAGTTTTTTCTTGCCCCAAAAAATCTGAAACCTCTTCTTCTAATTTATAATGAGATTTCGTATACCCTGATATTAAAGCAGATGAACTTGTACTATAACCATAATTATCTAGTGCTTTTTTCGCACTATTAATAATTCTTTTATCATTTGATAATGACAAATAATCATTACTTGCAAAAGAGAGATATTCTTTATTTTTGTAAAAAAATACATGTGAACTTCCAGGACCTCTTGTTCTTCTAATCCTATAATTATTTGATAACTTAAATTCTTTAAGTTTTTTTTTAATATTTTCTTCCAAATTTACTTAAATAATTAATTAATTAATTTTAAATTATGAATATTTTTATTTTTCTCTATATTAGGCGTCTTAGAATTATTTATTTTTTCAGTTTGGCCAGCATCACCCTCTACTCTAATACCAAGTTTATTAAATAATTGCTTATCTTTTTCAACTTCTACATTTGGTGCTGTTAACAATTCTTCTCCATAAAAAACTGAATTAGCTCCAGCATAAAAACATAATGCTTGCATAGAATCTGCCATAGTCTCTCTTCCAGCTGATAGTCTAACATATGTACTTGGCATCATTACTCTTGCTAGTGCTATGGTTCTTACAAATTCTAATTCATCTATTTTTTCATTATCATAGAGCCTTGTACCTTCCATATGTATTAGCATATTTATTGGTACAGACTCAGGGTGCTGCTCCAAATTTGCTAATTCTATTAAAAGTTTTGCCCTATCAATTCTTGACTCACCTAAACCCAATATACCACCTGAACATACTTTTATTCCAGACTCTCTTATATATTTTAGAGTATTCAATCTGTCTTGGTAATTTCTTGTACTAATAACTTTTGAATAATGCTCACGAGATGTATCAAGATTATGATTATAATAATTTAAACCAGATTTAGAGAGCTTAATAGCTTGATCCTGAGACAACATTCCAAGTGTTACACAACTTTCCATACCAAGTTCATGAACGACCTCGATCATTTCTATAACTCGATCAATATTTTTATTACTTGGTCTTCTCCATGCTGCCCCCATACAAAATCTTGTAGAACCTTGGTCTTTAGCAAATTTTGCTTGTTTTTTTACTTCTTCCAATGACATCATAGGTTTTGCTTCAATTGGATTTTTACTATGAATACTTTGAGAACAATAACCGCAATCCTCAGGGCATCCACCTGTTTTGATAGATAATAACGTACATACCTGAACCATATCTTTTTTATGATTTTTAATATGTATATCGTGAGCTTTAAATAATAATTCATTAAATGGCTTATTAAAAAGATCTAAAACTTCATCTAATGTCCAATTATTTCGTAAATTACTCATAAAATATATTCCCCATATATACCCATGAAAATTAAAAAACCTATGTATTGATTATTCTTAAAAGCCATTATACAAAATTTTGGCTTACTATTTTTAATTAATAACTGATTATACACACCTAATATAAAAGCTATAAAAAGAAAAAAGTAAAAAACATAACTATAATCTTTAATATATCCAATATATACAAAAATAGAGTAAAAAACACTTTGTAAAAATGCAATGATGATTCTATCTTTATTACCAAACAAAATTGCTGTAGAGTTTATTCCTATTTTAATATCATCTGCTTTATCTGCCATTGCATACATTGTATCAAACGTAGTAACCCATATAATAGTTGCAAAAAATAGAATCCAAATAATTAAGCTAGGATACGTATTAGTTACGGCTGTATGTGCCATAAGAGTAGATATAGCAAACGTAAAACCCAAAAATATTTGAGGGGCAATAAAAAATCTTTTTGTAAGCGGGTAAGTAATAATAAATATTATAGCTATAAGCGCTATATAAATAGTCTTAATATTTAAAAAAAGAAGTAAACTTAAATTTATAAAAGATAAAAATAAAAATATCAAGATAACTTCTTTTTTACTTATTAAATTTGATGCATAAGGCCTATTTTTAGTTCTGAAAACTTCTTTATCAAAATTCTTATCAAAAAAATCATTAACCACGCAGCCAATAGTCCTAGTCATTATAACTCCTGCTAAAAATACCAAACTAATAATATTATAAATATTTCCTTCATTTGAAAATACAATCACCCAAAATGGTGGCCAAATTAGTAATAAAATACCAATAGGACTATCTAACCTCATTAGTTTAATATATAGATAAAGTTTATTTTTAAACATGAAAGAAATAATTTAATATAGTTAATATAAAACTATATTACAGCAAAAAAATGACAATAAGAAAATTTAAAGATTATAAGCCAAATATACATAGCGACGCTTTTGTAGATGAAAATTGCACCATTATTGGTGATGTAACTATTGGCAAAGAATCCTCAATATGGCCGAACACAGTCATAAGAGGCGATGTTAATAAAATAACAATAGGAGAAAGAACAAATGTACAAGAGGGTTCAATATTACATGGTACTAGTGATAATATCTTTACCCCAGGCGGATTCCCTTTAAAAATTGGAAATGATGTAACAATTGGCCATGGAGCAATACTTCATGCATGCACTATAGAAAATGAATGTTTAATAGGAATAGGCAGTATAATTCTAGATGGTGCTATTATAAAAAGTCATTCTATGATTGCTGCTGGAAGTCTTATAGGCCCGAATAAAATAATTGAATCAGGAACATTATATAAAGGATCACCGGCAAAGCCTGCAAGAGAATTAACAAAAAAAGAAATTGAGTATATTTCATTTT
>Ga0066372_10001322_pt1 | contig 9951 bp, 10 predicted proteins | sample Knorr_S15_td_250_FD_77011 | JGI IMG/M metagenome (GOLD analysis project Ga0066372, IMG submission 77011) | Marine microbial communities from Southern Atlantic Ocean transect - Knorr_S15_td_250_ad_251m_LV_A | ecosystem: Environmental > Aquatic > Marine > Oceanic | place: Southern Atlantic ocean... | reverse complement strand
TGTTAAATCGTGAAGAACGTATGCCTGTTTTGAATGGTAATTTAGAAGTGAATAAGCTAGACCATGAAAGAATTGTAGCGTTAGCAGAACTGATAGTGTTAGAAAATAATATGCCATTTTGTACAAGTGACGATATATTTGGAGAGGAATTATTTTGATTTTTTTGAGGGAATTTATCAGCTCTTAGAGAATCAATAATCAAAAATAAAATATTTGGTTTCATGTCATAATAAATCAGCAATAAAAGATAAATGAATCGTAGAAAAGTTTTGAATGTGCCTCAAAAAAAAGATAAGGTTTTAGTATGGATCGGTGCAGAATTCGTTCACTTCTTTCTGGCATATGGATTACAAAAAAAACTAGATGCCGATTATTACGCAATCATCGATATTACAAATAAGCCAAAAGAATTTTTTATAAATCAAACTTTGATTGATTTTAAACAAATTTGGTTTTATCATGATGAGATAAATAATTCAGACAATAAAAAACCAGATATCGATTTTTTGAGAGGATTTGAAAATAAATACGATATTAATTTATGGAATTTAGCGCTAAATGAAAGAATATTTTACAGGTTTTATGATTTTCACAAATTTACAGATGACGAAATTCTAAGCATTGAAGAAAAATCAATTAGATTTTTTGAAAAAGTGTTAAATCAAATAAAACCAGACTATTTTATCACAAAACAACCCTCATTTCATCATTTAGAATTATTTAGACTGATGTGTGACAAATCAAATTGTAAAGTGATTATGTTAAGTTTCCCAAAAATAGGTTATAGAATGTTAATCTCAGAAGATGTAACCAAAATAGATTATGTAAAAGAATTAGAACAATATCCTATTGAAGGAAAAAATTTTGAGGACATGAGAGAGTATTTGAATAGTCATTCATCTTTTAAACAATTAAGTGATTATTATAGTAGTAATAAAAAAGGAATAATTCCTCAACTCACAACCATAACAGAATTCTTTCTATCAAACAATTTGAATGTTCATACAAATTATAATTATTATGGACGAACAAAAATGAAAGTTATTTCAAATTTGTTAGATAATATGAAAAATAAAAAAACACGCGAAAGATTCATGGAAGAAAATTTATTAAATAAGATTGATCTTACAAAACCGTATATCTATTTTCCAATGTCTACAGATCTGGAAAGACATTTACTGATTGATTCACCATTTTATACAAATCAAATTGAAGTTATAAGGCATGTTGCTAAATCACTTCCAGTGGGATATCTTCTTTATGTGAAAGAAAATCCTTCAAATGTAACAAGAGATTGGAGAGATACTTCGCAGTACAAAGAGATTATGGATATTCCAAATGTAGAACTCTTACATCCAAATTTTTCAAACATTCAATTACTTACAAACTGTGATTTAGTTATTTCAATTGCCGGTTCATCTAGTTTTGAAGCTGCATTTTATGAAAAACCTTCAATTGTATTTGGTAATGTTTTATATTCAAAATTACCATCAGTTAGTAAAGTAAAAGACTTGGAAAGTTTACCACAATTAATAAGAAATGCATTAAAACAAAAAGTAAATGCAGTTGATTTAGAGAGATTTTTAGTAATTTTAAAAGAAAACACATTTGAATTTAACATGGTAGAGTTTGCAAGTGTTATCGCAGATAAATTTTACCGTAATGCATCAACAGTTGATGTTGAGATTAATGAATCAAAAGTGAAAGAATTTATCAAAAATAATATATCGTCAATTGATATATTATCATCAATTCATATTAAAAAAATTGAACAGCATAAATTATGTATTAACAATTAAAACTTCTTTAGTGAATTTGACCACCATCGGCAATAAAAATGCCGCCAGTTACAAACGAGGTCCTAGAAGATGCTAAAAATAATACAAGATTAGCTATGTCATCAGTCTTACCAAATTTTCCTAATGAAACATTATTCTTCAGCATTCTTCGTACTGCCGAAGGATTATCAATAAGTTTTTTTTCCCAAACTGAACCCTTAAAATATATATTTCCTGATGCGATTGCATTAATCCGTATATTATTTTTACCAAGTGGTTTGGATATACATCTTACATAATAATTCAATGCAGATTTAGCAACAGAATAAGTAATAGGTGCTCCTAAATTTTCAATGCCAGTTATAGAAGAAATGCATATGATTGAACCAGAAGATTTTGAAAGTAGTTTTTTTGATTCTTCAACCATATTTGTAGTGGCAAAAAGATTCAGATCAAAAATTCTTTTCCATTCAGAAATATTTTCATTTCCAGGTGATACAGATCTTCCATCACCAACATTACAAACTAAAATGTCTAATTTTCCCCATTTTTTTTTTGCATGCTCAACAAGCTTCTTGCATTGATTAAGATCTGTTACGTCAGCAACACAATAGGATGCTTTTGGTAGGTTTTTTGTAATTTTTTTTAAGATATTAGCATGTCTTCCATTAAAAACAACGTTACATCCTTCATCATGAAGTAGTTCTGCAGTTTTACGTCCAATGCCCCTACTAGAACCAGTGACTATTGCAGTTTTTCCATCAAGTTCTAAATCCATAGTTCTCACTAATTACCAAGTAGTCCAACCACCATCTACAACAAAAGTTGCACCAGTAACATATGATGAACAAGAACTGGACAGAAAATCAACAATTCCATTTAATTCGTCTGATTTCATCATTCTTTGTAATGGAGTAAACTTTGAATATTTTTTTACAAAAGTTGTATCTTGTGAGTTTTCTACACCCCCTGGAGCAATACAATTTACTCTAATCTTTGGAGCCAAATGTACTGCCAAGAATTTTGTAAGATTGATAACTCCAGCTTTGGAAATACTATAAGCTATATGTTTATGACCACCATTGTAAAGATCTGGTCTAGCAGAAACTAATGCGGTTGAAGCAGAAAAATTAACAATCGAGCCATATCCATTATTACGTGCAAATTCTCTGCAAACAGAAAATAAGGCTGTTAAATTAACATCCAAATACTTAGAAAAAGAATCTAAAGTGATATTGAATAGAGTTGATCTTTGTTCTTTTTTTATAACATGATCATTTTGTGCAAAACAATTAATCAAACAATCTGCGTGATTATTTTTAAACCATTTTCTAACAAAGGACTCGTCAGTAAGATCATGCCCTAAAGTCAGATCCAACGGAATGATAATATTATTTTTTTTAAGCGATTTACAAATCTGAGTTCCTAAAAGACCCTCTGAACCAGTCACAATAATTTTGAGATTTTTGCAATACATGTTATTTCCTATATATTGAAGTATTTATCTAGATGATTTTTTACAAACTTAAAATATTTTCTGCATGTTTCTACTGTAGAAATTAAATTTTCATTTTCTCTTGCGCCTTGAATAATAAAATCTCCTGTATATCCAATCCCAGCTAGAGTCTTAAAAAATAACTCAAAATCAACGTTACCATCACCAAGTGGAACAGTTTTCCCACCAATCAATCTGTCTTTAACATGAACGTTAGATATTAGATCATCTAATATAATTAATTCATTTTCAATATTATATCCTAAGCTAATACTATTTCCAATATCATAATTGGCCCTTACAAATTTAGATGAAAAATCAGTTATTAATTCTTTAAACTCATTCGGAGGTAAGTCAGTTTCTAAGTTTAAAATAATTCCATTCTTTTCAGCAAAAGGAATAATTTTCTCAAAATTTCTTGAGAATTGTATTCTATTAGATTCAAGTTTAATGGAAGAAGAATCAACCAATGGAATTTCAATGATTTTGATATCCATCTGAGTTGATTTTTCAATTATATTCTCTAAAATTAGAAAGTTATTATCTAACTCTGATGATGACTCAGAAAAGAGTTTATGAACCATAAAGAAATCAGCGCATATTGAGCTAATACGGATTTGATGATCATTGCATAACGAGTTAATTTTTTCATGTTCATTTTTATCCAAAATAGGATTATCGTAATCATCAAATACCCATTCCATTTTTCTGAAACCAATATTTTCAGCTAGAGGAAACTCATTTTGCCAATAATCCTTAGGGAAAGACTGTATTTGGTTTCCAATGGATCTAATTAAGCGTCCTTGCATAAATCCTATTCTTGATTCAAAATTCATGGTTTACCACCTGATAAAATAATATTAAGTATATTATAATCAGTGCTTTATGGATAGAAAGCCTTTAGATAAATACAAAAAAATCAAAATAGTTCTGACCGACGTGGACGGTGTTTTAACTGATGGTGGAATGTACTACACCAAATATGGCGATTCAATGAAAAGATTTCATACTAGAGATGGAATGGGAGTTAATTTATTATTAAAAAATGGAATAAAAACTATAATCATCACCAAGGAAAAAACAAAATTTGTTCAACATTGGGCTAAGAAAATGAGAGTAGAAAAATTATTTGATAGTATAGATAAAAAAGAGAAAGTTTTAGAAAAGATTTGTATGCAGTTTAATGTAAAATTAAATGAATTGGCATTCATAGGAGATGATGTGAATGATATAGAGATAATGAAGATGGTTGGAATTACTTTTGTACCAAATGATGCGGTAAAAGAAGTAAAAGTTTTGGCACATTATGTTTGTAAATTAAATGGAGGTGAAGGTGTGTTAAGAGAAGTATCTGATTTAATTTTAAATAAAAAACTTGGAAAGAAAAAAAAATTGTATTAGTATAGATTATACTAAACACATATTATCCATACAAAATAAATTGATTTATGGTTTTTGTTACAGCGGAGATAGGTATTAATCATAATGGTGATATTGATATCGTAAAAAAATTAATTGATGTTGCCTCTTCTGCAGGCTGTGATGCAGTGAAATTTCAAAAAAGAACAGTAGAAGAAGTTTATTCTAAGGAAAGCCTAGACTCGCCTAGAGAAAGTCCATGGGGTAGTACTACAAGAGAACAGAAAAATGGATTAGAATTTGGGTCAACAGAATATGATGAAATTAATATGTATTGTAATGAAAAAAAAATAAATTGGTATGCATCTTCTTGGGATATTGATAGTCAAAATTTTCTCAGAAATTATGATTTAAAGTTTAATAAAGTTGCATCTGCAATGCTAACTCACAAAAAATTGTTAAAAATTATTGCGGAAGAAAAAAAACACACGTTTATTTCAACTGGAATGAGCACCATAGAAGAAATTCATGATGCAGTATCAATTTTTAAAAAACATGATTGTTCATTTGAGTTACAACATAGTAATAGTACTTATCCAATGAATATCGAAGAAGCTAATTTGAAATGTATTCAAACGTTAAAAAAAGAATTCAGTTGTGAAGTAGGATATAGCGGACATGAATCCCTTGGTTATTTGATATGTATTGCTGCTGTTGTTCTAGGTGCAAGTTCAATTGAAAGACACATAACATTAGACAGAGCTATGTATGGTTCAGATCAAGCAGCATCACTAGAACCACCAGGACTCCATAGGTTGGTCAGAGACATCAAAAGTGTTGAAAAAATCATGGGTGATGGTATAAAAAAGGTGTGGGAATCTGAGATTCCAGTAATGAAGAAATTAAGAGTTAGATCGTAAATAATATGAAAAAGAGCAGAAATAAAAAAATAGAAGAAATTTTTGAAAATAGCGCAAATTTACTTATTGAATCAAAAATATTAGCAGATGATATAGACGTAATAATTAAAAAAATTCTCAATTCAATAAAAAAAGACGGTAAAATTGTTGCTGTAGGAAATGGTGGTAGTGCAGCAGATGCTCAACATTTTGTTGCTGAGTTTATTGGTCGTTTCAACAAAAATAGAAAAAGCATACCAGCTTTAGCATTAACAACTGACACGTCAATAATTACTGCTATCGGTAATGATTATGGATTTGAGAAAATATTTTCTCGTCAATGTGAATCGATGCTCAGAAAAAATGATGTGGTTTTTGCGATTACAACAAGCGGAGAATCAAAAAATATTATCGAGTGTTTAAAAGTAGCTAAAAAGAAAGGCGTTTTTGTTGTAGGTCTTACGGGTTTAAGTGGAAAAAGATTAAGAAATTATTCTGATATTATATTATTTGCACCATCAAAATTAACAGCAAGAATCCAAGAAATTCATAGAGTGATTTTACATATTATTTGTGAACTAGTTGAACGGGAAATTACTGAAAATAAATAAATTAAATTTACTGTAATTCACTTTTTCAAGATCTTCTTGTAAAGAAATTCACCGATATCAAAATCTAATTCATAATCAATCATATGCGCATGTGATTTAGGAATTTCATAAGGAATTATTTTGCCGTGATAAATAAACTGATTTTTTAAGAATTTTTTTGTAAAAAATGCAAACAAACCGTCAACAACCCAAACTGTTGGTCCATCTTGTCTTCGAAAAATTTCATTTGGTAATGATTTTGATGGTTTTAAAAAACCATTTTCGTCTAATTCCATCATTCCAAAATATGGGCTAGGATGTGCTTTAATAGCCCCAAAAACTGCGTCACAATTTTTTTGTTTTAATAATTGAATTGCACCTAACATATCTTGATCATCGATGAATGGAACTGTGCAATCACGTAATACAAAAATTTCAAATTCGTAACCTAATGAATGTAATTTTGGTATGCAAAAATTGATTACTTCATCTGTAGATGTAGAATCAGTTGCAAGTTCTTTCGGTCGCATAAATGGTACTTCTGCTCCATATTTTTTTGAAATTTCTGCAATTTCATCATCTTCTGTACTGACAACCACATGATCAAATAGATCTGAATTAACAGCAGATTCAATTGTATGTGCAATTAACGGTTTATCACCAAGAAAACGAATATTTTTTTTAGCTATTCCCTTGGAGCCACCTCTAGCAGGTATTATACATATTGATTTTTTACTCAATATTACAAAGTAAATTAGACGATTCATAAAGATTATTAACGATTTGTCCTATACGATACAAAATTTTAAAAAATTACTTCAAGAAAAATCTTGATATAAAATGACAGTTTTGAGATAATAGATATATCAAAAATATTTTAATTAAGCAGACAAATTCTGTTTAATCTATATATCAAAGAAACATGGATTTTATTTAATGCGAAGAATTTGTGTTGGGGACAAATATATCGGCGAAGATGATGACTGCTTTATTATAGCTGAAGCTGGAGCAAATCATGAAGGAGATATTAAAAAAGCTTTTCAATTAATTGATAAGGCAAAAGACTCTGGAGTAGATGCAATAAAATTCCAAACATATACTGCTGCAAAATTAACAACTAAAACTGCTCCAAAATATTGGGATGATGGCATCAAAAATGAATCACAGTTTGATGTTTTTAGTAAATTGGATAAACTAAGTGATAATGAATGGGAAGAAGTTTTTGATTACGCAAAAAATAAAAAAATAATTTGTTTTTCAACTCCATTTGATGAAGAATCTGTGGATATGTTAGATTCGTTAAATGTTCCAGCATTCAAAATTGCTTCAGCAGATATCACCCATTTGCCATTAATTAGAAAAATTGCAGCAAAGAAAAAACCAGTTTTTATTTCAACTGGAATGAGCACCATAGAAGAAATTCATGACGCAATTTCTACCATTGAAAATGAAGGAAATGATGAAATAGTAATAATGCATTGTATTACATCATATCCAACAAAACCAGAAGATGCAAATTTGGATATGATTACTACATTGAAAAAAGAATTTCCAGAACATATTATAGGATATTCAGATCATACACTGGGCACAGATATTGCTGCTTTTTCAGTATTTTATGGTTCAAAATGTGTTGAAAAACATTTTACACATGATAAAACACTATCTACTAGTAGAGATCATAGATTATCTCTAGATTCTAATGATTTCAGAGAGTTAAGAAAAAAAATACATTTGGTTCAAGTATCGAAAGGAATGCAAACAAGAAAAAATATCAATTCAGAAAACACTGCAATAAAATATGCAAGAAGAAGTATAGTCTCAAAAACAAAAATTTTGAAAGGTACAAAAATAACTGAGGATTTATTGGAAATTAAAAGACCTGGAACGGGAATACAACCAAGATTTTTGGATAAAATTTTAGGCAAAATTACATCTAAAGATATCGAGGAAGATCTACCAATAACTTGGGATGATTTAGATTAAAAATATGAAAAATACTAATTTAATTTTAATCATGGCGAGAGAAAGTGGTAGACGGGATGTATCAAAACAAAATTTAAGACTGGTAAATGGTAAACCATTACTATATTATGTTTTAAAAACATCACTTGAATGTAATAACTGTTATACAGTAATAAGCACAGATTCGGATGAAGTCAAACAATATGCCAAGTTTTATCGAGTTCCAGTATTAGACAGATCAAAAAAATTAACAAAAGATGACACTAAATTGGAAGAAATTGCTGTGGATGCATTAAATGAATTGGGAAAAAAAGGATTAAAATTTGAAAAATGCCTAATTTTACACCCACATTTTCCTTTGATAAAAAAGAAAACCATTCAAAAATTTTTTTCAAATTTAAATGAAAATGTTCCCGTACTTTATGGCTATGAAAAAGAACCGGATGATGTATTTGGAACTGTTAATAAAAAATTTGAATTAAAATGGGCGTCAAAAACAACTGTAAAAATAAAAAAAATTGTTTCTTACAATTGTCAAAAATTGTTTGGAAAAAAAAATAGAACCGGAGTTTTTGGATTAGAAATTTCACCGGACGAAATATTCTCACCTACAAATTATCATGATTTTGCATCACTTGAAAGTGTGATGAAAAGAAAAAAAATAGTCGTAAGAGTTGACGCAGATGTTAACATAGGATTAGGCCATGTTTACAACATGTTAACAATTCTAAACAACATAAGAAATGAAGATGTTTTAATTATAATGAAGGCTGATAAGAATTTAGGTTTAAGAAAATTTAAAGAGCATTTGTATAATGTTAAATGTATTTCAGATGATAAAGAATTTTGGAAAATAATTAGAGACTTTAAGCCTGATATAGTTTTTAATGATATACTAAATACTGCTACTGATTATATTAAAAAATTAAAAAATAAAGGAATTTTTGTTGTAAATTTTGAAGATTTGGGTGAAGGAAGAAAATTTGCTGATTTAGTATTTAACCCAATTTTTGAAAGTAAAAAACAACTAAAAAATGAGTTTTATGGTTCCAATTATGCATGTGTTAGAGAGGAATTTCGTGTTTTTAAGCGAAAACAAATTAGAAAAAACGTAGAAAAAATTGCCATAACGTTAGGTGGGGTTGATAAGAATAACAACACATTAAAAATAATTTCAATCATTAAAAAATTTAAATTACTAAAAAATGTTAGAATTGAAGTCATTCTTGGATTAGGATTTAAACACAAAAAAAAATTGCTTCAATTAATAAAAGAGATGAATGATGATTATGATATAAAAATTATTGAGAAAGTTGATTTGTTATCAAAATACTTGATTGACTGTGATTTTGTTATAACAGCTAATGGTAGAACAGTTTTTGAAATAGCCTCACTCAATATTCCAATAATTTCGTTGTCTGTAAATAAAAGAGAGCAACAACATAATTTTGTAAGAAAGTTTGACGTGGGATACCATTTAGACTTTTCAAAAAATATAGATGATGAATTGAAAAATAGTATTAAGTCCATGATGAATTTTTCTATACGAAATAAAAAAATAAAGAATTTGAAGAAAGAAAATCTTCAAAAAGGGAATAGTAGAGTGATATCAAAAATTATGTCAGAGTTTGAATCAACAAAATTTAGTGCCGCTTGATTTTTTCAGATCTAAAGCAACTCTAAGAGTTTTTGCTGATTCAGTTAGATTATTCATGGGTTGCTTTCTCTTTGTTAAGCAACTGATAAAATATTTTATTTCATCGATATACATTTTATTCACATTTTCAGTTAGTTTGTAATTATTTTTAATTTTAATTTTAGAGTATTTTTTCTTAGTGTGGTGATAGATTCTAATTTCATTATTG
>Ga0066372_10001321_pt1 | contig 9951 bp, 9 predicted proteins | sample Knorr_S15_td_250_FD_77011 | JGI IMG/M metagenome (GOLD analysis project Ga0066372, IMG submission 77011) | Marine microbial communities from Southern Atlantic Ocean transect - Knorr_S15_td_250_ad_251m_LV_A | ecosystem: Environmental > Aquatic > Marine > Oceanic | place: Southern Atlantic ocean... | reverse complement strand
TCATTGGAAGTAATTTTATATTAAAAGTCTTAGAAGAAAACACAGATATACAGATCACAAACGTGGATGCTGAATTAGCTGGTTCAAATAAAAAAAATTTATCGTCAGTAGAGAAAAATAAGAATTATGAGTTTATAAAAGGAAATATTACAAATCGGCGTCTAATGGAGAAACTAATTACAAATTGTGACTCTGTGATAAATTTTGCAGCAGAATCATTTGTAGACAGAAGTATTTATGAGGCAGATCCATTTTTAGTTTCAAATATTCGTGGCGCATTTACAATTTTAGATATTATCACCAAACAGAAAAAGCAAATGATCCAGATTTCAACCGATGAAATATTCGGTAGTATATTGAATGGTAATGCTGACGAAGGATCCAAATTTAATCCCTCAAATCCCTATGCTGCAACAAAAGCTTCAGCAGAATTATTAGTAGATTCGTATCACAAGACATTTGATTCAAATGTAATCATAACAAGGTGTACTAATAATTTTGGTCCAAGGCAATTTCCAGAAAAATTAATTCCAAAAATTATCTTATTAGCAAAATTGGACAAAAATATTCCAATATACGGCAATGGAAAGAATATACGAGATTGGATTTATGTTGATGAACATTGTGATGCAATATTTAGAGTGCTGATGAAAGGTAAATCAGGTCAATCGTACAATATTTCTGGAAATACTGAAATTAGTAATTTACAAATTACCAATTATATTTTGGAGAAGATGAACAAATCTAAAGATTTAATTAAATTTGTGGATGATCGACCTGGTCATGATTTTAGATATAGCTTAGATTCAACAAAGATTTCAAATGAATTAGGCTGGAAAAATAAATTAAGTTTTGAAGAAGGTTTGGAACAAACAATAGAATGGTATCAAAAAAATTCAGAGGTTTATGATTCAATATCACCAAAAATTTTACAAACAGACACCCCGTGGAGATAATGAAGAGAAACAAATTTGAAAAAAATGATGTTTTTATTCAAGCTAGGTTAAATTCTACTAGATTTCCAAAAAAAATTTTGAAGACAATTTCCAATAAGACAATTTTACAGATAATTGTTGAGAGAACAAAGCAGATTGAAAATATAGATAAAATAGTTTTAGTAACAGGTCCTGAAAAATTGAATTCTGAATTATTTCAGGAAGCAGATAGACTTGGAATGCAAGTCTTTTTTGGTGATGAAGAAAATGTATTGGATAGATTTTTTCAGGCAGGGGAGTGCTATAAACCAGATAACATTATCAGGATTACGGGAGACTGTCCATTACTTGATTTTGAATTAATTAGTAAGGGAATTGATGTTTTTAATTCAGATGAAAAAATAGATCTTCTAACTAATACAAAAAAAATAACATATCCACATGGATTTGATTTCGAAATTTTTACAAAAAGATCATTGGACAAAGCTTGGAAAGAGATTACAGAAAATTCGAAATATCATAAAAAAGAATTTATCAATCCAGTCGATTATATTATAAATTCAGGAAAATTTAATATTTTTAATTTGGAAAATATAGTTGATCAATCACATATCAGACTTACATTAGATTACCAAGAAGATCTGATTATGATTTCTGAGATTTATGAAAAATTAATTTCAAATAATAATTATTTTACAAGTGATGAAATAATAGTTTTTCTAGAGAAAAATCCACATTTGTTAAAAATTAATGAGAAGTATGAAAAAGTATGAGTCTATAGGACAGAGATAAATTACATCGTGGTGTAGATAGAACAAATGAATGTACAAATTGGAAAACATGTAGTTGGAGACGAACATGGATGTTTTGTTTCACTAGAACCTAGCGCAACTTACAGAAATTTCGATGAAGCAAAAAGCATGATTGATGCAGTTTCAAATTCGGGAGCTCATGCAATTAAATTTCAAACATTTCTTCCGGGCGATGTAGAGAGAATAATAGAAGATAGAGGAATCAAGGTAAAATTTGGTACTACAAAAGGTGAAAAACAAGAAAGTGTTTTTGATGCATTAAAACGAAGAGAATTAGAAAAAAAAGAATGGGAAGATTTAGTTAATTACTCAAAAGAAAAGAATTTAGGATTTATTACTGCACCATATTTTATTGAAACTGTTGATTTTGTGAGTAAAATTCGTGTCGACGCATTGAAAATTAGTAAAGGAGACATCAATAATGTGTTACTAATCGACGAAGTAGCAAAAACAAAATTGCCAGTGATTTTAGATGCAAGGGAAAGACTAGATGAGATCGATCAAGCCATCAAAATATGTCAAAAAAATAACAATAATCAAATAATCATACTTCATTGTCCATCAGGGTACCCTGCAAAAAATTCTGGCATAAATTTGCGTGCTATTGAGTTTATAAAAAATAAGTATGGATTTCCTGTTGGTTTTGCAGATCATTCAGAAGGACAATTGATGAATTTTGCTGCGATTGGATTTGGTGCAACAATGATAGAAAAAACTATTACATTTGATAAGCATGTGGAGCAGGTCGAGCATCTAATGTCTCTTGAGATTAAAGAATTGAACGATTTTGTAAATAATGTAAGAAAAATTGATGAGGCAAAAGGCACTCCTGAAATTTTACAAGTTTCAAGAGTCGAAGAAAACGCTAGAAGAAGTTTTATTGCAAAAAAAGGTATTAAAAAAGGAGAAAATATTTCTTTGGACTGTATAGATTTTAAAAGACCGGGCAATGCTGGCATTTCATGTGCAGAAGGTTTCAAAATTTTAAATTATAAAGCAAAAAATGACATCAAGAAGAACACATTCATCAAATGGGATATGCTTGAATGAAAAGGGAAGAATTGTATTTACAAAAAAATTATTTAAAAGAAATTATTACTAATGATTTTAGATACATAGGTGAAATTCGAAGTATTAAACCAATAAATCATAATGATATAAACAGTAAAAATTTTCTTGTAGAATGTAAAAAATCAAAATATGTTTTAAAATTCTTAAGAAATCATCAAAAAAAGAGGAATTATCAAATTCAAAAAATACTCAATAAGGCCAATCTAAATGGGATAAAAGTCGCTATACCAATGAAGAATGTTTCAAAAAAAAAAGAAACTGATTCTGCTGTATTCTTATTTAAATTCCATAATGGGAAAATATTTTCTGGTTCATCAAAAGAACTAGAAAGCTTTGCATTAGAGCTGGCAAGATTACATAAATTTTTGAAAAAATATAAGGTTAGATTAGAACCGGAAAGAAATTTTCAAACATATCAGATTCTGTCATCAAGTGAATTCAGAGAGATAAAAAACCATATTCAAAAAAAATCAGCTATTGATAAAACTGATAAAATTGTAATTAAAAAATTAGAATTTCTGAAAAAAATAAGTAAAAGTCATAAAATTTTTGAAAAAGAATATGAAAGTTTCAATTTCAAGAAACAATTGATTCATAATGATTTACATATTAGCAACATAATGTTTTCTAAAAGAAATGTTTCTGTGATTTTGGATTTTTATTTTATGAAAAATGGAGTAGTTTTAGAAGATGTCACATACTCAGCACTAAGATTAGCTGAACAAACATCAAGGAAATTTATCGAGATAGAAAAAATAGTTAATAATTTTCTTAAAATGTATTCAAAATATAATAAAATAGATAATGATGAATTACAAAATTTTAATTATTTTTTATCAAAAAATAGCTTAGCTCGTATCAACCATATTCTTAGAAATAAGTATTTTTATAATTCAAATTTATGGATTCAGCAGTTACCACTACATTTAAGATTATTAGAATTTTCATATCGGATCCAATTAGAAGTATAGATTAAATCATGGTGAATTGATGATAAAATATGGAATATTGTTCAAGGTGTTGTTATCCAAGAAATACAAAACCAACAATGATTTTTGATGAGATTGGTATTTGTAGCGGATGTAAGTCATTTGAAAATAGACAAAAACAAGAAGTCGATTGGGAAGCAAAAAAAAATGAATTAAAACAGTTACTTGAAGAATACAAAAGCCAAGCTCGGAAAAATAACTCTTCTTATGATTGTATTATTCCAATCAGTGGTGGTAAGGATAGTCATTATCAAGCCCATCTTTTAACAAAAGTTTTCAAAATGCGACCACTATTTGTTACATACAATCATGCATACAACACAAAATTAGGTATTAGAAATTTAACAAATATGATAGACAAATTTGGCTGTGATTTATTGAGATATACCACAAATCCAGTAACTGCAAAGAAGCTTTCATCATACATGTTATCCAAGGTAGGAGATATTACATGGCACTATCATGCTGGGATAATGACATTTCCAATTCAAACTGCTGTAAGATACAAGATTCCATTGATTGTTTGGGGAGAACATGGTGAAAGTATACTTTTTGGCAGAAATAATCTAAGTGATAATGTAGAATTTACCAAAAAGAATAGACAAGAACATCTGATGCGAGGCTTTGAACCAGAGGATATTTTGGATGACCCAGAAAATAAAGAAATTACAAGACAAGACCTAGGGCCTTTTTTTTATCCGACTGATGAAGAAATTGAATCTGTTGGAGTGAGAGGCATTTATTTATCAAATTATGATCCGTTTAATTTTGATGAGCATACAAAATTTGTAATAAAAAATTATGGATTTGAGACGATGCAAAAAAGAGAAGCTCACATAAATTTGCATGAGAAAACAGATGACTTTATGCAAGATACTCATAATTATTTAAAATATTTGAAATTTGGATATGGTAGAATTACGGATCAAGTTTCTATACATATTAGAGAAAAACGAATGACTAGAGAGGAAGGAATTGATTGGATAAGAAAAAAAGAATATCTTAAACGTCCAAAAAATTTGGATGTCTTCTTAAAATTTGCTGGATTAACTTATCAGGAATTTGTTAGCAAAATTGATCATTTACGTGATCAAGATATTTGGGAGAAAAAATCTGATGGTGAATGGAAGTTATTAGACTGGATTGGTAATCATAAAAATGACGAATTTGTTGAAAAAGTAAGATTGGAAAAGACTGATGAATGGAAAGAAATTAGATCTGAAAAATCGAAAAATGCTAGAGATTATTTAGATGAAGATGAAATTGTATTTTTGTAAGAACACAAATGATTTCTATTATTGATTATAAAATGGGAAATACAAGATCAGTTTTTAACGCGTTTAAACTTCTTGGTGAAAATGTAGAAATAACAAATGAAAAAGATAGGTTGACACAGGCTGAAGCGATTGTATTGCCAGGAGTTGGATCATTTAATGATGGCATGAAGGATCTGAATCAAAATGGATTAAAAGAATTTTTAACAGAAGAAATTATAGATAGAAAAAAACCATATTTGGGAATATGTTTAGGATTAGAATTTTTAGCTAAAAGGAGTTATGAAGGTGGAATATGTGATGGATTTGGTTGGATAGATTCAGAGATTGTAAAATTACAACCATCCGAAAAACAAAATAAAGTACCACATATGGGTTGGAATGATACAGAAATTGTAAAAGAACATGGTCTTATGAAAGATTTTACAGCAGCAGTGTTTTACTACCTTCACAGTTTTCATATGAAAATAAATAATTCAGAAAAAGAAGTTATTACTTCAAAATGTAATTATGGAGGAATTGGCATTGTTTCATCAATTCAAAAAAATAATATTTATGCAGTTCAATTCCATCCTGAAAAAAGTCAAGAAAACGGTTTAAAATTACTAAAAAATTTTTTAGAGGACATTAGAAAATAATGTTAAAACATAGACTTATTCCAAATATAATATTAAATGATGGAAATGTGGTTCAAAGTAAAAATTTCATTCATACTAATATAATTGGTAATGCAATTACAGCCGTTGATTTTTTTAATAGTTGGGCATCTGATGAAATAATTATTTTAGATGTAAGTAGAAATAAGAATAAAAGAAAAGAATTCCATCAAATTATTAACAATATATCAAAAAGATGTTTTGTTCCATTAACAATAGGAGGGTGGATATCAAATACTGATGAAATTTCTCAATTTTTAAAAGAAGGAGCTGACAAAGTATCTATCAATTCAGAACTCATAAGAAATCCTAATTTGCTATCGAATGCAGTTAAAAAATTTGGTTCACAATGTATTGTAGCATCGATAGATGTTAAAAAGAATGCAAAAAATGAATACGAAGTTTTTTCCGAACGGGGACAAAGTGCTACAGGTCTCATTCCAGTTGAATGGGCACAAAAACTAGAAGAACTTGGTGCAGGAGAAATATTCCTAACATCAATTGATCATGAAGGAACTGACAAAGGATATGATATAAAATTAATTAAAAATGTTGCAGAAAATGTTTCAATCCCAGTAATTGCATTTGGTGGTGTATCAAGATGGCAACATTTTGTTGACGGAATAAATCTAGGTAAAGCAGATGCTGTTTCTGCTGCAAATATTTTCCATTTTACGGAGCATTCTGTTTTTAATGCAAAAAAATTTCTTGTTGAAAATAAAATAAATGTAAGAATTCCTCAATTTTTTAATCTTCCAACTCCTCGAAAACCAAAATATAATGAATTATTCTAAATTATTTGATATTTTTGATGTATTCATTTGCAATTAAATCATATTCAGACTGTTTTGATTTTAAAAATTTTTCAAATTCTTTCTCATTAATGTTTACATCAACTAGAAATCCTCCATAATGTTGAAAGTCTTGGTAATCTTGATTCAAAGAATCAAGATCTAGTTCAAATGCTGTATTTTCTACAAAATCTATATAGGAATTTAAAGCATCAACATTAACTTTAGATTCTAAACACTTTTGGATTGCATTTGGTAATTTATCTAATGAATCAAGTGTGGTGACAGATTCCATAGCAGAATAATCAGTTTCTGTTAATGTTATTGTAGGCTTTTGATAAAATGCAACATCAAAGCCAGCTGTTCCATTAATTGTTATTACTAGTGAACAATGTTCTAGTATACCATCTGGATTTACAGAGGGATGAATCCCAACAACATTTGGTAATGAAAGTAATGTTTTATAAAAAGAAAGTTCACGCCATTCCCTTGCAGACATACTTGGATGTTCCTTAACATATAATTTGTATCCAATAGGTAACGATTTTACAATTTGTTTAATTATATGTAATTGATCAACATGAAACGGTGCATCAATTAGTGTTGATCGTTCTTGTTCAATATGTAATGGAAAGAAAATAAATTTTTGATTTTTTGGTAAAACTTTCAGGAAATTTTTATCAAGAAAATTCTTTCTATTTTTTGATTTAATTGAAAACTTGATATAATTCGAGATTACTCTGAGTTTTCCTCTTCCAAAATAAGTATAATGAGTAAATATATTATTGTTTTTTGAAAAAATGTATTCAATAAATGCCTCTAGTAATTTTGATTTTGATTTTGCAAATCTTTTTCTAAATTGAATTGTTACATCGTAGTTATCAAATCTTTTATGATAATTTTCTAATTCATATTTGTTAGAACTGAGATTTTTTGTAGCGGAAAAATGATTTTTGCCGTTATCTATGTAGAATTTTTTTCCAAGTCGAGTAGGAGTTATTTTGAGAGTTGTAATTTTTCGTGCCTTGCAGATTAAATAAAACAGATAGTTTGGGCGTAGAGCTGGATAATCCATTATAACATAATCAGGATTTGTATCGTCAAGTATTTTCTCAAAAAATTTACATTCTTGTTCTATTATTGATAGTATTTGTTCCGATGAAAATTTATAAAAATTATTAAAGTTAAAGAATATTCTATCATTCATTGCAAGTTGTAATAAATTAATACCATATTTTTTTTCAACTTCAGCCAAATAATCAATATTATGATTTGTTAATTTTCCGTCAATGTTTTCGTGAAGAAACCAAAATTTCTCAAACTTTACTAATTTTTGTTCTTTAAAAAATTCTTTTGGCTTGTTGGTAACATCTATTATTGCATATGTAGAACAATCAATTTTAGATTGAATAGACTTTATAACACCAAATTGTAGAAGATCGGCATTTATCCAAGTCAAGATTTTTTTTTTCATTCTACTCAAAAATATAGTGTATGTAAAATTCATAAACCTATAATGGTTACTACATTTTGATATTGTTTTAGAATTTTATTCACTTAAAATTTTAGAGGAATTAGGACCTTCATTCAGTAATAAATCAATTATAGACATATTTTTAATAAAATCCCCATAAAGTTGATTGTATTTTGGATGAGAAAAATTTTCATACATTAATTTAATGTTGGATTTTTTAAACAGAGATTCATCAATGTAGTTTTTTCCACCAACACCAGATATGTAGCATGTAGCATTTAACTGAGAACATATCTCAACAAGCCTTTCAGTTTTAGTTTTCGAAATTAAGAAATCAGAGGATTTAACAGTCTGGGTTGAAATTTTTAGAATTTTTAAAAAATAATTAATTAAATGATAATTTAGATCTATTAGTAATGTGAATTTTTTATTAATAATTTTTTCAATCTCATACCAATATGAAGAAAAATATGGCGCAGATTCGTAATTTTCAAAAATTAGATTTGAATGTGCTTTGATCCAATCTGAGTCATAAGTAATGGATACCTGGTTTAATTTTTTTCCAAATACAGGTCTTTGTAGTGGCACAGTAATCCACTCCACTCCATTTTGGGTTTTTATTCTATTTCGATTGTCAAAACTATCTTTAGAAAATTGTACATTATCTAAATAAACAAAAACATCACAAGATTGAATTTTTTTGAAGAAGTTTAAATTGGGCATATAGCCCGGTTGCCTAATCATTACTGTTTTCATTTGTTTAAATCAAGTTCAAAATGAGTGGTTTTAGATTTTTCTATAGATTGATGTATAATTATAATAAACACGAATTTACAAAATTTTATTGATGAAAGCATTTGTTGTGGCTGAAATAGGTTCTAATTGGGAGGGTAGTCTTTCAAAAGGAAAGAAGATTATCCAGGAGTGTAAAAAAGTAGGTGCCGATGCAGTAAAATTTCAGATGTGGAGAGCGAATGATCTCTATAACAAATCCCACCCCAACTGGAAGGAAATAAAAAAAGCGGAACTTTCATTTCAAATGGCAAAAAAATTAAAAAAATTTTCGGATAAAGAAAAAATTGAATTCTTTTGTAGTGCGTTTTATCCAGAGGCCGTAAAATATCTTTTATCAATAGGAGTAAAAAAATTCAAAATTGCTTCACGTACATGTAAATTTACAGATCCCTATTCATATGAAGTTATGCAAGAAAAATCTCGTAGTAAAAAAGAAATTTTTATCAGTATGGGAATGGGAGGAAACAAAAAAAGAATTTCAAATATGTTCAATAAGAATAAAATAACGTTTTGTTATTGCATTTCAGATTATCCTTTAGAATTCAAAAAAATTAATTGGAACGCTGCTATAAAATTTGAAGGATTCTCAGATCATACTATGGGTATTTTAGCACCAATATTATTTGCGGTACTAAAAAAACAAAAAAAATCGAGGAGTATATACATTGAAAAACACGTAAGATTAGAGGATTCAAAAGGGCCTGATGCGTCTACCTCAATTACAACTGAAAAATTATCAGAAATGATTAAACAGATCAGAGTAATTGAAAAAATGAAAGTTTGATAAAAATGAAAGGTGTTATTCTTCATGGAGGACATGGAACTAGATTAAGACCATTAACCCATACTGGTCCAAAACAACTTTTGCCAATAGCGAACAAACCGATGTCACAATATTGTATTGAATCAATTCGTGATGCTGGGATTACAGATATTGCCATTATTGTAGGTGGTTTAGGTTCAAACAAGGTTAAAGAATATTATGGAAATGGAGAAAATTTTGGTGTAAATCTTACATACATTAAACAAGATGAGCCTAGAGGAATTGCACATGCAATTAGATTATGCAAGGAATTTATCAATAATGAAAAATTTCTTGTTTTTCTAGGAGATAATATTATACAAAAACCCATCACAGATTTTGTAGAAAATTT
>Ga0066372_10001319_pt1 | contig 9954 bp, 10 predicted proteins | sample Knorr_S15_td_250_FD_77011 | JGI IMG/M metagenome (GOLD analysis project Ga0066372, IMG submission 77011) | Marine microbial communities from Southern Atlantic Ocean transect - Knorr_S15_td_250_ad_251m_LV_A | ecosystem: Environmental > Aquatic > Marine > Oceanic | place: Southern Atlantic ocean... | reverse complement strand
TAAGAAGGTTTAGAGTCACGAATAAACGTTAGGGCTGAACTCGCACCCGGTCCAACCCCCACAGGGAAACTCATGGGACATCACGTATGCACTTTCTTCTGTGTGCCTAGGGGTCGTCCTCCATCTACAGGAATAACCGCCCCCGTCGTCATACAAAGTGATGCCGCAACAACCAGCACTGCTTCCGCGACATCATTGACGCTTGCCAACTGTCCCAAAGGAGTATCGCCAATCATTCTCTGACGTACCTCGGGCGACCAACCCCGGGTGAATTCAGTATCCACAAGCCCTGGGGCCACGGACATAACCCGGATCTCAGGTGCCAAGGCCCTAGCAAGAGACATCGTCATATTATCCATCGCGGCCTTAGAGGCGCAGTACGCCACATTACTTCCGTTCGCCATCCGCGCAGCCAGTGATGAAATATTGACTACAAGACCTCCGCCATCATTTGCTAGAAGTGACTGAAACGCCCGAACTGCTGCAAACGCACCGCGTACATTCGTGCACATAATCAAATCAAAAAGCTCATCGTCTAATGCTTCAAGATCACGATGGGGTACCACTTGTGACGTACCTGCATTGTTTACGAGTACATCTAAGCGGCCCTCAATCTGTGCTACCGAAGCAGCGGCAGCTCTGAGCGCATTTGAGTCTGTTACGGATGCCTGAATGACCCGGTGCCCCTTTCCAGAAAGGCCCTCCAGAGTCTCTTCGGCACCTGCCGCGCTATCACGGTGAACGACCAGGATTTGCGCACCAGCTTCTGAGAGTACTTGAGCCGTGGCACGACCTATCCCCCGACTCGCACCCGTAACTAAAGCCACCTTCCCTGCAAGCTTTCCCATCCTCTCCTCTCCTCTGGTTATCTGAGAGCAGATTTATGATGAATCAGATTTCTTATATGGCCAACCTGGCACACGTGGAGCCAGAGAGCCACGTTGCCGAGCCGAATCACTAAACAGTCAAGGCGATGTTAAAGGATACAGCGTTCCAGATGGCGGCTTCGAACATTCGATTCGGCCGCGGGATTACTCATGAACTCGGAATGGACCTGGTCGCGATGGATGTGCGCCGGACGATGGTCGTGATCGATCCTGCTCTAGTCTCTCTTCCAGCTGGAGAAACTGTGCTGGAGTCACTAGAAGAGAACGGAATTGACTACCGGGTTTTCGACGCTGTCGCAGTTGAGCCTACGGATTCCAGTTTCAAGGCTGCAGCTGAGTTCGCAGTCTCTGGGAATTTCGACTCAGTCGTTGCAGTCGGTGGTGGAAGTGCAATTGATACGGCGAAAGCTGCAAATCTGTACTCAACCCACCCCGCTGACTTCTTCGACTATGTTAACGCCCCAATTGGAAAAGGCTTACCCGTCCCTGGCCCTCTTAAGCCGCTCATAGCAGTGCCGACAACTGCAGGCACCGGGAGTGAGACAACAGGTGTTGCGATTTTTGACTATGTGGAAAAGCACGCTAAAACGGGAATCGCACATCGTCATCTGAAGCCTACTCTGGGTATTGTTGACCCCGATAATACGGCATCACTTCCTCCAGCCGTCGCCGCATCAAGCGGTCTTGATGTCTTGAGCCATGCACTTGAGTCGTATACCGCGATGCCATTCAATGAGCGGCCGATGCCTCCACGACCTCTGGAGAGACCTGCCTATCAAGGCTCCAATCCAATCAGTGATATCTGGGCGTTGACGGCACTGGAATTGATGGCGGAGTTCCTACCGAATGCAGTTGCTGATACAGGCGACGTTGAAGCCCGAGAGCAGATGCTACTCGCAGCGGCACTAGCGGGCATCGGGTTCGGAAACGCTGGCGTGCACCTCCCACACGGCATGTCCTATCCAGTAGCGGGTATGGTGACCAGCTATATACCACCTGGTTACGATGTGGATCATCCGATGGTGCCCCACGGGATCTCAGTGATCCTAAATACACCAGCGGTCGTCCGCTTCACTGCTCCTGCATCACCCGAAAGACATCTACGAGCCGCCGCAGCGCTTGGAGCGGATATAGCAAAAGCATCGATTGAGGACGCTGGTGAGATACTCGCGGATCGTGTGATTCATTTCATGCGTCTTTTAGATGTCCCAAACGGACTTAGTACAGTCGGTTACACCACTGCAGACATTCCGAAACTCGTCGAAGGCACCCTGCCCCAACATCGGGTGACCAAACTTTCACCAAAGCCAGCAAACGAATTGGATCTGACGTCACTTTTTGAAGCGTCAATGACGATCTGGTGAAGACTTGCTCGCAACTTCGTCGGGTGGATCAATATCACCTGATAATCTTGATATTGATGGTCTCCAGTGCGTGTGGTGAGAATACACCACCGGCCATCACGGTTGGGGGTGTCTCATTCACAGAAGACGAACTTTTAGGCCTTTCCCCAACTCGCCGTAACACCCTTGCTCAGCTCACTGCACTAGCCCTCGCGGTGGCGGATTCCAGCACAGATCAGCTAGGTGAACCGCTCCTCAAGAAATGGGAGAATGACCGGCTACTCGACATTTTCGCAGCCGAGTTAACGCTCATGAAGAACGGCGTTGATGACGCCGTGCTGGAGGCGCATTACCTGACCAATCCAGAATGGGAGCTCACGGTGCGGCATATCCTGTTCTTCAGTGAACGGTGGAGGGATCCGTCACACCGCTCGGAAGCCCAAGATAAGGCGGGGCGGGCAATAGAGTTGCTCTATGAGGGGGCTGACTTTGCCGAGACAGCGTCACAGCTCTCAGAGGAACCCGGAGCTGAAGGGCGACAAGGTCTTCTCACACCTGGAAGGCAAGGGTCATGGGTTCCGGAATTCTGGGCTGCTGCTCTCAACCTCCAACCCGGTGAGATCAGTCCAGTCACAGAAACACAGTATGGCTACCACATCCTCCGCTTGGAGGACCGGCAGATTGTACCCTTCCCCGAGGCTCGCACAGTGGTTTCCCGCTCGGTTGCGAACCGCATCGAGGATCCGAGAGCTGTCTTACAAACTTGGCTTGAAGACAGTACTGGAGAAACTGAAGATGTTCCGCAATCTAGGGCACTAGCCGAAGCTATTCGCCTAAATCTTAAAGTTCCGGCTGGGGAAATCACTGACCTCGCGCGTGATTGGGATGACATCACCTACCGCTGGTCTACAGCCTTGGGGTTCCGCTTTGGGCTCAGCACTCCTGAAATTGCCAACGCCGCCCTTGGTGCTCTCGCGAGTTCATCACAGAATGCTACGATTGCTCGGAATGAACTGGCCGAGCACGATGCGATGCTGAAAGCCAGATATGAGTTCACTTTTTTATCGCCACAGGGTTAGTGGAAAAAACCAATAGCTCATCACAGCAGGTATATCGAGAAATACCGTACAGCATGAGCTGTTTAAACTGTGTTATCCAATGAACCGGAAAGTTGTCCGAAAGCTCCAATTCTTGTCTGGCTTCGTACTGTTTCTTGGGGGCCTTTGGTTCCTATGGGACACTCCGCTGATATATCCGCTCAAAATCTTTGTAGTGCTACTCCACGAGATCAGCCACGGTATAGCAGCGCTAGCAACGGGAGGATCGATCGAAAGGATCACGCTGGATGCAGAACAGGGAGGTGCATGTTATTGCTCTGGTGGCAACGCATTTCTGACACTTTCAGCTGGATACCTTGGGAGTCTTCTCTGGGGCGGCTTAATATTTTCAGTCGCCCGAATGAAACGGGTGAATACGGGGTGGATCAACAGCTTAATTGGAGTAGCAGTGATTGTACTAAGCCTAATGTACATTCGGAGCGATTTCGGCCTCGTATTCGGCGTTGTATTCGGCGTCGCTCTCTTCTTGGTAGCACAGAAAACTGGGCCGGCAGTAAACCGGGGAGTGTTGTTCGTACTCGGACTCACTAGTGCCCTTTACGCAATCCTCGACATCAAGGGTGATGTGCTTGACCGACCAGAGGCACTATCAGATGCTCAGATGCTCGGTGACCTCACTGGTATACCGGCTCTGGTATGGGGCATCACGTGGATCTCAATCGCAATCATCTTCAGCTTGTGGTTACTCTATGGAGCCTATGAAGACGCCTGAATATAGGTGGCCAGAAGCTAATTTTTCCCAGATCCAGTAGCCGTACTAACTACCCTGCTACAGGCATACTGTATCTCGTAGGAGATACAGGAATAACGCAATCTATAGTGTCTTAAGACAGCCTTGCTATCGGGATTCTGGATGAGTATCATGACCGCCGTTGAAATAGTTGGTCCGATTTAATTTTCGCCCGAAGTCTTACCCGAAAAAGGAGGTGATCCCTTGTCTAGTCCGAGTACATTGTCCAGCCTGGCACGGGCAGGCGATCCCTGGATCGGCTTCTAAAAGCCAAACTGAATTGAACTAAATCGCTGTGTTTGCGCCGTATCCCGGCATCGCGCCGGGCTGCGACAATTAGACGCCACCGGTTCAGGACTTCCGGTGGCGTCTTTTTTTATCCAAACCAGTCCGGAGCATTGCCGGGTTTCCATTTGATATTGCAGCCCAGACTCGGAATTTGTATGTCTGCAGGGGCAATTTCAGCGAGCACTGCGTCACTAGCATTTCGAAGGTCAGCACCGGTAACTAGTGTCTCGAGCGAAGGCCTACTCCTATCAAACTGGCCTCGATAAACAAGTCTTAAATCACTATTAAATAAGAAAAAATCAGGGGTGCACGCAGCTCTATAGGATTTGGCAATCTCCTGTGACTCATCCACGAGATAGGGGAACGTGTACCCTCGCTTATCTGCCTCAGCAACCATTTGCTCAGAGCTGTCCTCTGGATGGGTTTCGACATCGTTGGAATTGATTCCTACAATCGCCAGCCCTCTCTTTTGGTACTCGGCCGCGAATCTAGCGAACTCATCGGCAATGTGCTTCACGAACGGGCAGTGATTACAAAGGAAGGCAACCAATAGTCCTTTGGCACCAGCAAAATCATCACGGCAGACCGTGCAACCGGTAACCGGATCCGGAAGTGAGAAGCTTGGGGCTTCCGTGCCAAGGTCTAACATCGTGGATGGGGTCTTAACCATAGACACATTCCTAGGCTGGAGATGATTCGGATGGATGATCTTAATCCACGACTCTATTGACCCCCAAACTTATTTTTTGTTCTAGAGTCAGTCTTCCAATTGCTGGGGCAGCGTTGAGACAGCTAAGACCTTGTAAGACCGTCGCCCGGCTGGAAGGTCAATGGTCACATCTTCTCCTTCCTTCACTCCTAAGAGTCCCCTACCGATCGGGGACTCAAGCGATACCTGGCCCGCATCCAAATCGATGAAGTCGCCCGCGGTAATCGTAAAGGTAAAATCTTCCCCCAAATCGACATCATGGATCTTCACACGTGAGCCAAAACCAACCCTGTCATATGCTAGATCAGTCAGGTCAATCTTTGACAACTCGGTCATCCGCGTCGTGAGATGGTCGAGGCGGGCTTCAACAAAAGCTTGTCGTTCTTTTGCTGCCTTGAATTCTGCATTCTCACGGAGATCCCCGTGCTCCATTGCAATCTTGATACGCACTGGAAGCTCAACATTCAATTCATGCATCAACTTAGATATCTCTTGCTCGATCTTGTTCCGGATTTCTTCAAGCATTGCTCGCTCTCTTCAGTCATAAACCGTCGAACATGATCCGACGATACATTTTCTGGCTGCAGTTAGTCGCGTGGGTCTGAATCAGCCAGGGCTTGGCGCTGACGTTCTGCCCTGTCCGATTGAACCGCATCGCGAATCTCAGGGTGTTTGAGGCCAAGAATCTGTCCTGCAAAAATCGCTGCATTCACCGCTCCAGCCTTACCGATTGCTAGGGTACCGACCGGTACTCCGCGTGGCATTTGTACGGTGGAGAGGAGCGAATCCAAGCCATCCAGAGACCAGGCCACCATTGGCACCCCTAGTACAGGGAGTGTCGTCTTCGAAGCAACGACACCGGCCAAGTGAGCGGCCCCACCCGCAGCTGCGATGAGTACTTCAACTCCTCGCCCCTCAGCTGTTGACGCATACTCCGAAACGACATCGGGAGTACGGTGTGCCGACATCACCTTCACTTCGCATGGGATTCCCATACTCTCTAGAGTGGAAACCGTGTGCGACATAGTGGGCCAATCTGACTTGGAGCCCATCACGACACCGACCAGTGGCTCCGCCATTATGCTCAATCTCGTTCGGAAGTAGCGTGAAATGCGCGAAAGAAGAAGCGGGCACGTTGCACAGAGTATCGAGAGGGGTCAAGCCCCTCTTAATCTAAGGAAACCATGAGCAGTGCCTCACGTTGCCTTAGATACAAGTTGAAGTGCCCGTCATCTACGAACAAACCATGTCATTCTGGGACAATGGAAATTCTGTCCAGCCGCACAAGGCTAGACGGGATTTTCATTGTTCCACTTAGGCTAGTTAGTCTTGACTTGCACTACCTGGGCGTCTGAGAGTGGCCACGACACCGGCTCCATATTCATCCTCTACTACAAATTCCAACGTAAGCGTGCCATCCTCGTTTAACATGTAGTTAAGACTCCGAGCGTTGCCTTCTCCGCCCATTGGCTCGAAGCGAGACATATATGCGGGATCTCTAGCTATGTACGCCTCATAGGTAATCATGTCATCCGTTGCAGTATACCGCCCCGAATTCGCAATAAAACCCATATAAGCCTCTGCTAGTTGGGCGTCTGAAGCCTCCTCGGACGGGGTTGGGAGAATCGGTCTGTCCGCTGATGGCACCCACATCATGCTGTAATGGCCAGATTCCGTGAACAAAAATAATCCGTGCTCAGCAGGCATGGCCATAACTTCATTTTCCGGCATAACCCACTCGGAGACTACCCAGCCTCCATGTATCCCCTGTGCTTCCTCAGCATGATCCTCTGCTGCCGGTTCAGCGCATCCATTAACTACGAACGATGCGAGCAACAACGCGGAAACTCTCATGAGCTTCATTTATTCAATCCTCCTGTGATGAGAATACCTCTGGCCGGCTATATACTGTGGTGCAGAGTCCTGCCTGACTCATTCTATTCGCAAACTGCTACTAGATGGTAGGTCCTCTTACCCTTCCGAAGTAGCAGGTAACGCCCCTCGATCGCGTCTTGTATTGATAAAGCTCGAGAAACATCCTGGATACGCTCACCATTCAGATATATTCCCCCGCCCTCTATAGCGCGGCGCGCGTCCCCCTTGGAGGAGGCCACACCAGACTCGGCTAGAATCTCAACGAGCTGCGAGCCATCTCCTGTTAAACGAGACTTTTCAAGTTCTGATGACGGTACATCCGCGAAGACTTCACTGATTTCACTGGCATTCAGTCCTGATATATCTCCTCCGAAAAGAGCCTGTGTGGCTTTACGAGCAGCTGCGAGTCCCGTTTCACCATGAACTCGATGAGTTACTTCATCAGCTAATACTTTTTGAGCTATACGTTTCTCAGGTTCAGCCTGTGTAGTTTCCTCTAGTTCATCAATGTCATGCTGGGAGAGCAGAGAAAAGCATCTCAAGAACCCCATCACATCACGGTCGTCAGTGTTGATCCAAAACTGATAAAACGCGAATGGTGAAGTGAGTTCTGGATCAAGCCAAACATTTCCTGCCTCAGTCTTTCCAAACTTTGTGCCGCTTGAGTTAGTCAGTAGCGGTGACACAACCCCGAATGCTTTTCCACCTGCTACCCGGCGAACCAAGTCAGTACCGGCTGTGATATTACCCCACTGATCGCTACCTCCTAGCTGAACCGTGCATTGATCACGGCGATACAGCTCAAGGAAATCATATGACTGTAGGAGCGCGTAGCTGAACTCCGTATAAGAGAGTCCAGTCTCCTCATTCTCCAAACGGCGTTTCACAGATTCCTTAGCTATTAGTTGGTTGACCGAGAAGTGTTTCCCGATATCCCTCAAGAAGTCCACCAAAGACAATTGCCCAAGCCAATCGAGATTGTTCCGCATGATGGCCGGATTTGATTTCACTTCGAAGTCGAGAAAATGCGCTAGCTGGGCACGAATTCCCTCAGCGTTCTCCGCCGCGAGCTCCTTGGTAAGCAACTGCCTCTCAGAGGTCTTACCCGATGGATCGCCAATCAACCCAGTACCACCACCGACCAGTGCAATTGGTGTATGCCCGTGCCGCTGCATGTGCACCAGATCCATGACCACGAGTAGGTTGCCAACATGGAGGCTGGACGCCGAAGGGTCGAAGCCGATATACCCAGTGCGTGGAGCCTCAGCTAAATGCTTGGCTGCCCCTTCGGTCGCATCCTGCAGCAACCCTCTCCACCGAAGTTCTTCTATCAATTTACTCATGGGCCCAAAGGGTAGCCGGGGTTGGCCGATGGTCAAGTGTTCTGAGCATCTCGTATTCCACAGTCACCATCTCTTGAACAGCTGTTTTGACACCCCATTGGGGGGTGAAAAGAACAGATTTGACTCCCAATAGCAGGAATAAAACCGAATCTTCCTGAAAAAACCTAGGATGAATATTTGCTACAGGTCTTAAAACAATCAGTTCACCGCAGTCCCCTGATACCCCAGATCCCTACTGAATTGTGAGAAAAAACCATAACTAACTGTTATTTATAGTTTTTAACAGTTATTTGTTAAAATAACTGTGTTATTATTATTTTACCGGTTATATGAAACAACACAGTCAATTTGTTTTCGATGCAGGCGCACTAGCGCTTGACCTGCTCAATACGTGGCGCTTCAATGCAGATCAGTCGCTAGACCTCCTTCAAAGCCCAGAAGATATAGTTACTTGGTTGGCTGCTGTTGGCCTGCCAGATGGTGCTTACTCCCCTGAATTATCCTCGCGCCCCCCTAACCGTCGCATACTCCTCGATGAAGCCCTCTGGCTCCGGCGAGACATTCTCCTAATCGTCCAGAGTCTTGTGGCCGGAGAACTACCTCCACCCTACACGGTGGACACCATAAACCGCATTCTCACAGAAAGTGCAACCTCATTCCGGCTAGATTCGCTCATTATTCCACCTGAAGGGGAACAAGACGAGGGGATGGAGGATCATCTAGTACTGAATGCACACGAGCATGTCTCATCAGTCCTTGGTGTACTCCAACCGATAGCACTTTCCGCGGCACGCATAGTGACTGAGGCAAACCCGACCCGTATTCGACAATGTGCTTCCAGGAATTGCATGTATTGGTTTCTAGATACAAGCAAAAGTGGACGTCGAAGATGGTGCTCTATGTCACGCTGTGGAAATCGGGCGAAGGTTGCAAAGCATTACCGCCAGCGAAGCGAGCCTTCTTGAAAACCTGACGCTTGCCCACCCATGCCGCGCTGAGTCATGTTGCGCAACACGATGGCTGTAGCCTTTTGATCATCATCCATCTAGCCACCAGACCAAGATAGACCATCCTTTAGGTCGCACGTATCCGCAGAACCGAGGAAGAGGTATGAAGCTTCAGATCCCAATTGTGATCACGCTTTTCTTTACCCTAATCACGACAGCACCATCGTCAGCTCAAGGGCCGGTGATTGATGCTCAAATCGTCGAAGTAGTCCAAAACATCTCTCCTGAACGGCTTCATCAGTATCTGGAGGCACTTACAGGTTTCCAAACCCGACATTCGCTTTCTCTCTCGGACCGCCCCGACTGGGGTATCAGTCCAGCACGAGAGTATATCCTGCGAACCATGCAGAGCTTCAGCGACCGTCTCCAAGTTGATTTTGATTGTTATCAGGTTGAACCCCAGGGACGGATCGCTCAAGAAGTTGAACTTTGCAATGTGGTCGCCATACTGCCTGGTAGAAGCAATCGCCGAATTTATGTGAGTGGTCATTACGATACAGTTGCACGGCGAATCGATAGTGGGGAATTCGACTGGACCCGATGGGACAATCCCGCTCCAGGGGCCAACGATGACGGTAGCGGAACCGTTCTCACGATGGAGGTGGCCCGTGTAATGGCTCAAAGCGGACTTCAATTTGATGCGACCCTGGTATT
>Ga0066372_10001317_pt1 | contig 9962 bp, 7 predicted proteins | sample Knorr_S15_td_250_FD_77011 | JGI IMG/M metagenome (GOLD analysis project Ga0066372, IMG submission 77011) | Marine microbial communities from Southern Atlantic Ocean transect - Knorr_S15_td_250_ad_251m_LV_A | ecosystem: Environmental > Aquatic > Marine > Oceanic | place: Southern Atlantic ocean... | reverse complement strand
TTAAACGTGTAGGCCCACGCCTGTTTAGTAGTTTGCACTACAATCGGGGTCGGTCGTCCGTCGACGGTTACGTCTAACACGACAGGCGCGGTCGGGTTATCAAAATTCCAGATGTCGTGATGCACCATCTGAAAGTGCCACACCCGCTCGCCTGTTTGGGCATTAAGGGCGAGAAGACTAGTGCCAAAAAGATTGTCACCCGGCCTGAAACCACCATAAAAGTCAATTGTCGGAGGATTGGTTGGAATGTACACAATGCCGCGTTTCAAATCAGCCGACATCGGCGCCCAAGACGAAACATCACCAGTAGTTTTCCAAGCGTCGTTCTCCCATGTCTCGTGTCCAAATTCACCAGGACGTGGTATTACGTGAAATTTCCACAGTGGGTCTCCAGTCCGCAAGTCATACCCAAGAATATCGCCTGGGATATTCTCCGTACGCGTTTGATAGTACCCCTGCTCGTGTACGTTACTAACTACAACCACCCCGCCTACCACAATGGGAGGCGATGAGGTACTCAAGTTTCCCAAGTCACGAGGAATACCATGGTCCGGATCGTAGACATAACCAGAATCGAGCCATGGATCCCAGTCACTTACAAGATCGGGCAGCATGTCCACAACCCCGCTCTCCGGAAAACCTGGTAGGGGTACTGCCTGGCCCCAGTTCTCGAGATGGCGACCGGTTTTGGCATCCAGCGCATGCAGAAAAAAAGCGGGGCTAGTCGTAAAGATCACGCCTCGTCCGTTCACTTCACCATATGCGACACCTTTTCCATAATTGTTTCGCATACCCCGTTCGTACCGAGTCGTATGTGGTTCCCGATAAGTCCAGACGGTCTCACCCGTAGCTGGTTCAATCGCTACGACCGTTCGGCGTAGCCCTGCGACGGTATACAGAAGACCGTCAACATAAATCGGCGTCGACCGAAACAGATAATCTACTCGCGGTCCAAAATTATCTCCTCGCCAAATCCACGCAACTTCCAGATCTTCAAAATTATTAGCGTCGATTTGATCTAGAGGCGAAGAACGCGTATGCCCAGCATCTCCACCCAAATAAGGCCAAGCTTCTGGCGCACGGGTCTGTGCAATTCCTGAACCGATCAGGGCGACAGTGAAGCCAAGGGTGGCCATCAGAAACCTTGTGGTCCCTAAGCTTTTCAAGAATATCGATCTTATTAACACGGTAGCTGTACCCCTAAAGGCATCACGACACTGCCACATGGTTGCTACATAACGGACTTCAGCATGGCACCGCCACCGGAGACAACGGCTCCATACACATTACCCTCAGCATCTACAGCAACGCCCTCAGGATTGGATCCGTTTGGGTAGGCGTCCACTTCTCCAACGATAAGATAGTTCACCGTTCCATCGGCGAGACTGCCAACTCTAATTCCAGGCTGGGCGCCTGGGTTACGGATATTGTCGAAAGCCGATTCTGAATCCGCGACATAGATCAAACCGTTTGCATCAAAGGCAAAGTCACTGGGTCGACTAAATTGTTTAAACTCATCGATGTAATTACCTTCCTCATCGAAGATCTGCAAACGATTGTTCCCTCGGTCGGCAACGACGAGTTGTCCTTCTGGGCTAAACGCCAACGCATGCGGTGTTCTTAGATCACCCGCCTCTGAACCATACTGGCCCCAAGAAGTAATAAATTCTCCGTCTGGTGAGAATTTGACGATACGAGCAACCGTTGTGGGATCATCTGAATTCTGACCTTCATGTCCGTCACCGACGTAGATATCTCCATTCGGACCGACGGCTACATCATTGGGTGTATTCAGAATAGCCCCTTCACCCGTACCAGCAACACCAGGTTCCCCTAACGTTAGAAGGACTTCTCCCTCGGCACTAAATTTAATGGCCACGTGACCCTTGCCGGCCTGGTTCGGATCATCGGGATCTGGACCACGGGCATCTGTGACCCAAACATTGCCGTCCTGATCAACGTGGAGGCCATGTGGAAACAGCATCATTCCTCCACCGAAGGTAGTGATTACGTTGCCCTCAGAATCGAATTTCACAATCGGATCAAGATCAGAACCGGCGCAAGAATTTGCGCCGCAACGATCAATCGCCCAAATATGGTGACCGTCAGGGTCAATATCAACACCAGCCGTGGAACCCCAGGTTCTGCCATCAGGGAGTGTCGCCCAACCGTCTACAGTTTGATAGGGATTCGGGTAATCATTAAGTGGATTGACGACAGGTGCTTCAGTTTCTACAGATTCGACATCACCTGATTGGACGCCAGCTTCACCGCAAGCGGATGCCCCAATTATTAAGAACGCGGCTGCGACATTAGCAACTCCGGTCACAATCTTGCGATTTCGATCACACATTATCAAAACTCCCTATTAGAGTAAGTTCATCTAAGGACCTGGACACGCCTACCTAAATACCTGTCCAGTCGTCTGAAAATTCTGACACTTGAACCAATCGATAACACGGTACGGCAGGAGGCAGGAGGATACCGAGCGAACCAAAGCTTTCTAAGCGGCACGCGTATAAAACGCGTGCCGCTTAGAAACACAAACTAACTATAGCCTTCTATCCGGATTGATAATCGTCCGCCACATATGGGATGACGGCGAGTCGTCCCATCCCAAGCCCTCTTTAGGCTGTTTGAAGTGGCGTCCGATAATATCTATGAACGGTTCAATCGAGACCGTCTTACTGCGGTCGAAGGCATAAAGATCGTTTACCGTCACAAGCCGTGAATGCTCATACCACTTGTGATTACGCACCTTCTTGTAGGTACGCTGCAGATACGGCTCCGGCACATAGTCTTCACCGAACGTCCGTAGGTAGCTTTCCGGATACTCATATCCATAATCGGAATCAGGAAAGAAACGTAACGTCGAATGATACCGAACCGCGAAAGCAGTCTCCTCAGGCACGTAAGGCTCAATCAACTGACCGCCCCACCAACCATGGTCCGCACGCATCAGGTTATTCACCACATCATGCAGAAGACAGGCCAGTACGACTTTCTCTGGCATGCCAGTTTTCAACGCACGTGCAGCACTCTGCTGGACGTGAGTTCCCGTACCGAATCGATACTTGAAGAAGTCAATTAGGGTCGGCTTTTCTGGCATCGGCTGGAGGGGACGGAGGTCCGCATCACCTCGGGGCACAAACATGCCGCCAATCCCACGGCGAGAACGACGTTTTAAGTCGTTGTTTTGCTCAGCGAGTTCAGCGACGGTCGGATAGACACCGACCTGCCGACCCTGTTCGAGCATATGCTCTTCAAGCTCCTCTTCCATGAAGTGCTCGAGCGCATCGGCTTTCTGCTCAGAAGTCATGAGCGCGACCGCGGCCGCACCCCCAACACTCTTGAAAAACTTACGTCGATTTATCTGCATATAACTACAATCTCCGATCTGGATTTATGAGTGTCCGCCACATATGAGATGACGGCGAGTCGTCCCATCCTAGGCCTTCTTTAGGCTGCTTGAAGTGTCGTCCAACGATGTCAATGAACGGTTCGATCGACACCGTTTTACTGCGATCAAATGCGTACAGGTCATTTACGGTTACGAGTCGAGAATGCTCATAGAACTTATGATTGCGTACCTTCTCGGCGGTGCGCTGCAAGTAAGGCTCCGGCACATAGTCTTCACCGAACGTCCGAAGGTAACCTTCCGGATACTCGTACCCATAATCAGAATCCGGGAAGAAGCGCAACGTTGAATGATAGCGAATTGCAAAAGTTGTTTCTTCAGGAACATAGGGCTCAATGAGTTGTGCGCCCCACCAGCCATGGTCTGGAGTGACAACTTCCAGGATAACGTCATGCAGCAGGCAGGCCAAGATGACCTTTTCATCCATGCCGGTCTTTAAGGCACGGGAGGCACTTTGCAAACAATGAGTTGAAGCAAATCCGAACCGATACTTAAAGAAGTCGATCAGTGTCGGCTTCTCAGGCATTGGCTGGAGGGGCCGCAATTGCCCATTAGGGCCACGCACGAAGAGACGGCCCGCACCTCTACGATTTCCACGAGCAAGGTCCTCATCTTGTTCGGCGAGTTCAGCAACGGTCGGATACTGGCCGGCCTGTCGAGCCTGTTCGAGCGCATATTTTTCAAGTTCGTCTTCCATGAAGTGCTCGAGCGCATCGGCTTTCTGCTCAGAAGTCATGAGCGCGACCGCGGTCGCACCCCCAACACTCTTGAAGAATTTACGTCGATCTATCTCCATATGTGTTCCTCCGATCCCTAAGCCGTAACAGAATTACCGGTCATGTGCTGTGAGATCCAACGCAACATCTTCGTCGATCAACATTTCCTTGACGGCCATGCCAACCGGTACACGGAACGAGAAATTACATGAGTGCTCAGGCTCGCGGTCCATGTCACCAAACGTTTGCGCTGTGCGATATACACGGCCATTTACATCATGAATAAAGGGACGTGGCCAGTTGATGGGTTCGAAATCAGACAGAACCTTGAAGTCCAGATGCACTATCACAAATTCTGTGTCGTTCGTGCCTGGAGCAATCACACCCCGAACAATGTTCTCACCAGTCGGACAGTCGCCAAGCGGGGTAATCACTCCCCGTTCAAGGTGACTGATCGAGACCTCTAAACCTTCGTGGGTCACAGCTCCGTCTTGAGCGTTAGTAGGCGTCACTAACAGCATGCCAACTAACACAAACATGGCGACATCTTGTAACCGGCTTCGTGCCGTATCATGTCTCATCTAAGACACATCCTTATCCCAAATTATCCATAATTATTCATAAAATCACCACTAAGGATGCGCCCATATCGGCTTCCGGGTCAAGAATAAATTTTCTGAGCCGCTTTCGTGCTACAGGGCTGCATCAACGAAAACCAGAATTTAGCCTAGGCGCTTCTAAGAACTTATTATTCAATAATTTATAAGATCTTTCCCTCCAATTCGCATATCTAGGACCACATACCGGTTGAGAACGGCCCTAATTTACGGATACAAACTCCGCGGCATTTCCTAAAACGGGTGCTATCGTATGCAAATTACTTAGATAAGTGCCACATTGGGTAAAAAAGGCCCAGAAGATTCAGGCGGGCATAATTAGTAGGGCTGAGAGGTTACTCAATTACGATCGTGCTGCAAATCGGAGACGACCATGAATTTTATGAAAAAGTTTTATCACACGGCATTCATCACCAGCTTCTGCTTTCTCGCGGTGGGATGTGAGCCGTCAACGTCGGATGAACCTGCAGTGGAGACATCTTCCAGTGAAGGAACAAGTGTTCCAGGGTTCCAAGTTGATCCGTTTTGGCCAAAAACACTACCCAACGAGTGGCTAATTGGACGCATCGCTGGCGTCGCGGTTGACTCTCAAGATCGAATCTTTGTTGTACATCGACCAGGGAGTTTGACTCGTGGCGAATTGGGTCTAACGCAGGACCCTGTGATGTCTCAGTGTTGCAGACCAGCTCCCCCCGTCCTGGTATTCGATGCTGAGGGTAATCTCCTCGATTCATGGGGCGGCCCAGGGGAGGGTTACGACTGGCCAGGTACCGAACATGGCATCTTCGTTGACCACAACGATAATGTCTGGCTTGGTGGTGAAGGCATCGGTGACCCAGAAACTTCGCTCGACCACCGCATACATGGAGAAGAAAACCCACTTTGCCGAGATCACTTTGTCCTTAAATTTTCCACCGATGGAACATTCCTAATGCAGATTGGCGAAGCTAATAAGACCGCTGGTAGCAATAGCACAGAATACCTTGGACATCCCGCTGACATGGAAGTCGATCCAGAGACGAATGAACTATTTGTAGTCGATGGTTATCTAAATAAGCGTGTAATCGTATTCGATGCGGCAACAGGAGAGTACAGACGACACTGGGGAGCATACGGCAAAGTGCCGGACGAAGAACCCATTGGACGGTGGGAGGGGGCTGACGCTCAACCCGCGGCTGATTATGCTGATTCTGTCCATGGAATTCGAATTTCGAAAGATGGACAGGTGTACGTTGCTGATCGTGGTAACGGACGTATTCAAATCTTCACTAAAGACGGCACGTTTATCGAAGAACACTTCATTATGCCTGAAACCAGGCCCGGTTCCTCAAGTGGAACGGTCTGGGACATTGACCTGTCACCAGACGAGGCGCAGACCTATCTCTATGTTGCTGATGGTACGAACCAAAAGGTATGGGTCCTGCAACGCGATACGATGGAAATCGTCAACTCCTTCGGTCGACGTGGTCGTGCAGCCGGTGAATTCCACTGGCTCCATAAATTCGCGGTTGACTCGCAAGGCAACATCTACACGGGCGAGGTCCATATGACACGACGGCTTCAAAAATTAGTGTTACAGAACAATGTTATGGCTGAATAGCGATTATTGGGATAAAACATCGGCCCTCTTATTGTTCATGAACTGCAAATAGACCAGACACCCGGGAGAGTTCGACATGAGAACACTGACAAGACAAATGACTAACCTAGTTACGACAACACTAGTGATTAGTATTGCAGCCTGCGCATCACCTCAAATCGAACTGTCCGACTCTCCTAGCACTCCATTCAAATTGGCGACATTTGAAGTCAACGAACGTGTACGTATTGGACTCGTACTCGATCAACGTATCCTCGATATTGCAGAAGCCAGTGAGTACTTGGCCTCTGAAGCCAACGCAAGTGACGTATCGATGCCCGTCGACATGCGAACGTTAATCGAAACCTACGAAACCGTGTCTCCTCGGTTGTATCAAATCGCCAACTTCTACAGTGAATTGGCCACTGAGAACTTGGATTTCTCGTTCGATGTTAGCAACGTGTACATCCATGCTCCAATCAAGTATCCTTGGAACTTGCTTGCCATCGCGGCGAATTACAAGGCGCACGCGGAAGGAATGGGCGTAGGCGACGCCTCTGAGGCTACCGAGTCAGTAGACGGGGTCTCTGGGGCTACCGAATCAGACGACGGCCCATCGATCGTGGATAGAATTGTTCCCGAACGTGATGCGCCAGCTATTTTTGCTAAATCTCCGCGCTCGGGCATTATCGACCCCGGAGCTCCCTATTACATACCTCCTGGTCGTGACCAGATCGATTGGGAAGGCGAACTGGCAATTATTATTGGCAGGCCTGCTTATTTACTGTCACCCGAGGAAGTGCACGACCACGTGTTCGGGTATAGCATCCTATACGACGTCAGCGATCGCGGTGGGCGGACGCGTGAAGTTAGCATGTTTCCAGGTTTTCAATGGTTTGATGGTAAAAGCACAAACCGAGGAGCTCCTTTTGGCCCGTTCATTGTCCCCAAAGAATTTCTTCCGAACTTTGACAATCTTCGCGTTGTCACTCGAGTAAACGGCGATATAAAACAAGACCAAACTACTGCCGATCTAATTTGGAACGAGGATAACTTGATCGCATTCACAACGAGTGTGCTCGAATTGCATCCTGGCGATGTCATTGGGACTGGAACTCCTAGCGGGACTGCCGGGGAGCACTACCCTGCTGTGTACTTGAAAGATGGCGACGTGGTTGAAATCGAGATTGAAGGAATCGGTACGCTCGTGACCCCAATCAAGGACTACCCAGGAGATCTAGGAACTTCGTAACAATTTTCAAGGTTTCGCAGTCCATTCATTTCTCCAAAGTTAACGCCTGTTCCACTACAGCCACAAATTCATAAATATCCTCGTACCTGTTGTACAACGGCACAGGCGCTGCACGAATTACGTCTGGTTCTCGCCAATCACAGATAACATCGCGAGCTTGCAAGGCATCGAACGCGCGCTGCTGTTCAGCACGTGTACCTCGAACGCGAAGGGATAACTGACATCCGCGTTGCTCTGGTTGAGTGGGGGTTAGGATGTCAACCCGATTGCCGAGTCGTTCCGACACTAACTGAGTGAAATACGACGTCAGTCTCTCTGATTTCACTCGAAGAGCTGTTAAGCCAACTTCCTCGAAGATACGCAGTGATGCCAGAACAGGCGCCAGGGACAAAATCGGGGCATTACTCACTTGCCAGCCTTCTGCACCAGAGCTTGGATCAAAACGCCGGTCCATGGCAAAACGTGTCGACTGTTTATTCCCCCACCAGCCAGCCAACCGTGGAAGGTCTGTCCTCTGACCATGGCGATCGTGGACAAAGCAACCAGCGATCGCGCCTGGTCCACCGTTCAAATATTTGTATGAGCACCAAACAGCAAAATCTGCATTCCAGTCATGTAGGCTCATCGGCACATTCCCAACAGCGTGTGCTAAATCGAAACCCACAACACATCCTGCTTCACGTCCAAGCCTCACTATTTGCTCAATATCAAAGCGCTGGCCAGTGTAGTAATTGATTCCTGGCATCAGTATGAGTGCAATCATCGATCCATCAGAGGCAATCTGCCGCTCAAGATCCTCCATTCGAATAGTCGACTCACCTGGTCTAGGTTTTATCTCAATCAACGCTTCATCTGGATCGAAGCCATGCAAGCGAATTTGCGATTCGACGGCATAACGATCTGATGGAAATGCAGGGTCCTCTATGAGAATCTTCCAGCGCTCTCGCGACGGCCGATAAAAACTCGCCATCATCAGATGTAAATTGACAGTAAGCGTATTCATCGCCACCACCTCGTTCGGATTACAACCGACCAGATGTGCCAAGGCTGGTGCGAGAAGTTCCTGGTAGGATACCCAGGGGCGCGATGAGTGAAAGTGAGCCTTCACAGCCATCTCGGCCCAAAGATCTAACTCTTCTCGTATAAGCGTTCCGACAGTTTTGGGTTGTAAGCCTAAAGAGTTTCCACACAGATAGGTTACATCTGCGTCATTAGTTCGTTTAGGGATAAAAAAGCGTTCACGAAAGCCGGCAAGTGGATCTGCATCATCAGCCTTCCGTGCATTATCCAGGTCGAAGTCAATCTTCATAAAGGAACACTTACTTTCGTAGACGTAATAAACTCCTGAAGAGGTCGCTGCATTATGACCACTTCGCTCTTGTCATCGAGCACTAAAAGTAATAAGTGGTTGTGTTTTCTGAAATACCCAAAAATGAGAGTCCTTATTTCTAAATCAAGAGTATGATGTCAACAAGATCAGAAGGTTGGATCGGACAACGGATATGAGCGTGACCACCTCGCCTGAGACTAGACCAGCCCATCGAGACATCGGCCTGTCGATTGACAGAAACTCTAAGCTTTCCTTCACACGCCAGCTCAAGCAACAGATAATTTCCAAGATTTACTTCGGTATCATTCGTGGATCTTCAAAACTTCCATCAGTGCGTGAATTATCCGGTCGACTGAAGGTAAATCCAAAAACAATACGCAAAACGTATCACGAGTTACAAAATGACGGATACCTAATAATTAAACCGCGAGTTGGTGTAGTCGTTAAAGCCCCAGTAATTAACAGTGATCGACTGGACACTCACGTCAAAAGAATTAAATTTGTACGTCAGAATATCCTAGAGGCTTCCACCTTAGGCCTTTCTCCAGAGCAATTGGTCACACTTATTCAAAAACTCGATAATCCACCTGATCGTAAACAGCTGTCAGTCGTTGTCATCGAGTGTAACCGGGAGCAAAATCAGTGGTTCGCAAACCAAATTAGGTCAACCCTCAACATCACTGCTCATGAGGTATTACTTGAGGAACTTGCAAATCCAACAGACGAAGTCAAGGATCGCCTGATTAAGGCTCAGTGCTTTGCAACAACACATTTTCATTGGAACACCGTTTGCGAATATACCCAACGCAATAATAAGCCTGTGCTACAGCTTAGACTGGCACCCCAAGCCTTTAAGACTATCGTAGACATTGCAAAGGTTGAGCCTGTTGGCTTCTTTGCCAGTGACATTAAATTTCTTCAGGGAATGCAGCGCGCGTTGATGACCGTCTCGCCAAAGTTAAAAAAGGAACATATCCTTACAGCTGATATTAATGATCCAAAACAAGTTCGTTCGGTAACAACCAAAATTAACACTGCCTTTGTATCCCC
>Ga0066372_10001316_pt1 | contig 9971 bp, 9 predicted proteins | sample Knorr_S15_td_250_FD_77011 | JGI IMG/M metagenome (GOLD analysis project Ga0066372, IMG submission 77011) | Marine microbial communities from Southern Atlantic Ocean transect - Knorr_S15_td_250_ad_251m_LV_A | ecosystem: Environmental > Aquatic > Marine > Oceanic | place: Southern Atlantic ocean... | reverse complement strand
TCAACAGATGATGATGGAAGTATAATTTTAAATAAGACATTGGATATTACAAGAATTGGACTTGCAGCTGAAATGTTAGGTAATATTCAAGAAGCTTTTGAAATAACAATGAATTACATTAAAGAAAGAGAGCAATTTGGAGTAAAAATTGCCTCTTTTCAAGCTTTACAACATCGATCAGCTTTAATGTTTGGAGAAATTGAATTGTGCAAATCAATTGTTTTGAGAGCTCTTCAAGCTATAGATTCTAATGATAATGAATTACCAAAATTTGCAAGTTTAGCAAAGGCTAAATTAGGTTTAGTTTCTAAGCTTGTTACTAATGAAGCTGTTCAAATGCATGGAGGAATTGGAGTAACTGATGATGTTGATATTGGTTTTTTCTTAAAAAGAACAAGGGTTGCTCATAGAATATTGGGTGATTCTAATTATCATTTATATAGGCTAGCAAAGCTCAACAATTATTAATAAAAAATTTCTATATATATTATATGTCCAAGTTGAAATTTATTCCTTGGGCTAAAGGTATATCTGATGAATAATTAATGGTATTGGTTTGTCTTCTCATATAAACTTTCCAGGCATCAGAACCACTTTCTCTTCCTCCACCTGTTTCTTTTTCTCCACCAAAAGCACCACCAATTTCAGCACCTGAAGTGCCTATATTTACATTAGCAATACCACAATCACTTCCTCTATGGGACAAAAACTTTTCTGATTCTTTTAAATTTTGCGTTAATATTGCCGAAGATAAACCCTGTTTAACATCGTTCATCAATTTTATTGCATTTTCTACTTCTCCTTTGTACTTTATAAGGTATAAAATTGGAGCAAAAGTTTCTTTTTGAACTATTTGTGCGCTGTTTTTTATTTCTGCTATTACAGGTTTTACATAATTATCACTTTGGTAATTATTACCTTTTAAAGTTCCTCCTTCAACAATTATTTTACCACCCTGTTTTACTATTTCTTGTAGAGCATTTAGATATTGATTAACCGCATTTTTATCAATCAACGGTCCCATATGATTACTTTCATCTAAAGGATTACCTATTTTAATTTGTTTATAAGCTTTTATGAGTTCATTTTTTACCTTATCTAGAATAGATTCATGAATTATTACTCTTCTAGTTGAAGTACAACGCTGTCCACAGGTCCCTACAGCTCCAAAAACAATATTACTTATGGCATGTTTTATATCTGCATTTTCTGTAATAATAACCGCATTATTTCCGCCTAATTCTAATAATGTTTTTCCTAATCTAGATCCAACTCGTTTTGCAACATCTTTTCCCATTTTTGTTGATCCAGTTGCAGATAAAAGATTTATTCTTTTGTCGTCAGACATTAATTCTCCAATTTTTTTATCACCATTTATTAAGCATGAAACTCCATTTATAATTTTGTTTTCTTTTAATACTTGTGAAATTAAATTTTGGCAAGCTATGCTGCATAATGGAGTTTTTTCAGAAGGCTTCCAAACACAAACATTTCCACATATCCATGCTAAAGATACATTCCAGCTCCAAACAGCTACAGGAAAATTAAAAGCAGATATAATTCCAACAATTCCTAAGGGGTGGTATTGTTCATACATTCTATGATTTGGTCTTTCAGAGTGCATAGTTAACCCATATAGTTGTCTAGATAGGCCTACTGCAAAATCACATATATCAATCATTTCTTGAACTTCTCCTAATCCTTCTTGTAAAGATTTTCCCATTTCCCAAGAAACTAGCTCACCTAATTCTGTTTTGTTTTCTCTTATTTTATTTCCTAAAAGACGAACTAAATTCCCTCTTTGTGGAGCAGGAATATTTCTAAAATTTAAAAAAGCATTTTGTGCTTTATGGATTGTTTTTTCATAATCTTTATTATCTCCAGCATGAATAGTTCCAATAAGAGAATTATCTACTGGACTATAAGATTTAATAAGTTGTCCTGAACCAAACCACTTTCCACCATAAGAACACCCTTTTTGATTTTTTGAAACACCTAATTTTTTTAAAAGATCATCTACTTTTTGATTTTTTTTCATTGAACTTCATTATATAAAATTAATTTAAAAATAATTCACCAGAGCTAGTTTTTAGAAATTCATTATATGGAATTTCCTCTTGTTTTATAAAACCTTTTTTTGGAAGTTTTCCATTGGCAACCATTTCTATAACAGCAACTAATGATGCTGCTGTAGTCCATGAAATTGCTCTCCATTTTTTTCCTTGTATTTCAATTGGATAAAATGCTTTAAAAAATTCACTTCTTGAAATTTTCTTTTTCTTCCATCCTTCAACTACTGCATACACATAGACTACATCATCATCAACAGGTGGTTTTGCATTACTTAATATTTTTTCAAGTAGCGATTTATCATTTTTAAGTATCAATTCATACATTAGGAACCTCATAAGTTTACCATGTCCAGGGTACCTTATGGTTTTATAATTTAATGTATCAAGTTTTCCTTCATAGGTGTCGCACATTGTTCCTAAACCCCCAGATGTGGTAAATGCTTCAAATTCTTGTCCCTCTATGTTGATATATTCAAAACCATCAAGTGATGGGACTGTCTTTTTTACCCCATTTTGAATAACTTCAGCATCATTAATATATTCATTAATAACCCCATGAGGAGACCAAGTGAATGAATAAGCTAGTTGTCCATTAGGATACCTAGGTAATGCACCAACCCTAAGTTCAATATCTCTTAATTCATCAAATTGCATAGCCAAATCATTTCCAATTATACCAATTAATCCAGGAGCTAATCCACATTGAGGAGCCATTATTTTTTTTGCTGTTTTACTTAGTTTTAGTATATATTTTGTTGTTTCAACATCTTCCGTTAAATCAAAATAATGAAGGTTTAAATCGTGAGCTAATTTTGCAATATTTTTGTTTAAAAAAAAAGGTAATGCAGAAACTACAGCATCGAAATCTTTTAGAATAGATTTCATGTTTTTTAAATCACTAACATCCCCTTGAATTACATTAAATGGTAATTTGTAATTATAATGAGGTTTACTTTGATCTAAACCTTTAACATTGAATTTTGAAGAAAGTAATGTTCCTACTAATGAACCAACTTTACCTAAACCAAGAACTAAAATATTTTTCATATATAACAATTTATGCTTAATTTGTTATAAATGTAAGATAATATTAAACGTTATATTAAACATTTAGTTGCAACTTTTTAACAACAAATTATCTGGTTATATTATGTAAAACATTAATAAAACTAAATTCATAAATAATGAAAAATGAATAAATTTAATTTTAGACAATATATTTTTGTCACATTAATAATAATAATTGGAATTCTCTTTGGAATATTGATTTTTCCACTAATCGAAAAATTATAATTCTGAAAGTCATTGTTTTTTTATTAATTATTTGGGGCATTCCAAGCGCCTATTTTAGAAGTAAATTTAGAAAAATTGTTTACCAAACCAATGATTGGAAAATAAATATTAAACCAGTTTTTTTAAAAGAAATTAAAGCATTATTTTTTAATATATATCCAGATAATAAAAAATATATTATAATTAGAAATTATTATAGAATTTATTTAATAATTTATCTATTTTTATTTCTATTCTATTATCTATATTAAATAAATAAAATGAATCAATTAAGAGAATATGATATTATAGTATGGGGAGCATCTGGATTTACTGGCAGATTAGTTTCAGAATATTTATTTAATAAATATGGTTCAAATAATAATTTAAAATGGGCTATAGCTGGAAGAAATTCTTTAAAACTTGATTCAGTAAGAAAAGAGATTCTTGATGATACAGTTCCTATAATTATAGCTGATAGTAACGATTCAAAAAGTTTAAATGAAATGGTTAAAAAAACCAAAGTAATTTGTACTACTGTGGGACCTTATGCTATATATGGCTCTAGTCTTGTAGCTTCATGTGTTGAAAATAGAACTCATTATTGTGATTTAGCTGGAGAAGTACAATGGATCCGTAAAATGATTGATAAGCATCATAAAGAAGCTAATAATAACAATACAAAAATTGTCAATTCTTGTGGTTTTGATTCCATACCATCAGATATGGGAGTGTATTATATTCAAAAACAAACAAAGAATTCAAAGAATCAAAGAGCAAAACTAATAGAAATGCGTGTAGCTGGAGCTAAAGGAGGAATAAGTGGCGGAACATACAAGAGTTTGAGTAATGTAAATAAGGAGGCAAATAAGGATAAGGAAATCTTTAAAGTAGTAATTAATCCTTATGGTTTAAATCCAATTGGAGAGCAAGAAGGTTCAGATAAATCAGATTTACGAAAGATTGTTTATGATAAATCTTCAAATAGTTGGATTGGACCATTTATTATGGCAGCAATAAATACTAAAATTGTTAGACGTAGCAATGCTTTAAGTAATTATTCCTATGGAAAGGATTTTATGTATAATGAAGCTACTTTAAATGGAAAAGGTTTTTTGGGAAAAATTAAAGGATATTTATCAGCTGTGCCAATTTTTATTTTGATGAGTGCTAAACCAGGATCTATTTTAAAAAAACTTATAGACTTTATGTTACCAAAACCTGGAGAAGGACCAAGTAAAAAGGATAGAGAAACAGGATATTATAATTTGAGGTTTTATATAACTTTAGAAGATGGTTCAAAAGCTTTTGCAAAAGTAATTGGAGATATGGATCCTGGATATGGTTCTACTTCAAAGATGCTTGCAGAATCTGCTGTTTGTTTAGCTAAAGATGAATTGCCAGATTCAAGTGGCGTCTTAACTCCATCGATAGCAATGGGAGATGCTCTTTTAGATAGGCTGGAGAAAAATGCTGGTTTAAGTTTTAATTTTAATAATAAATAATTTGAAAATGAGAGAACGCATAAGGTTTGCTTTTTATATACTGTTTTTTGTCTTTATTGGTTTAATTATAGGAAATTATATTGAAAAAATTTTATATGATAACAATGAAAAAAAGGAATGGAAAATAATATTTAACGGAAAGAATTTAGAAGGATGGAACATGAAAATTAAAGGTTATGAATTTGGAGATAATTATAATAATACATTTAAGGTTGAAAATGGAAATTTAAAAGTTTCCTATGAAAATTATGATTCTTTCGATGAAAAATTTGGTCACATTTTTTATACTATTAAAAAATTTAGGAATTACCATTTAAGTCTTGAATATAAATTTAGTGGTAATCATTTAAAGGGTGCTCCAGGTTGGTCTATAAAAAACAGTGGAATAATGCTTCATTGTCAGGACCCTAATACTATGTTAATTGATCAAGATTTTCCAGTAAGTGCTGAAGTTCAACTGTTAGGAGGTTTGGGAGAAGGTGAAAGAACAACTGCTAATATTTGTAGTCCTGGTACGGATGTAGATATTGATTCAAAACTTGCTAAAAAACACTGTAATTCATCTAATTCAAAGACATATCATAATGACAATTGGGTTAAGGTTGAAGTTATGGTTTATTCTAATGAACTTGTTAAGCATATTGTTGAAACAGATACAGTTTTAACTTATTCCAATATTAAAGTTGGAGGAAATAAGGTTCCTAGTAATTATTTGAGTAGAATAGGAGAGTCTATCAAAGAAGGTTATATTTCATTGCAATCTGAAGGACATCCTGTAGAATTTAGAAATATAAAAATTAAAGAGTTGTAAAAGGAGTAAAAAGAAAATAAAATTATTTCCTTGTCATTCTAAATATTTCTAAATCAATATCATCAGTACCTTCTTTATCAAAAGGGTATTCCATCTGATCCTGAATATTATATAGTGAAATTAATATAAACTCACTTAAAACAACTATAAAATAAGTTAGGTAATGTGGATTTTCAACTCCAATTTTAAAGATAATAGTTGGGGTATAAACTAATGGAAAGATATATACAAACATTAAACAATATGCTTTTAAACTTATTGGGGTTCTATGTCTATGAATTGCAACTAGGTTATCTGCACTATCAATAGTGTCTTTTAAAAACCTAAGTGCTTTTTGTAAAACTCCATTTCCAATAACAATTTTATTAGAATTTAAAAATTCAAATAGTTTATTAATATTGTTATCATGAATACTAGTGTCATTTTCTATATTGTCTAAAAAATCAATCAAACCTTCATTAGATTTTTTTATTAATTCAGTTCCTTGATTAATCTCCTTGATTTCCAATTTTGAACTTAAAATAATATTTTCTACAGTTTTTAAGCTAGCTCTATAAAGACTTAAATGTTCTAAAGCTTTTTCTCGTCTTCTAAATGCTCCTCTTATATTAAATACTAAAGGGAATATAATAGCAATGCTAATTAGTGTTAAATCAATATTATAAGTAATGTTATATCTGTATGCTATAATGGGAACTATTATAGAAATTATAATAGCAAATAAAGTTCGAGAATTTAAAATGACTAAATATCTAGACATTTAAAATTATTTGTTAAATTAAACAATTAATTCTCAAAAATATGAAAAAACAATTTATTCTAATCATATCCTTATTTATTTATGTATTTAGTTACTCTCAAAAAGCTTTAGATTCAGATTTTCTTTACGCTGATCAGAATCCTATGGAGATTAAACTAAATTATTCAAATAAGAACATGAAGAAAAACACAACAGATTCTACCTTTATCAAAACTGATTTAAATTATTTTTATAAGGATAAATGGAATACTATTCCAGTTTCTTTAAGAGCAAGAGGAAATTTTAGAAGAGCTAAATGTTATTTTCCTCCTATAAAGATGAAAATTAAAAAAAGTCAGTATAAGAATACCATTTTTGATGGTAATAAGTCTCTTAAATTAGTTCTTCCATGTAGAACCGAGGATGAAAAAAATGATAATATTCTTAAAGAATATATAGCCTATAAAATTTACGAATTGATTTCACCTTATCATTTTAAAACTAGGAGAGTTAATATTGAATTTACTGAACCAAAAGGAAAAAAAGTTAAAACTTTTTCACTTAAAGGATTCCTTATCGAAGATGATAGTAAGTTAGAAAAAAGATTTGGAGGAAAAGTCGTTGATCAATTTGTTCACCCTTTAGCAATGCAGGGTTTATCGTCAGTTCAGCACGCATTTTTTCAATATTTAATTGGGAATACAGATTTTTCAATAGCTTATCAACACAATGGTAAAGTATTATATGACTCAAAAACCTTTATACCTTTACCATACGATTTTGATATGACTGGATGGGTTGATCCAAGTTATGGTTTTGGAAATCCAACTTTAAATCTTAGTTCTTTGACTGAAAGAAGGTTTAGAGGTTTTAAAAGAGATAATGAGCTTATGAATAATGTGAGAAAACAGTTTATCAATTCTAAAGATGAAATAACTTCATTAGTTGATTCTTTTAAGTCTCAATTTGATATTGAAGATGAGTTTGAAAATATGTATTCTTTTATGCTTGAGTTTTTTAAAATAATTGAGGATGACAGTAAATTTGATAAATTAATTCTTAAGCAGGCTAGAACTAAATAATTTATTTTATATCTAGAGTTTTTTTAAATTTTTTAAAAATCTCAGTGTTTTCATAAATTCCTTTGAAAGATTCTGAATTTGGACCATAGCTAAAAACTGGAACCATAGTAGCTGAATGCCCCTTGGTAGAAAATCTGCCAGATACTTTTTTTTGAGAAATTCTCCCTCCTGTTAGAGCTAATCCTCCTGTTTCATGATCTGCAGTTACTACAACTAAAGTATTCCCATCTTTTTTTGCAAAATCTAGTGCAGCTTGAATAGCAGAATTAAATTCAATAAATTCAGTTGTAACATAATTCAAATCATTATCATGTCCTCCCCAATCAATTTGGGAACCTTCAATCATTATAAAAAATGGAACTTTTGAAGAATTTAATTTACTTAATGTGATTTTGGTCAATTGATCTAATGGGTATTTTCTGTATTCAAGAATTGATGGCGGTTCTAAATCATATGTAAAAAATCCTATTTTTGAAGCTTTACTAACATTATATTCTTCAATAGATTTAACAAAAGTATATGAATCCATTTCTTTAATTAGATTTTTTCCATCAGTTCTTTTATCAAAATAATTTTTACCACCGCCAACAAAAAAATCTACAGAATGTTTGCTGAATTGTAAAGCAATATCTTCATATTCATATCTAGAAATAACTTTAGCATAAAATGATGCAGGTGTAGCATGAACAATGCTAGAAGTTGCTAATAATGCTGTCTTATATCCTTCATCTTGACAAATTTCTAAAATAGATTTTAAAGTAACATTTATAGAATTAATTCCAAGTACCTTATTTAGAGTTTTTTCACCCGTAGACATAGCAGTTCCACTAGCAGCTGAATCAGTTACAAAACTATTGGAAGAAGTAGTTTTAGATAACCCTATATATTCAAACTCTTCCAAAGCAGTAGAATTTCCATTAGCATACATTCCTGCACTTATTTGAGTAAGCCCCATACCATCTCCAATTAGAAAAATAATATTTGGAGAGTCTTGTGAACAAACAAAAATTGTATTTAAAAAAAAGATTAATGACAGATTAAATTTTATATAAAACTTGTTAATTTTCATTTTTATTTTAATTATTCTATAAATGTATTGATAATTCCTTTTCTTTGAAATTAATTTATATATGTATTTTCAAAATTCGATATAGATGGTTATATTGAATAATAATTTAAAATGAAAAAAATGAAAAAAAATAAAAACTTTTTAACAGTAATTCTTATTGTACTTTTTACAATTACGAGTTGTAATAACGTTAGCGAAAAACATCTTGAATTAGAGAAAGCTCAAACAACATTAGAAGAAAATATAACTATGTATGAAACTGTTTGGGATAAGGTTATTAATGGTAGACAAATAGATTTAATTAATGAAGATTATTTTGACAAAGATGTTGTAGTATTAGGAACTTCAGAAGGAGATTTGACAGGATTAGAAAATTTTAAAACTTATTACAGCAATTATGTAATAGGGTTCTCAGATGCTGAGTTTACAATTGTTGATATATTTGGACAGGGGGATAAAATCGTAAAGCATTGGAATTTTAAAGGCACTCACGATGGCGATTTTTTTGGTGTTCCTGCTACTGGAAAAAGAGTAGATGTTTCTGGGACTACTTTAGTTAAAATGAAAGATGGAAAAATAGCAGCTGAACAAGACTATTTTGATTTATTAAGTTTTTATAAGCAACTTGGTTTAATGTAATTCTTAATCTTTAATTATTACACCATCTGCTAGAAATGAAAGAGTAATTTCTGGTTTGTTTATTAAAGAAATTTCATATTTAGATTTTCCAGCATCTTCAGCGTAGTGTTTTAACTGTTTTACACTAATTGTATCTACAGAAATTTTACCATTAACAATTGTTGATTTACCTTCAGATCCTGTTTTAGGAACAAAGAATCCATAATCTTTAAACCTAACAAGTACGGTATCCTTTTCAACCTCAATTTTCATCCAACACCCTTTCATAGGACAGGTTGAAAGAATCTCACCTTGAATTTTTATATTTTTTTCAGAATTATTTAATAAAGTAGATTTATCTTCTTGATAGTTTTCTATTCCAACTAAGTCAATTTTTTTATAATAATATTTTAAGGTGCATTCGTCTTATCCAAATGAAACAAGTGGAATAAGCAGTAATAGTAGAAGGAGTTTTTTCATTTCTATAAAGTTAGTTAATTTTCAATTTTCCAAAAAGCAATTCCTCCCGCTTGCTTACCAATATTAACTGAAGAAATTTTTTCTAATTTTTCAAGACTTATTACATCTACAACACCTGGTTCACCACCAATACCCTCAACTGAAACAAAAGCATATTTACTATCACTTGAAATGGCAATCCCATGTGTAACGCTGGTAGTATTTTTAATTATTTTAGATTTAAAATCATTTTTTAAATCCAAAATTGCAGTGGTTCCTTCACTTTTCAAAGTAGCAACAAGAAATTTTCCATCAGGTGAAATTTCAACATTGTAAGGTCCTTT
>Ga0066372_10001315_pt1 | contig 9978 bp, 6 predicted proteins | sample Knorr_S15_td_250_FD_77011 | JGI IMG/M metagenome (GOLD analysis project Ga0066372, IMG submission 77011) | Marine microbial communities from Southern Atlantic Ocean transect - Knorr_S15_td_250_ad_251m_LV_A | ecosystem: Environmental > Aquatic > Marine > Oceanic | place: Southern Atlantic ocean... | reverse complement strand
TTGTAACAGGTGAGGAAGCGGTTGAAACGTATCTTCCAAGACGATCTGCAACATATAATCCTAACGGCCAACAGCTAGCCATGGCATCCGGAGATCGAACCATAAAGATTTTAGATGCTAGTGATGGTCAAGAACTATTTTCATGTGTTGGGCACTCAGGTGATATCGTCTCGGTAGCATGGAGTCCAAATGGGAATTTACTAGCTTCAGCCAGTAAAGATGAGACGGCCAAGGTTTGGGATGCTCGAATCGAAAGTGCCAGCAGAGGCCAACTCCTATTTTCGTTTGCTGGTCATACAGATGACCTAACCTCAGTAGCATGGAGTCCTGATGGTACAAAGATCGTAACAGCTAGCGAAGATAAAACGGCCAAGGTTTGGGATGCTCAAACCGAAAGTGCTAGCAGGGGGCAACTCCTATTTTCGTTTGATAGTCATAGGGCGGGGTTAACTTCAGTCGCATGGAACCCTAATGGTGAAAGAATTATAACGGCCAGCCTCGACAAAACCACGAAATGCTGGGATGCTAATGACGGCAAAGAACTGTTTAATCTAACTGGAAGTATAGGGGACCTCACAGAAAACACACCTTTTTCTTCGGCTAGCAGAACATTACTGGTGTTGAATCGTTATACTGGAAAAATTCTATGGTCGAAACAGGCAAAACACGGTTTTAGGCACAACGCAATTGCCCTTGGGAACAACAAAATTTATTGTTTGGATAAAATGTCGAAACAAAAAACAGACTGGCTGAAACGCCGAGGAATCGTCAATTCAGAAATTCCAAGCCTGTATGCTTTCGATCTTAGAACAGGGGAAATGATCTGGTCAAATACAGACAAGATATTCGGTACTTGGCTGAGTTACTCAGTAGAACACGACATGGTAATTGAAGCGGTTAGGCCTTCGGGTGACAGTGCAGAAGATGAATACGACCCTGACTATTTTGGAAAAATTACCGCCTATCAAGGATCAGATGGAAAAGTACTATGGTCTCATAACCAGAAAAATGGAGCCTATTATGGCCCAGTCATTCTATACCATGATATGATTATCACACAATCAGGAGGTAGCAGCAATTCCGGATATCCAGTAACAAAAGCTCTCAACATTTTTACTGGAGAACATGTTACACGCACACATCCTTTAACCAAAGAGAAAATTCCTTGGCAATGGCTCCGTTTTAAAGGTTGTAACAATGCTATTGCCAGCGAGAATTTGATGACTTTTCGTTCCGGATCTGCGTCTTTTATTGACCTTAAACGAGGGCACGGAACTGCAAACCTAGGTGGATTTCGAGCAGGTTGTACCTCGAATTTGATACCGGCTAATGGTGTGTTAAGCGCCCCAGACTATACACGTACTTGTACCTGTAGTTATCAGAATCAGGCTTCATTGGCTATGATTCACACACCTGAAAGTGAGGCTTGGAGTTTCGATTACTATCCCAATGTAGACAAAGCCACACCAGTAATGCATGTGGGCCTCAATTTAGGTGCACCAGGGAACCGATTCGGGAAGAATGGTGTCCTATGGATGGAATATCCGAGTATCGGCGGAATTTCACCAGATATTCCAGTTAGAATAGTAAGCCAAAATCCAAAATGGTTTCATTACCATCAATCGAGAGTAACAGGTGAATTCAACTGGATAACAGCTTCTGGAATAGAAGGTATTCATGAAATCAGAATACGCCCGTTTATTCAACCAGGGAACGTTGATCAACCTGTTAGCCTAAACAAACAGGGTATTCCTGCTGGTTCGGGAACTCAAAAGACCACACTTGGTCTTATTTTCAAGGAACAAGGATTCCTGAAGAACCGAAACCGATGGAAAACCTGGTCCGAAGACGAGATTTCAGGAAGTTTCCAAAAACCTAGAATCTACACGGTGCGTTTGTTTTTTGCCGAAACAACTAATCTTGGCACTGGTGAACGCGTCTTTGATGTTTATCTTCAAGACAAATTAATTATGAAAAATTTTGATATTATGCGAGAAAATGGGAATCAAAATTACAGCATAATTAAAACCTTCAAAAACATTCAAATCAAGAACGATCTTAAAATTACGTTTTTACCTGTTAAAGGCCAACCGGTTTTATGTGGCATTGAGATTCTATCAGATACATCAAATCGATTGTCGATGTAAGGTCAGATCGTTGGCAGGAAATAGTGTGATAATGAATCGTCATGAATTCTTTGTTAAAAATGGTTACTGGGTTGAACCAAACCCACTATTTTCAAATGCTGACCTGGAGGTATATCAGCAATCAATGATGAAAATTATGGACCACAGATATGAATCGGGGCGTGAACCAATGCCAGGCAGAAACTGGCCAAACCAAACTGATTCAAATGGGTTAGTACAAATCAACAACGCTTGGTGGGCAGGAGGTGCCATCCGGCAACTTGCGCTGAATTCCCGTCTGGGAAAAATTGCGTCAGAACTTCTGCAGGTGAATGGTATTTGCATGTGGCACGATCAGTTATTGTACAAACCTCCACGTTCAGCGGACGCACCAACCGAAGGTAATGTCGGTTGGCACCAAGACTGGAACTACTGGAGGGTGTGTGACAAACCAGACATGATAACTGCTTGGGTAGCTTTAGATGATGTCAGCGTAGAAAACGGTGCCATGATGTTTGTTTCCGGAAGTCATAAATGGAAACAAGCAATTAAAGCCTCAGATCGCACTCTGGACATGGAGCACACACTTAGTCAAGTCAGAATACCAAAAGGCGAGGAGCTAAACATCATCCACTGCGAACTAAAAGCGGGTTGTGTTAGTTTTCATCACGCAATTACCCTTCATGGATCAGGCCCCAATCTAACCCAACAGCCGCGGATTGGTTTAGCCATCCATATGGTTGCGGACCACGTTAGATATACTACAACAAATGGAGCTTCTCACAGCAATCTGAAGGTATGTCCAAGAGAAGAAGGTGAGCTCTTTCGTGGTGAGCAACATCCTGTGATCTGGCAAAAGGTACCATATGGAAAATGAGTCGCCAAGGTTAAAGACGCAAATTGGGATCAACACAAACTCAAACATGATACAAACTGTCTAACTTTAATTTGGACGGAAGCGTTGGTTGGTACTTTGCAAAACCTCTGGATTAACAATTGCGTCTGGAATTTTCCCTGTCAGGACTTCCAGCACCCCTCTAGCCGCCGAAATTTGCAAATCGTTAATCGATTCATCCGACCAAAACGCAGCATGTGGCGTAATAATGACATTATCTAGATCTAACAGAGCGAAATCAGCAGCAGGAGGTTCATCCGGCAACACATCAAGGCCAGCTCCAGCAATCCAATTCTCCTGTAGTGCATGAAAAAGTGCATTATGATCCACAACACCACCGCGAGCAGTATTAATCAAATAAGCAGTTGATTTCATTTTGCTAAGTGCATCAGCATTAATCAGGTTACTCGTTTCAGGCACAAGTGGACAATGGATAGTAATAAAATCCGATTCTGTCAGGAGTTCTTCAAAATCAACATTTTTGACACCATAAACCTTTGCGACAGTATCGGTCAGACTTGGTGAATAGGCTAAGACTTCCATACCAAATCCTTTCGCTTTTGGCACAATAAGCTGCCCAATTTTACCAAACCCGATAATGCCAAGCTTTTGTCCCCGGATACGATACATCTGCGGTCCGATATTACGATCCCAACTTCTATTCTTAACCTCGTTATTTAGCCTCGGGACTTTACGCGCCATTGCCAAAACCAAAGCCATCGCATGATCAGAGACTTCTTCAAGACAATAGGTCGGCACATTGAATACAACCATACCCAAACTAGTAGCAGTTGCCACATCAATGTTGTCCAATCCAATTCCATATCGACCAATAACCTGACATTTCTCAGCGGCCTTTACCACATCGGTCGTTACTTTTGCCCAATTCGTCAAAATCCCGTCAACGTCAGGAGCATATTTCAAGAACTCGATTTCTGTCCCAGTCTCGGCAACAATGAGCTCAGCACCGATAGCTGACAACACCTCACGCTCCGGCTCGAGCGTTGCCCAAGCATAATCAGTTATTAAAATTTTTTTCGACTGATTCATGTTATTTCTTTATGGAATGAGCGTATTACAACCACCGTAACACGCTCAAGGTTAATTATCAATTTGAACCCTACTCTGCAAACTGAGCATCGAAAGCAATGTTAGATGTGGGAAAATCCACTTTTCGAACAAAATCACAAGCTTCTGCCGCACCATGTTCACGATCCATACGACCATCTTCCCATTCAACCGAAAGAGGCCCATCGTAACGTATATCATTTAATGCCACAATAATATCTTCAAACTGGATATCTCCATGTCCAAGAGACCGAAAATCCCAGTAGCGACTTGGATCAGTAAAATCGGTATGACCACCAAAAACCCCTACCGTACCATCACCATGCCCCCACCAAACATCTTTCATATGCACATGATAAATCCGATCAGCGAAAACTCGGATAAACTTGACATAATCGACACCCTGATAACCAAGATGCGATGGGTCATAGTTAAAACCAAATCGTATATGACCATCAACAGCATCAATCGCTCGCTGAGATGACGCAATGTCGAAAGCAATTTCGGTGGGATGCACCTCAAGACCAAAGTTAACATTGACTCCGTCAAAAGCATCAAGAATAGGAGTAAAACGTTCGCCAAAATCCTCAAACCCTTTATTCCAGTAATCCTGACTCGTTGGAGGGAAAGCATAAAGAGAATGCCAAATACTCGAACCCGTAAAACCATTGACAACTGCAGGGAACTCTTCCCCCTCAGGTCGAGCATCAATGAATAACCGACAGGCTTTGGCTGCATCGATCATCTTTTGCGCTGCACGCTGCCGAACACCTTCTGGATCTCCATCGCCCCAAACGTCTTCGGGTAAAATCTCCTTATGTCGATCATCAATATTATCACAAATTGCCTGCCCGACCAAGTGATTGGATATAGAATGGGCCGTAAGCCCATATTTGTCCAAAGTATCCCACCGTGTTTTGACATAACCATCTTCAGATAAGGCTCTATCAATTTCAAAGTGATCTCCCCAACAGGCCAGCTCAATACCATCGTAACCAAAACTGCTAGCTTTTTCGCAGGCCGTATCAAAATCCAAATCTGCCCACTGACCAGTGAATAGGGTTACAGGTCTTGCCATTTTATCTTCTCCTCTTCTATATATTAATAAAACTTATTGTGGGGGTGTATAACTGGCGTCAATCCAAGCACGCGCCTTTCCACTCTCAACAGATTTATGAATAAAATGAACCCCAATAGCACCATCCTGAACTGTCGGAAAATCAGTATCAAATTCACCAAGATCGTGACCAGCAATCTTTGCCGCCATAGTTCGCGATGCATTGACATATATGTTAGCGAAAGCTTCGATAAACGCTTCCGGATGACCAAAAGGAATCCGTGAATTATGAACAGCAATCTCTGACAGATAGTCATTTCCACGTTTGTATACCTGTTCTGGCCCATCCGGATATTTAACAGACAAATAATTTGGATTTTCTTGTCTCCATCTGAGAGAAGCTTTAGTACCATAAACACGGATGTTAATATCGTTCTCCTCACCAACTGAAATCTGCGAAGCATAAAGAATTCCGCGCGCCCCACCCTTATAATGAACAAGAAGATTCCCATCGTCCTCAAGTTGACGGCCAGGAACAAAAGTTGTTAGATCCGCGCAAATTTCTTCAATCTCTAGCTCGGTAATATAACGTGCTAGATTTTCCGCATGTGATCCAATATCACCAATACATGACGAGACACCTGCCTGATTCGGATCCGTCCGCCAGACTGCTTGTTTGGCTCCTTCAGCTTCTAGCAAGGTAGCTAACCAACCCTGTGGATACTCTACAACAACCTTCCGGATATCACCCAGTTCTCCATTCCTAACAAGTTCACGCGCTTGTTTAACCATTGGATAGCCAGTGTAATTATGGGTCAAGGCAAAAACGGCACCATACTCTGATACAAGTTTACAGAGTGACTCTGCATCTTCCACAGTATTTGTCATGGGCTTATCACAGACCACATGAAATCCAGCTTCGATGAAAGCTTTTGCTACCTCAAAATGGACATGGTTAGGCGTGACGATTGAGACAAAATCAATCCGTTCGCCATCTGGAAGGAGGCTTTCCTGTTCCGCCATTTCCTGATATGAACTATATACGCGCCTTGAATCTAAAAGAAGTTCTTCGCCTTGTTGACGAGATTTGTCTGGGTCAGACGAGAACGCCCCTGCAACCAACTCAATTCCCCCATCAAGTGCCGCAGCCTTCCTATGTACAGCACCAATAAAAGCTCCAGGTCCGCCACCAACCATACCATAGCGAATTTTCCTTCCAAGCGACATTCTTTAGTGTTCTCCTCAACTACATATTTACAGATTTTTTCCATCTGACAATGGCTGATTATAGCATGACAAACCTCTATATGTCAATCAAGCAGAATATGGATTAATCCTGAACCATTAAGACATCTTCTCAAGTCCAATTTCAATTGACAAATACTGACTATATATGTATTATTGCTGAGGAAGTAGCGTTGGAATTCAACATCTACAATGACACCAAAATCGTTAATGATTTGATTAATTTTTTGAGTTAGATATGGCCAAGAAAATCTTTCCTTTTCCTTTGTGGTTTATGGTTCTAATAACCTTCATACCCACTTATATGATTTTTTCTGACGAGACACAGGATCAGCCCTTTGCGGATGCATTGACTTTGATCGATGAGAGAAATTACAAAGATGCATTGCAAATTTTAATTCAGATCAAGGATAGTAGTCCTGAGATTAAACATGTCATTGCCGACTGCTATACCAAAAACGAGATTTGGGAAGAAGCTGCCAAATACTATAATCAAGCCATATCAACTGAGTATGTATTAAGCGATTACACTACATACCACCTTGCCAAGTGTTATCAACTTCTTGAAGATTACGAAAATTCTGTTCAATATTATCAATTGTTTATCAATCGCTATCCAGAAAGCCCTCATTTTTCCGAAGCAAAATTCCAGATTGCCGTAATTCATCAGAAACAAGCAGATTATCATAAAGCTCTCCAATTTTTTACTGATTTAGCAAACGAAAAGGGAGGTAGCTATATTAGAGAGGCCACCTTTGAAATGGCAGGAATTTATGAAGAACTCCAAGACTGGCGAGAAGCCAAAACTCTTTATGACAAACTGATCTCAAAGAATACATCCGACTCAATCGCGCTAGCATCATTAAACCAACTGGAAAAAAGCGTTCTAAAATCTGTTGAGCTAAGAGTTACTCGCAAACAACTGATGGATCAAGGAGAAGTTCTAGACAAAAATTTACGACTGACAGACGCTTTGAAGAAATACCGTAAAATAGCAACAGGCTACCAAGATAAGCTCACGACACAAGCCATGTACAAAATCGGAAAAACCTACTTCCGCCAGCGTAAATACACCCGTGCAATTACGGAATTTCAAAAAATCAAGAGTTACATGGCGGGACCTGGCTATTTTACCAGTGCACTTTACCAAATCGGACGTTGCTATCGGCGATTAAACCAACACCAAGCTGCTCGAAAACACTTCAATTCGTTCTCCAAGAAATACCATTGGAGCAGATTCGCTGACGACGCACTCTACCACCAAGCGCGTCTATACGAAGTCGATTCTGACACAAAATCAGCTATCAAACTATACAAAAAAATGATTGAATTATATCGACATAGCGAATTGGTCCCTCGTGCCTATTGGCGAATTGGTTGGACACAATTTAAGGCTAAAAAATATGATGATAGCATCACTACCTTTCAGAAACTTGTCAGTCTGTTTCCCAAAAATGGTTGGTCCCTTGCTGCAGATTACTGGATTGCCAAAGTCCAAGAGAAACAAAAAAATTGGGACAAAGCAAAACGAAACTATCAACGGATCAGCGAATCTCATAAATGGTACTACGGCAATTTGGCTGGTCACCGAATTGAAAGTAGAGCTGAAACCAATCTAGCCTCTCACCAAGAAAATTCTAAAACAAAGGATTGGAAAAGCATTGGAAAAAACAAAACAAAACGTACTAAAAAGCTAATGGACCTAAAACTTCATGCAGATGCTATCATTGAATTAAAAACAATTATAAAAGCCAAGAAATCAAATCAACGAGACAATTACTATAACCTAGTTGTTTGTTATGAGAAACTCGCAGACTTCAAAAAGGCACACTATTATGCAGAAATTCTGGCAAAGTTTTGGGACCTCCAAAGAGGGGATCTAATACCAACAGGACTCCTACGAATGCTTTACCCTCTACACTATAAAGACCAGATCAAAAAACACGCAACAGAGTATAAAATTGATCCCTTCTTCGTTTCTTCCATGATTCGAGAGGAAAGCCGTTACAATCCATCGGTTATTTCACCTGCGGGTGCTTGCGGACTAATGCAAATTATGCCTCAAACAGGTAAGTATATATCTAAACAAATCAACATGAAACCATTTCATCGAGAAATGCTTTTTCATCCTGAAGTGAACATCCGGTTAGGAACATGGTATATGAAAAACTTAATGGATAAATTTGGAAATAGCATGGAGTTGGCCTCAGGTGCATATAATGGAGGTAGTAACCGAATAAAAAGATGGCAAAAAAACATGGAAACAACAGATATAGAAGAATTTATCGAAGATATTCCGATTGACGAAACCCGACGACATATTAAGAAGGTTATTGATAGCTATTATACTTATAAAGAACTCTATTCAAAATTCGCCACACAGCCTGATCAAAAATAGCAAACGATTACTGATAACCTTTTATCCTTTAGAAACGTTAAGTAACAATATAACTAATGATAACCATGTGATAGATCTACAGAAATATAGGCAAAGTTAAAAAACCAGAATTTAACACTTAGGAGGGAAACCAATGTCGGTTCGGGAAGAAGCCGTCAAGTTATACAATGAAGGCTTGAATTTTGCCAAACAGGAGCGGTATGCTGAAGCCATTCAGCCAATCCTTAAAGCTGTGGAGATCGATCCAGATTACGTAAACGCCCACAATCTTCTTGGTAAGATTCATATTCAAGATGGTGACGTCAAGAGGGCTAGAGAATACTGGCTTAAGGCTCTCAAAATTGATCCGTATAACGCAACCGCGTCTGCTTGTCTAGAGGCTTCCTACCCAAAACCACTGTTGGGTGGAGTTCGGAACATTATACGGCTATTTACTTCCCTAATAGTTATCGGACTAATTATTTATGCACTATTTCAATTAAAGGTACTGACAAATAAAACTGAAGTGATTGAAGACAAAACCAAAGAAATAACCAAAGAAATTGAACAAGTTATTACTTCCATTCCCAAACAACCCTCCTCCGACTCAAATATCGCTCTTCCACGAAAGACACCTGAAGACAAACCCGCACAAATCGCCGAAAATCAAGCAACCACAAATCAACGGAGTACTATAACAAACGCCCCAAAAGCAAAACTAGCAGATCAGGCTACCAAGAAAACAGATCAAGAATCGAAACAAATTGCGCTGAAAATTGAGGGCAAATCTATACTAAATGAGCAAGAGTCAGACATACCAAAGACAACAGAAGATCTAATTGAAAAATACAACCAAGCGCAAAAGTTAACAAGGAATGGCAAATACACAGAGGCTCTAGGAACTTTCAGTACTCTTGCGCAAACGAGCGTTTCCCACCGGTATATTATCGGTAACTCCTATTTTTGGATGGGGATATGCTACAAAGCCTTGGGAAAACCAGCAAAAGCGTTGGAATCCTTCAAAAAAGTCACGGCTCAGAATAGCTACAAAGAAAAAGAGACAAACAACGAGATAAAAGCTCTTCAACGGAAAACAGGAAAATAATCAACCCACAATCTACGATTTCCCCCAACCTAACATATTCCACATTTCCAAAGAAAACCTATCGCTTACTTTCAGAAAACCATTCTATCTGTGGCATATCAGTCT
>Ga0066372_10001314_pt1 | contig 9978 bp, 8 predicted proteins | sample Knorr_S15_td_250_FD_77011 | JGI IMG/M metagenome (GOLD analysis project Ga0066372, IMG submission 77011) | Marine microbial communities from Southern Atlantic Ocean transect - Knorr_S15_td_250_ad_251m_LV_A | ecosystem: Environmental > Aquatic > Marine > Oceanic | place: Southern Atlantic ocean... | reverse complement strand
TGTCAGATTATCCTAGTAGAACATCCTCATCTGAATGTCTCACAACTAATAAAAGTGGAATCACTTGAAAAACTAAAGAATGATTTCAATGACGTATTCAGACTCAAACGCACCCATTGCGGCGCTGTGACTAAGGAACATCTGGCTTATCTGTTCCCCGACTCTGACCAGAAAATTCTTTCAACTGCTTTGTGCCCAGTAATTAGTAATGGTGAAATACTGGCTCTAATTGCTTTTGGCAATCGGACTGAAAATTACTTTAATGTGAATCTCGACACCCTGTTCCTAGATTTTATTGGGCATGTTGTCGGAGCAGCATTGGATAGATTGTTACTAGCAAACATAGAATAGATGAGCGTTAAATTGCTTGACGCAGTGGAAATAAACCAGAATCCTTCCTTTTATGGTTACTGAAAATGCATCGGGACAGGACAAACTGGTTTCTATAATCTGCCGCACAGTTGGGCGCCCCGTGCTGACCCATACTCTTGAATCAGTACTCTCGCAAACTTATCCCCATATTGAACTCATCTTGGTCAATGCAGCCAATAGCGATTTATCCAAATTCAAAAACCTAATTGAGTCCTTAAACACGGTAATAGTTTGTCTTGAAAGACCATTAGGACGGTCCGAGGCAGCAAACGTAGGACTGGAAGCATCTACCGGTGATTACCTGATGTTCTTGGATGACGACGACTGGATCGATACAGAACACATTACAACACTGGTGAACTACCTTAATAACCACGCTGATAGTAAGGCTGCATATAGTAGTGTTCAAAAAACTGATGCGGAAGGACAAGATATCCCCTATGTGTTTGAACGTGACTATGATCCGATTACCTTAATGCGTGATAACTACATTCCGATTCACGCTATGGTTTTCGCTCGCTCACTTGTAGAAAAAGGCTGCAGATTTGACGAAGCGTTCAATATCTATGAAGACTGGGACTTCTGGCTACAAATGAGTAGAGAAACCATCTTTCATCACATCGACAAAATATCAGCCTACTACCGACAAGGCGGTGATTCGGATACCGAGCCAGGAGATCATTCCCACCGATATAGTGCAAACAACAAGCTGGGAAAAGCGCGCGCCGCTATTTTCGAAAAATGGAAGCCACTCTGGACTGGCAAGGATATTAACCAGCTCATTGGGGAACTTGATCAGTCTGCCTCCATAAATGATCTTGCTGGGGAGCTGAGCACTGCAAATAATCGGCTCGAAGAAGAATACAAAAAAAGTGGCAAGCTAAACGATATTCTAGAGCTCAACCAACAGAAATTGGAAATTTCACGGAAAAAAATTCAGAAGAAAGATTCAGAACTGGCGGCCAGCCGAGCAGAGCTAGATACTTTGACCCATACCAAAGAGACTATGGAAAAAGATCTAACCTTACGCATCTCGCAACTGAAAGATCAATCGGAACATTTGAACTTACATATTGTGCAATTGGAAGACCAATTAGATCATCTGAACTCACACATTGGGCGATTAGAATATCAATCGGAACATCTGAACTCACACATTGCGCGATTAGAAGATCAATCGGAACATCTGACATTACATATTACTCAATTGGTGCAAGCCCAGAATTTAATTTTGAACTCTCTTAGTTGGAAAGTTACTAGTCCCCTTCGCCTCTTGCGCTCGCTTTTCACTCCATCCAAGCAAGGTTCTGAAGAAATTATAGAACCACCCGTTAACGATACAACACCCGAAGAATTTGATGAAACTGAACCTCCGGGCCAGATACCTGTCGAAAAATTAGGTGCGCCCGCTAATGGATCGGCTGGCAGTAAAGCCGAATATGACGCTAGAGTCAAAGCAGACCTGAAACAATTTTTTGCTTCTGATCAGACGTTGAAATTCCCGACTTTAGACCACCCCGCCCTAACCGTTGTTCTGGTTTTCTATAACCAAGCCCAGCTAAGCCTGCTGTGCCTCCGTTCTCTATTAGAGTTTGCAGATGTTTCTTTCCGGCTCATTATTGTTGATAACAATTCCTCGGATGAGACACCAAAATTGTTGGAACACATTGAAAATACACAAATCATCCGTAACCAGGAAAATTTTGGTTTCGTTAGAGCCGTCAACCAAGCCGCCGAGCAGGTCAAAACAGAATACCTGTTACTGCTCAACAACGATGCGGTTATAGAAGAAGCAACCCTCTCCACTGCTATTAATACCCTTAAGAGTGATAGTAGCGTTGGCGCAGTTGGGGCCAAGATCAAACTACTCGATGGTAGCTTGCAGGAAGCGGGCAGCATAATCTGGAATGATGGTGCTTGTCTTGGTTATGGGCGAGGACAAGATCCTATGCAACCAGAATTCATGTTCCAGAGGGACGTGGACTATTGTTCTGGTGCCTTCTTGTTGTTTCGATGTGATGAATTCCACAAGCTTGGCGCATTCGACGAGGCGTTTGCACCCGCCTACTACGAAGAATCAGACTTTTGCATTCGGCTACAAAAGCAGGGTAAGCGCATCATTTACAATCCCAGGGTGAATATTACGCACTATGAGTTTGCCAGCACCGGTGGCATGGAAGAAGCATCGAAACTGCAACTAAAACATCAACAAATTCTTTGTGACAAGCACCCAGAGTATCTGAGCAACAAGTTAGCAAACGACGGTACGAATACGATAACGGCAAGAATTAATAACAAGCATCCAAACATCCTGGTAATAGATGATTGCGTTCCCCATCCGAGCTTAGGGTCTGGTTATCCCCGAAGCGCCCATATTCTCAATAGCCTATGCGAGCTGAATCTTAACGTGAGCTTCTATCCACTGCAGTTTCCTGTAGATGATTGGGGTGCTGTTTACAGCACTTTGGATTCTACTATCGAAGTACTGCTGGATCGAGGGCGCGCCGGACTAATACCCTTGCTGGAGAAACGGAAAAACTTTTATCAATATATTATGGTAAGCCGGCTTCATAACATGGAAATATTCAACAATATAGTCGATCAGGATCCGGCTCTTCTAGAGGGCAGCAAAGTTTTTTACGATGCCGAGGCCATATTTGCGCTACGGGATATCATGAAAATGGAACTATTGGGTCAGGCTATATCAGAGGATGAAAAACAGAAACTGATAGCAAAAGAGTTAGACCAAGCCAGGAATGCCGAGAAGGTCATCTCAGTCTCGAGAATGGAAGCAGACTTGTACAAACACGCCAGTTACAACAATACAGTAGTTCTCGGCCACGCCCTTCAGGCGGAACCTGGTAATAAAGGGTTTGATGAACGCAGTGGGATTTTATTTGTAGGCGCATTGCGAGACGAAGGATCGCCAAATGTTGATTCACTGCTATGGTTCGTCATAAACGTATTACCTATCATAGAACAGGAAATTCCCGACATCGAGTTATATGTTGTGGGAGACTGTTCCGCTCCCTCCTTGAAAACCATCGAGTGCGGAAACGTACAGTTCCTGGGCAGGCTGGACTCTATAACAAGTACCTACAACGATCGTCGCTTGTTAATTGCTCCAACTCGATTCGCCGCAGGTATACCACACAAGGTACACGAAGCGGCATCGCGTGGTATGCCTAGCGTTACTACCGGATTGCTTGCCAAACAACTTGGCTGGAAACACGGGAAGCAATTGCTAGTTGGTGATGGAGCACCGAAATTTGCCAAGCAGTGTATCCGCCTATACCGAGATGAAAAATTGTGGCGCCGCGTTCGTTCAGCGGGTTTGCAATCTATTTCACACGAATGTTCAGACGAGAAATTTCAAGCCACTTTACGTGGCTTGTTCTCGCATCAGAGCTAGATTCGCCGCGCTATCCTGTAAAATATTCGTTGCAGTATCCCAACCCTCGCGCCCATACACTTTGAAATTCGTAGCCCAATATTATCTCGTGTATTTAGATACCGGCCAAATCGTTGTTGGAAATCGGCGGCTTGGCATGCCACTTCAGATAGATGCTGATTAGGTTTGCATGCGAATGTTTCCTGCCAAAAAGAACGTTGCATTGGTCTAGATTTTACTGACTCCTTAGCTCCTATGGTGTTGGTACCATGTTGGCGGTAGTAAACTAAAGGTCTTTCTATAAAAACCAGCTTTCCAAAGGCAGTCGCCACCAAGGCCAGCCACCAATCATGCATGATCGCCTGCCCGGAAACCGGTACTGCTTTGCGAGCCAGGGGTTCATTTATCAGCGCTGTGCAGCCAGTAACTATATTGCTTATCACTAGATTGGAAAACCGGTTGCGGTCAATTTCTAGTCCTTGATAGCTTACTAGCGATTCGGCAATGAGTGATTTCTCTTCAGACACTACCCACAAATCACTATGAATCAGCAATGGCAATGACTCCTTCCCAGTTTGACCTTCCTCCGCTTCAAGCATTGCCGCTACTTGCGTAACAATCTTGTCCACACACCATATATCGTCTTGATCGCAGAACATCATGTAAGCTGAAGCTAGGCCCAGTAGCTCCTGATTTTCAAGGACATATTCAATTAGGTAGGAAAAACTGCCACTCGCTCCTCGATTAAGATTATCTTGGTCTAATAAATGAAATTTATTGGCAAACTTTTTTGAATATTCATCAAGAATTTTAAGGGAGTCATCGCAGGAACCATCATCCCTGGCTACGATCACGTAATTTAAATAAGACTGGTCAAGAATAGAATCCAGTTGCTCCATGAGATGCTTGCTACCATTATACGTAGAAAGCAATATCGCAATTTTTGGTTCAGTCCTCATTTCAGTCAGTTTAGATATTTAGCATCTTTAATCCCAGAGCGTATGTTAAGCCAATACTGCTTGCGTTCATGAGATGATACAAGCAGCCATCCAGACTTGAAAAAAAACCGGACCATATCTCGAATTTTCCAACCTAGTGGGCAGTATGTCACGCTATACAGGTGGGTACGGTTCCTACTGGAATAGTAAGTACGGGCGGGGTTATGTTGCGCGATTATACCTTTCCTAACTAGTGGATTAAAACTGTGCTCACCAATCGCATGGTAAAGGACAGCATCATCGGTACCTATGAGGTCAAACCCTTTTGATTTGGCCCGAAAGCACCATTCCAAGTCAATGTTATCGATGAAATATTTTTCCTTCATATCACCTATTTCATCAATATACCTCAAGACAAGCAGAGTGCCAGAGGTAATAAGAAAATCGGCAATATAGTGAGTATGACTATTCGTAAATAACATGTCAGAGCGTAACATTAGTCTGTTAAACAATTTGAATGGAGTTTGGCGCATAGTTCGAGGATTAATTATTCGCGGACCCACTGCCGCGATATTATTCTGACTGTTCTGACATGCGTCCTTGTAAGCAGAAATCATGCGGCTTACGAACAGATCACACAGGCCGCTATCCTGATCAAACAAGAATACGTATTCGTATTCATTGTCCAAAGCCCACTTGATGCCTATATTAAGGGCCTTGGCTAGCCCCTCATTATTTCCCAGTTGTATAATTTCCTGACAATTTTTATAGGCGGTAATAGATTCTACCAACCGTTCGATCTCAAGAGATCCATTATCAATCACTACAAAATCTGTTTCCTTGTTTAACTGACGCAATAATTTTAACAGGGGGGTTATGTCTGGATTATAAGTGACGATTATCGCGCAACTTTTGTTATATCCAATTTGATCTTTGTCTTGCAAAGCGGTACTCATGCTTTTGTTATCTCGTTATGCGTCATCGGGTAGTTCAGCAGGCATTTCGATAGCTTGGGGATTAAGAATAGCCAAAAAAATAAAGTAAGTGATAGAAATTATACCAATGCTAAGACCAACAACCACCCCAGCATCAATGATACCCCGCCAAGGTTGTGGCAGTATGCGAGCAATCAAAATAAAGCAAATGATCATCAGCGTGAGACCAATTGAAATAATTTGACGCTTTCTAGTGGCGTAGATGTATCCCATGCAAAACAAAGGGGCGAGTAGAACATGAAGAATACGGGGATTATTCTTCAAATAAATTGCCCGAATTACTAAGCGGGGCGCGAAACCATGGTGAAACCCCTTATACCCCTCTGTGTAGGCCATGTAGGCAACGAAGAAAGCCAAGACCGTCCGGTGCAAAAGAGTCATCGTTGAATCCTCGAGAGCCAAAGCCATTGGGGCTAATCGATGAATTGCGAACAGCAATAACAATAGTACCCCGCCCACACCCCAAGTAAATCCTAATACTTTCACCGTCTAGCAACACCTACTGAAAAACGTCTATTATAGACCAGAGGCATTGTATGCACCCAAAAACCGACGCCTGTCAGTAACTCGAGTTCCATGACATCGCTTCTAACAAAAAAGTGAGATATGATTTTGTATAGCAATTCCAAGCCAACCGGCTCTACTAGTTAAACCGTTCCTAGGCAGAGAATTTCCCAATGAGTATCAAACTTGGTGTAGTGATGGATCCTATTGAATCCATTGTTGTGAAGAAGGATACAACACTGGCAATGTTGCTGGCAGCACAGAGTCGTGGCTGGGTAATTCACTATATGCTGCAATCAGATCTCTACATGGATCAGGGAGAGGTATTTGCAAGGATGCAAACTCTGTCTGTCGTGGACGACGAAAAGAAATGGTTTACGTTCGGGAGCAAAAGCGATCAAGCCCTTACAGAACTGGATGTCATACTTATGCGAAAGGATCCGCCATTTGATCTCGACTATGTGTATACGACATACCTGCTGGAACGGGCTCAACAAGATGGCGTTCTCGTTGTGAATGACCCACAAAGCCTGCGTGATTGTAATGAGAAGATATTCTCCACCCAATTTCCCCATTGCTGCCCACCATTCCTAGTCGCAAGTTCCGAAGAAAAACTAAAGGCATTCCATCAAGAGCACGAGGACGTAATATATAAACCGCTAGATGGCATGGGTGGAGCGTCCATTTTCCGTGTAAAGAATGACGATTCGAACTCAAGCGTTATTATCGAAACTCTTACTGAAGGCGGTAATCGACAAATCATGGCCCAAAAATTCATTCCCGAGATAGCGAATGGGGATAAACGAATACTCATGATAGATGGCAGCCCAGTAGAGTACGCACTAGCACGCATTCCCGCGACAGGAGAAACACGTGGCAATCTCGCTGCTGGAGGCAACGGTATAGCCCAAGAACTTAGCAAAAGAGATCGCTGGATTTGCGACCAGGTTAGCCCTATTTTGAAAGAAAGAGGGTTGCTCTTTGTCGGGCTGGACGTCATCGGAGACTATCTCACCGAAATAAATGTCACCAGCCCCACATGCGTAAGGGAAATCGATCGTGCTTTTAACCTAAACATCGCAAGTAGCCTTATGGATTGTATCCAGCAAAAACTGAATACAGAGCAGGCAAATTAAGTTACGAGGAGAGGAATTCAAATGGCCACCGCCGATGAAGATCTTTCAAGACAACGTTTTGGTTTTACCATTTTCCTCTCTGTTTGTTTTCATTCGATTGTTATTCTTGGCGTTAGCTTTACTTATTTTGGAAAGCTTAACAACAATAATGCGTTAGAGGTTACTTTTGCCCAACACCATAGCATCCTCACTTCAGACGATGTCCGCTTCGTGACACGCGAAAGCCAGAATGGCGACAGAGCTATTGATGAAGCTACAGCTCCTAGTAAGCTTTTTAAATCAGATTTTAACAATAATCTTGCCCAGGAAGTTCTACCAGTACCCGGTATGGTCGACATAGCTAATGAAGTGGAAATGCAGAATATTGCCATTTTCTCTACATCCGTGGGCAAAGATAAGACCAATCAACAGCTGGAAATGCTAGAGCCGGAGAAACAGCAACCGGCTTCTGAAGAATCAACTTCGAAAAAACTGAGCGTCGCCATTAGGAGCCTGCAGGAACAACTAAATATACGGAGACAAGCCTATAACAAGCGCCCCCGCCGATACACGATTTCATCAGCATCTACTAAAAAGAGCCATGACGCTCTCTATCTTGACAATTGGCGACGACGCATCGAAGAAATTGGCAATATCAACTACCCCAAGGAGGCAAGGAGAGAACAAATCTATGGCAGCCTGAGGTTGTTAGTAGCCCTGCTCCCTAATGGAGAAGTTAAAAGTATCCAGGTCATGAAATCCTCCCAACACAAAGTCCTAGATCAGGCTGCTATTGAGATTGTAGAACTAGCAGCGCCTTTCCAGCCGTTCCCGCAGGCAATGCGCGACGAAGTTGATATACTCGAGATTATTCGGACCTGGCATTTCCATGAGGGCAATGGCCTGACTAGTTTCTAGATCAAGCCTCTACCGGTTGAGTTTCATGAACGATAACATTCACACAAGATATCTCGAGAATCAGTTCCTTATCGCCATGCCGCAGATGCTGGACACTTATTTTACAAATACGGTGACCTACCTCTGGAAACACAATGAAGAAGGTGCGCTGGGCATTGTTATTAACAAACCTTTAAAAGCCTGTGTGGCTGATATCTTCGCTGAATTAAATATCTTATGTTCTACCGAGGATAGCCTTTTTCGGGAACGGCCTGTGTTAGCGGGAGGCCCGGTCGAGCGAGACAAGGGTTTCATCATCCACGATGCCGGGCAGCAGTGGGAATCTTCTATCGAAGTTACGTCGGAGATTACTATTTGTACATCGAGGACAATCCTGCAAGATATCGCCAACGGATCCGGCCCTAAAAATTATCTGGTGGCCCTCGGATGTGCCGGCTGGGAAGCTGGCCAGCTAGAAAGAGAGATCACTGAAAACACCTGGCTAACCACTCCGGCTAGTACAGAACTTATTTTCTCCGATAATTACAATGGTAAAGCTGAAGCGGCGGCAAGCCTTTTGGGAATAGACCTTCAACAGATATCTCCCGAAGCTGGTCACTCCTGAAACCGCCAATTCTATAGACCGATACTATGATAATCGACATACTGCCAAGTAATTGCGACGAGCCAGTTACGGCGCTAGCCTTTGATTATGGAACACAGCGAATTGGCGTCGCCTTTGGACAAAGCATTTCAGCAACAGCACAAGCTGTCGCTGTACTTAAGGCCAAAGACGGGATTCCAGATTGGAATCAAATTCAAAGCCTGATCGACGAATGGAAACCGGGCCTATTTGTAGTTGGCTTACCCTATAATCTCGATGGTACCGAGAGCGAATTGCTTTTGCGCGCTATCAGATTCGCTTACCGGTTGAATGGTCGCTTTAACCTCCCCAGTTTTGGGATGGACGAACGTCTCTCTTCCAAAGCGGCGATTGAAAAAATCGTTACGGCGACCCATGGCGCCAGGAAAAAGACCACCATCGACGACATAGCGGCACAAATCATCCTCGAAAATTGGTTTTCAGAATTCAATGCAAAAAGCCAAGACTAACTGACGCAGTCAATGATGACGTCCATTATATTAGCTTTCCGTCAACCGATTTCCCGAGCTCATCAAGGTTAAATATTTGGCTAGTATCGCAAAAAATATTTCAGAAGTGAGCCTAAAAATCAAAGGGTTTGAGGAGAGCTACAAGCGCTCAACTGGTTCTGTAAGTTTGCTTGCCGTAAGCAAGAAACATTCCGAAGATAAAATTCGCCAGGCGGCGGCAGCTGGAATCCGGAATTTCGGAGAAAACTACTTCCAAGAAGCTGAACAGAAGATCAAAAATCTGACCGACCTGGATCTAAGCTGGCATTTCATCGGCTCGATCCAAGCCAACAAAACCCGCAAAATTGCAGCTCACTTCGACTGGGTGCATAGCATCGATCAGGAGAGGATCGCTCGCCGCTTAAATGATCAGCACCCAGAATCTCGCCCCCTCCTTAATGTGTGCGTGCAGATCAACTTGTCAAATGAAAAAGACAAATCCGGCGCCGAGCTAGACCACGCCAATAACTTGTGCAGCGTTATTACCTCATTGCCTAATCTTCGGTTGCGTGGTCTGATGGCGATACCAGCCCCACTGCCAGATCTAGAGTCCCAACGTAACTGCTTCCACCAGCTAAATCGAGCGTTTGAAGCCCTCAAAAAGAGTTACACAT
>Ga0066372_10001305_pt1 | contig 10028 bp, 9 predicted proteins | sample Knorr_S15_td_250_FD_77011 | JGI IMG/M metagenome (GOLD analysis project Ga0066372, IMG submission 77011) | Marine microbial communities from Southern Atlantic Ocean transect - Knorr_S15_td_250_ad_251m_LV_A | ecosystem: Environmental > Aquatic > Marine > Oceanic | place: Southern Atlantic ocean... | reverse complement strand
TCACCAAAATTCTGTGGTGACCTTAACTTCTGATCACTCGCAACAAAAGCTGACTCTAGATCTTTCAGCGAAAACTTAGATTTCTGGAGTTCCAAAAAATCTTTACGATCTTCAACGATTTTATCAAGAATTGTGTCCGTTAAACGCGTATTATTTTTACTAGTCGACATAATTTAATTTCACTTATTACAATTTTATTTCCGGGTCGCTTCTATAAATGCCGCAACCTTAGCAGCTACATCTCCTGATTCAATTAAGTTAATCGCCTGCTCACATCCGGATCTTATGGATGAGGCCAATCCCGTCACGTACAGGCCAGCTCCGGCTTGAGCAGCCACTAAATTTCTAATGGCCAAAGGCCCATTTCCAGCAAGCACTGATCTCCAAATCTCCGCATTTTCGTCCGAAGTTCCCCCAACAAGCTCGTCCTCACTATGCCTTTGCAGACCAAGCTCCTCCGGCGATAGCTCGAATCTCTTGAGTTTGTCTTCCTTCACCTCGAAAACTGTCGATTTGCCGGTGACTGAAATATCATCTACACCATCATGGCCTACGACGACAAGAGCATGTCTCATTTCAAATAAACATAAAACCTGTGCGAGTTTTTCACCAAGTTCTATATTTGCTGCGCCGAGTACATGACAATTAGCACCGGCTGGATTCGTCAGAGGACCCAATATATTGAAGGCAGTCCTGAAGCCCAGCGACGGTCGAATAGGAGCTGCGAACCTCATCGCTGGATGAAATACAGGAGCGAACATGAAACCAATTCCCGTTGAATCTATACAGCTACTTACTTTCTCCGGCGAGATAGCAATTTCTGCGCCCAACGACTCTAAAAAGTCTGCGGCTCCGGACTTTGAAGTCATGGCGCGATTACCATGCTTGGCTACCTTCGCTCCTCCAGCCGCTGCTACGAACGCAGCGGCCGTCGACGCGTTAAATCTTTTCTTACCGGAACCTCCAGTACCTGCAGTATCAAGAAGTGGGCGAAAACTATTATCCACTTTCAAACTAAACTCCCGCATCGCAGTTGCCATTCCAGCAAGCTCATCAACAGTTTCACCTTTGAGTCTCATAGCGGTCACAAACGCTCCAAATTGAGATTCTGTCGCAATCGGCCCGTCACTCTGGTCTGTCCCGGCTCGCATAATATCTCGCATCACATCGGTCGCCTCTTCCCGGTTAAGATTTCGGCCTTCATCTACCAAAGCAATCAACGACTCTTTAATGTTCATTAACTCACCACTCAATCATTCAAAAAGTATGCCTACCACGTAGCCGACCGCAACTCTACGAAATTAGCCAAAAGATCACGCCCGTACTCTGTCATAATAGATTCCGGATGAAATTGAACACCTTCAATGGCAAATTCTTGGTGCCTAATCCCCATTATTACGCCACTCTCTGATCTAGAGGTGATTACTAACTCCCTAGGTAAACTCTCTCGGTTTACCGCAAGCGAATGGTATCTAATCGCGTCGAATTCGTCTGGAATACCCGAGTAGATGTATTCCCCATCGTGCTTTATTTTACTGACTTTTCCGTGCATTATTTCTCCCGCAGGGACTACCTCTCCACCAAATGCTTGCGCGATAGATTGATGACCTAAGCAAACCCCAAGTATGGGCGAAATTCCACTAAACGCGGCAATAAGATCTACCGATATACCTGCCTCAACGGGTGTGCACGGACCAGGAGAGATGACGAGATGATCTGGCGCAATAGCAAGCGCCTCGGAAACGGATAACTGATCATTTCGATATACCTGAACCGTCTCGCCTAACTCCGTAAAATACTGAAAAAGATTAAACGTAAACGAGTCATAATTATCAATAAGCAGTAACATATATTATCCGATCTGACACTAAAACATCCATAGCCTTATTACCCATGTAACGCGCGTTCAGCAATTTGTATTTCTGATACGAGCTCAGTAAGCTGAGCTGAGCAATCTTCATAGTTACGTATTACCTTCATCAATTGATCAAAAACACTAATTGGTAGGTTACTCGCGTCATTACCCCAAGAAAGTAGTGCCTGCTCATCTTGCGTTTTAATCCAAGAGTCAGTCGAAATTGCAACGCTCGACATTAATTCACGAACAGTACTCTCCGTGTCCCTCGACTCAGTATCAATCAGCAAGTTACGTGATCGGTGCCACTGCTGGATGTTAAATGGCTCCCACCGAAAATTGTCGTCTGTAATTATCTTCTTAGTCGTAAAAACAAGATAGTCTTCAAATTCGGCAGCGAGTGCGAGAATTCCCAGAGCACTCATCTGGTACAAGTCCGGCGAATCAAGACGATGCCTCATCGGTACTTGATCGAAAGCAGCTAGTAAATTGCCTCGTGCTTCAATTAACTGAACGCAGATGTCCTCTTTAGATAGGGATCTCGCTTTCTGATCAGTTCCGCTTACACCAGCCTCTATTATCCATCTTTCAATTGAATTGTTCAAGATTATGTCATCTGGAATAGCATCCGGTGCTGACCAACCGGCATCAAAATATACGTCCGAACCAACTCTCGGCTCACCCACCCAATCTATACATGCGAAAATATTGACTACTACACGCTCATTCTCATGACCTGTCACATATATTGTGTCGTAAAACTCATAGGGCCCTGGTGTAATTGAAAGCGAATCCGTCAATAACACCTCGAGGGATTCCTCGGCAGTGAGAGAATCTGGAACAAGAATCAATGGCATTGTCCATTCACCAGCAAATGGACCTCTCTCATGCTTCACAAGAAGTATCTTTTGATCCTCACGCACCAAGAGTGCCATCACGCCAATAACTTGCTGTTCAGCCATTTTATAGTCTTCCGAAATCATGTGGCCTAGTAACCTAGGGCTTGTGTGGGTGAGTCACCCTGTCTGTTTTCAGCATCATCAAGTGCCTTCAATAGCGCCCCTGCTTTCTGCCAGCATTCCTCATACTCACGCTCAGGATCACTGTCATAAACTATGCCAGCTCCCGCCTGCACATGAGCCTTCCCATCCTGCATAACAATAGTTCGAATTGCTATACATGTTTCGATATTGCCCGACATATCAAAAAAACCAACCGCCCCGGAATAAAGCCCTCGTCGGTCAGTCTCTAATTCATTAATGATCTCCATAGCACGTACTTTTGGTGCTCCTGACACCGTCCCAGCTGGAAAAGCCGAACGCAATGCATCGTAGGCTGTAATGTCCTCTTGAAGTTCGCCAGTCACATGTGAAACCAAATGCATAACATGAGAATAATATTCAACATCGAATTGCTGAGTGACCTGGACCGATCCTGGCTTCGCTACTCGACCAACATCATTTCTACCTAAATCTAAAAGCATCACATGCTCCGCAAGTTCTTTAGGATCATTACTGAGTTCCCTAGCAAGCGTCGCATCCTCAGCTTTGGACGAACCTCGAGGTCGTGTCCCCGCAATCGGATGAACTTCAACTAGGCCGTCTTCGATATTGACTAATAGCTCAGGTGACGATCCAACTAAATATGTATCTTCAAATCGTAGAAAAAATAAATAGGGAGATGGGTTAATAGCCCGCAAGCTTCTATATACTTCGAAAGGTGGTACGCCCGTATTCTTCGACAATCGCATTGAAAGTACTACTTGAATAACATCTCCATCAATGATGTACTGTTTCACCTTGTCAACAGCGCCGATGAACTCCTTCTTTGACCAATTCTGCTCAACCGGTGACTCCAAAATCTCCGAATTTTGGCTATAAGGCAGATTTCCAAGTGGCGCCGTCAAATTCTGTATCAACTGATCAATTTCAGTTACCGCTTCATCGTAATTCGAACGTCGATCTCCCTCTAACCGGACATGAGATACAACCTTAATAGTATTTCTTACATGATCAAATACCAAAAGATTCTTGATGAACATAACCTTTGAATCAGGCATAGCAATAATAAATGGCTTATTTGATTCCACACGTGACTCGAAATGGGTGACACACTCATATGCCAAATAACCAACTGCCCCACCGTGAAATTTTGGCAAATCTTCAACTGGTGCAGCTCGCCACTGTGTCAACTCATCTTGAATCACAAGAAGAGGATCACCCGACCCAGTTTCCGATGACACGACCTTATACGGATCGGTTCCGATGAAAGAATATCTACCCTGACGCTCGCCGCCCTCGACTGATTCCAGAAGAAACGCATATTCACGATCTTGAGCGACTTTCAGATAGGCTGAAACCGGAGTTTCCAAGTCAGCTCGCACTTCCCTAAAAATTGGCACAACCGTATATGGATCAGATAACGCCAGCACCTCATCTAACGTCGGGTAATAAAGATTCACTTGGGAGGAATTATCATTCGGCATATTCATCTGGCGCCTCGCCGCCCGTGAGATAAATAAGTGTGAATAGATTCAATAACCTTGAAATATCGATATTTATAAGACTCAGGAGCAAAGCCAATTACGGGATGAAGAGCACGGAAACGTATATGCTTGAATCATCCCAAATACCCCTAATTAAGCTAGTAAATCACCAGTTCTTGAATAAATCCTATCCGTATAACAAAGAAGAGTCAATTTACTGTTGATTTACCTGAATGACGCTGCAGCAATTGAACCAGTTCTCTAACCGTTCGTCCCAAATCATCTTCGTAGTTAACTAACACATGACAAAACTCTCTGGCTGCCCGAATTTCTTCTTCAGCCACAGCAATTCTTGACTCAATTACTTCAAAGGATTCAGTAGCCCTGCCCTTTAATCGGTTTCTTAATATATCTAATGATTCAGTCTCTAAGCTAACAAAACAAGCCTCTTTGAAAAGCTTAGATAACGACAGTGCACCCTGTACATCAACTCGAATGACTACATCACTTCCATCTTGAAGCGCTGAATCTACACTTTGCCTTGGTACCCCGTAACGATTGCCATAAACATAGGCGTCTTCTAAAAGGTCTCGTTTATCTACATGCTCTTGGAATTTTTCAGCGTCGACAAAAAAGTGATGAATCCCCTCTATTTCGCCAGGTCTCGGTGCACGAGTCGTCATAGTTGGTGGCCTGAGGATTGGATAGTCAGTCTCAATAAGTAAATCCACGACCGCGTCTTTTCCAACACCCGATGGTCCAGTTAAAATTAGTAAATTCGACATATTATTATCAAACGCCCTCGATTGTATTACTGCCACATATTCGGTCAAACTCAGACCAAAATGCGGGGTAGGAGATATTCACGGCGCTTGCATTAGTTACATGGGACTGTTGTTCAACAAGAATTCCGGCGACCGCAGCCAACATAGCCAAACGATGATCACCATAAGAGTCTGAGATCGAAGGTCTAAGTTTTGCACCACCAGTGATAACGAATCCGTCATCTGTTCCAACAATATTAACTCCAAATCCGCGCAAAATATCGACAGTGCGTCCAATCCGATCAGTTTCCTTTTTACGCAGTTCGCCAGCATCTCGAATTAGTGTCTTCCCCGAAGCCCTCGATCCTGCCAAGGCAACTAGAGTTAGTTCGTCAATTGACCGAGGTATTAGCTCACCCTCTACAATCACTCCCGTCAAATCGGCACTTTTAACCATCAAGTCCGCAACTGGCTCTCCACCCATATTTTTCTCAGAGATAATCGTTATGTTCGCGCCCATCATCTCCATGATGTCGAGAATTCCAGTTCTGGTTTTATTGATTCCAACGCCCTTAAGTAAAAGCTCAGCGTCCTCATGTAATGTCGCAGCGACGATCCAAGGTGCTGCCGTCGAAATATCTCCAGGCACAACAATATCAACAGCTTTAAGTTCCCTTTCCATCCTAAGGAGCTTCACACTATGACCCGACAACTCCGTTGGGTAAACAAATTCAGCACCCATTGCGGTTAGCAGTCTTTCCGTGTGATCGCGTGATAATAGAGGTTCTTTAACAATTACACCTACACCCGCCGAAAGTGCGCATAGCAATATAGCGCTCTTCACTTGAGCTGATGCTACACCCGTCTCAATAACCAGATTATCTTTAATGTCAGAAGCGGGAGAGACGCTAAGAGGCAATAAATTGTCGGCACCCACTGACTTTATAGAAGCTCCTAATCGAGTTAGGGGATCAATAATTCGAGCCATCGGCCGAGATCTTAAAGAATCGTCACCAGTGAGAATCGAAGAAAATGGTAATCCTGCAATAATCCCTGACAGAAGTCTCGCCGTAGTACCCGAATTTCCACAATCTAGTGGAACTGAAGGTTCCGCTAATCCCCCAAGTCCTTTTCCGGTAACTAAAACATCCTCACTATCCACACGAATATCTGCTCCCAAAAGCCTAAGACACGAAATAGTAGAGGAAATGTCATCAGACTCAAGAATGCCAGTAATTCTTGAGGTACCTAAAGCCAAGCTACCGAACATCAACGAACGATGACTAATTGATTTATCACCGGGAATAACAATAGTTCCGCGGATTTCAGATGGGGCAGTGATTATCTGCACATCCTGATTCATCCTTAATACCACTCCTAAATATCTCTACGTTGTAACCTCTCTAGATCACTCTGAGTACTTCGATCCTCGGCATCCTTATTTAACTGGGTCAATTTCTCTCGAACCCAACCACCTGCTAAGAAATCGAGCATTCCTGGCTCCATATCCCTAGTATCAGACAAACCCTTTTCTTCCCTGCCCACCTTACCCTTTCGAAACAAATCGTACTCCCATTGAGTCGCCGCAATTAACTTGTAAAGATCCTCGTTCATCGCATCTCCGTCATCAATGCGATCCCGTAACTCAGCAAGGCCAGCAATATAACGATTGATCCAGTGAACGATATTAGCAGCATTGGTCGAGGTAATGTCATAAGACATATCCCGATCTGATGCCGCAAGGCGGGTGGTGTCTCGAAAACCTCCAGCAGCCAGCAAAGACAGCTCGGGCCAGGCCTCAGATGCACGAACAACTGAAAATAAGGCCGTGGCTGCCATCATGGGTAAATGCGAGATTGCAGCCACATAAGAGTCATGCTCATCAGGATCCATTGTCATCGCCGTTGCGCCGCACTGCTTGGCTAAATTTTGTACCGTAGCAATAGCTGCCTCACTACTGTTCACTCTTGGGCTAACTACCCATCTTCCCCCGGCAAACAAATCCTCTGATGCAGCTTCAGGACCGGTATCGGTCTTTCCAGCCATAGGATGGCTTCCAACAAATCCAGTGTGATCTGGTAAGTATTCGTTCATCCAGTTGTGGATCTCACTTTTGGTCGACCCAGTATCAGTAATGATTGATTTACTCGAAATATTTTCTGATATCTCCTCAATAAGAGGTTTCATCGCCAAAATCGGCGTTGCGAGAATGATAAGATCTGCGTCAGCGATTGCTTCCGACGGAGAAGATATAATCTTATCTATCGCACCAACTGATTTTGCTTTTTTAAGAACGTCCCCATACTTGTCAAATCCACGAATAACGAGATCGCTAGGCTTCTTGCTATCACTTTTATAAATTTTCTTTAGATTGAGGCCAATTGAACATCCAATAAGTCCAGTCCCCAAAATTGCAACTATTGTCATATTTGAACATGCCCCTTACTTATTTATCTAAAATACTACCGCGTTTGCACCAGAAAAAAATGGGACCAGCGTCGAAATTACTGGCCCGATAACCGATCCTATCCCAGGAAGACCGAACCAAGGAAGCATAATCAACAGGATCAGAATAAACATCCCATAGGATGAGATCTTTTCATATCCAGACCGCAGGGTGTGCGGTAAAAATAATGGAACAATCTTTGACCCGTCCAGAGGTGGTATAGGCACCAAATTAAACACCCCAATAATGATATTAAGCAACATCACAGTTCCCAAAAAAAGACCCACTAGGTTTTCCCACCCAAGGGGCATGTATCCTAGGCTCGTAAATGGATGAATCAACGGTACGATCCCTAATCGAATTGGTAATCCCGCCAAAACGGCAATAAAAAAATTCATACTAGGCCCAGCGAGGGCGACTAACGCCATATCTCTCACGGGGCTTGACAGGTTGTAGGGATTAACAGGTACCGGTTTAGCCCAACCAAAACCAAGAATAAACATCATCGTTGTTCCTACCGGATCCCAGTGAGCCCGTGGATTCAACGTCAATCTACCGAGCACTAGCGCAGTTCGGTCGCCCCGAAGCAAGGCGATAAGCCCATGGGCGACTTCATGCAAAATTAATGCTGTGAGCAGTGAACAAGCAAAAGCACCCGCAAAAACCACAAAAGCCACTGGCGACTTCATGAGGAGTTCTACGTAGTAGTAAAGTAACATCTGAGAGACGCTCCGTTAATTAGATCAGCAAATCGTGGATCCCGCCCCAACCACTAAGACCTAAGGATAGCCTCAAAAGACAGTGTGATGATTAGGATAAACGGAATTACCTGATATGGCTTTTATTCCAATCTTATTTAACAAACTTTGGCCCAAATACGTTGTAATTCTGATATGTGTAATTATACTGTTTGGTCTGCTGCTTCTGCCCATGGCCCGGTCTAACCTGAAAAACGTATTCACAGAAGATAATAAAAATCCTTTACTCGTTTATTCGGTTTTCCACGAACAGTTTGATGAAATCTATCTATCAAGTCCAGGGGGCAAGAATCCGCCGCAGCTTATCGCCCAAGTCGGACGGTTCACGTCCCACTCCATCACCCCTGCCAGCGGCGTATATAAAAATAAAATTGCGTACATAACCGTGCCCACGAAATCAAAAAATTCAACTGACTTGGGAACATTGTGGACACTCGATCTAACGACTAGAGAACGTACTGTCCTAGCTACAGACGCCGACCCGACAAACCCGCCAAAATGGTTAGATGGCGGAGATACTCTGCTTTATAAACGTATAAAAATCAATCAGCAAGAACTTATAACTATCAGCTTAGAAAGTAGAATCAAGAAAATTATCTTTTCGGAAAGCTTTGCCAGACCAGAATACCGTACGAGCTTTGGCGGTGTTTATCCCGTGGGTCAGGATGCAAGAAATAACGTTATCTTTGCCAGACTTACGTCTAATGGTACCGATGTCCTCGCAGTAAGCAGAATCTCAGGGGAAACCACTAACTTACTCCACGCCTCAGACGAATTCGCAAGAGATTTCTCACTGAGCCCTAGTAAAACACAGTTAAGCTATCTCATAGCAATAGAAAAATTCGAACGGCTAAATTACCAAACAGTCATATATAACTTAAGTACTGGACAGTTGACCACATATAGATCAGACAGCTACGAGCAATTCTCCCCAAGATGGATACCTAGTGCAGATTTACTATCTATCGGGCGGATCAATATAAAAAACCAGTCAGGGGCAGTAATACTCGTCTCCAAAGAATCCTCAGAGGAATTGCCCGCGCCAATACAAGGGTTTGACGTTCCAATTTCATGGTCAAGTAACGGGAGATACTTAGGTCTAAAAAATTACTCCGGAACATCTGGGTTACAGCCAGGGGTAAGTTCACTGATAATTATCGATCGCAGTTTAGGAACCCGTACAATGTTAGAAAGTGCGTCTGAAACACTGGTCGTTGGGTGGTGGTCGGATGACTAGTAAGTTTGAGGCGAAACTTCGAGTTAGTGTTTTTTTGGCTTTGTCACTAGTCCTTGCCGGCACTGTTTTAGGATTACTCTCACACTGGCATATCGAAAACGCAAGCGCATGTGCATTTGGAGCATATAGACCTGCAACTTACGAAGGTGCCGAAAATAGAGCAATATACATGACCGCCATCGAGGCAGCTTCGGTCAATAAATTATTTCCTGAAGACAGCCAATTTTCTCTAGATACTTTGGAACAAGGAGATCGATATAATCGGGCAAGCACGGGTGGTCATATCCCTGCAACTCTCATCAAGGGGATAGCGTGGATCGAAACCAAAATGACCATGGCAACAAAATCGACTATGTGGAGTGGGGTAGGTGATTCCACCATCTCCTTTGACTGTGGGCATGGAATAATGCAAGTAACAACTGGAATGACCCCTCCACTCGGAGCAGATAATCAACCATCTGATACACAGGCACTAACTGCCAC
>Ga0066372_10001301_pt1 | contig 10035 bp, 5 predicted proteins | sample Knorr_S15_td_250_FD_77011 | JGI IMG/M metagenome (GOLD analysis project Ga0066372, IMG submission 77011) | Marine microbial communities from Southern Atlantic Ocean transect - Knorr_S15_td_250_ad_251m_LV_A | ecosystem: Environmental > Aquatic > Marine > Oceanic | place: Southern Atlantic ocean... | reverse complement strand
GTCTTCATTCTCTAATACGGTCCATTCAGAATCATCAGCGCTTGTCCCTGCTGATGTTGCCCAATCTCCGCCATTGCCTTCTAAGACATCGGCATTCCTGGCTAAAACATGGTCCTTGGTTGCATCTTCAACACCAGCTACAGCCCAACCAGCGCCTGGATCATCACCCATATCTCCAATAATATCCACAATTGAATATTCAGTGGCTGTTGCCCCTGCCAGCGTTATGGCAAAGGCATCGTCACCATTACCAAGGTATGTAAAGGTTTGATCGCCTTCTGCAACAATTGCTGCATCAGCATCTTGATGATATACAACATATACATCACCCGCCGCAACAACCGTACCGGCTTCAAATGTAACGTTATCAGGATAATCAAACTCACCTGTGTTATCACACCCATTACTACAGCTTGATAGTGATAGAGCACTGATATCATAGTCTGCACCGGTGCCATTATAAATTTCTAAATATTTATTATACCCTGAACCTTCTGCATACTCAGAGAAAAATACAGCAGGAAGCGGATTTGCAGGGCTTGCGCAAAATTCAATGTCCCAGTTATAAGAACCAGAACTAAAAACACCGTTTGCGTCCGTACCGCAGCCCTGGGGATCAGATCCGTCATCTGAAAGTAAAAACGGGGCATATTCATCTGTAACTCCATCACCGTCCCCATCTACCAAAGTTTGTGAAAGAATAACGACCTTAACATAGCCGGCTTGTGCAAGTGAAAATGTTGTGTTGTCCCAGGTCACTTCGCCTACAGAACCATTTGTGGTCATTGTGGCTTCAGCAATGCCAGCAGTTGTGGTTCCATCTGCGTCTGTAGCGGCAACGGTAACACTCGCTGTGGCTTCTGTTAATCCAATCCAAGCGTTTGAATAATCTGCACAGGAAACCGATTCCAAATCATATTCACCGGCATCAAGGAGAAAGAGGGATGCAAATCCTATGCCATCTTCGCCATACCAGAGATAGTTCCATGCTAGATTATGGTTCAAGCATTCACGGTTTAAGGGATTTAATATAGAATCATCCAGGAGCTCCTGGTTTGGTTCTAATTCTGTCTGAAGATTATTTGTAGTCCCCTGGGATACAATATTATTGGCACAAAGATTAGCCAGTAAACCCATAAAGACGATAGCTGTAAATAGCATTTTTCGCATTCTAAACCTCCAAGTTTAGTTTGTGTTTTACTTTTGTTTTTGTTTTGTGTACGGTAGGTATGTAGAATGCACTTATAAGGAATAGATTTAGAAACTATCTTATCCAAGGCATCTTAATATAGCAAGACAGAAAAACTGTAACAAGCATATTAAATATTTTTCTTCAACGAAATTTCTTATAGTTATCTTTTGGTTAGACAGGCAATGTTTTGATGAATATAACTTGTTATTTATTCCGTTCAATTTTTCACCTATATTTATGAGAACCAATTTTTTCCAAAATTAAATCATTACCAAGCATGGAAAATAAATTCAATAACCTGGGGTCAAAAGAATGGCTCCCGTTTCAAAAATCTTTTACTCTGTATGCTGAAAAAGAATTTCTTATCCGGGATAATCTGCGATTCTTCACAAAGCCATCATTGCACTACAAACCAAACGTTCGCGTTTTTGGAAATGAACAGTATAAAATCACGGTCCAAAAACAATGTGAAGATCTCGGCCTTTTGTACCATGGGGAAAATAAACAACTCGATTTTTTATTGGCAGACCTGACATCAAATTGTAATAACCTTTCAGTGCTGCTGGATTGGGTGTTTCAATTTGGTCCAAAATTAGGCCAAAGAAAATTCCTTTGGATTTTAATCCCTACAAAACATCTAAATACAGATCATTTTCCCACAGCATGGGCACTGTCAGATTGCATCGCTGAATTTCTGACCTTAAAAGACGAAAAAATTATTTGTCTACCAGATGGTAAAACCTGGACATCCCTTTACTTTAGGAATGATGATCTGTCCAGGTTCCAAAAAACTGTTGAAGATGTATCATTTAAGAATGAACTGGGCTCAGTCTCCTTAAAGAACTGGTTTATCCTGAAGCCAAAACCGAGAAAAAAAAGTGATGTTCTTCATCCGGCAAAATATCCGGAAGAACTGGTCCAAATGTATGTGAAAGAATTCACCAAGAAACATGATACCGTTTTTGACCCCATGTCCGGTACCGGAACTACACAGGTGGAATCTTTGCAACTGGAACGCAATGCCTATGGGATTGAATTAAGTGATCTGTTTTATTCAATTGCAAAAAAGAGGTGCAGTGATGTAGGTACTACTCATTCGGATTATAAAATCTTTTTTGGTGATGCCAGGAACATCTCAAAAATTCAATTACCTGAAATGGATTACGTTATTACATCACCGCCTTACTGGGATATGCTGAATATGAAAGGGGCAGAAGTTCAAGCAGCTCGCCGATCAAAAGGTTTAAAAACCAATTACTCTGATAGTGAGAATGACCTGGGGAACCTGGATAATTATGCAGAATTCCTGGATGCATTAATAGAGATCTATAAACAAACAGTTAAAACATTAAAGCCCGGTGGACACATGACCATTGTGGTTAAAAATATAAAAAAGAAAGGCAGACATTACCCCCTGGCTTTTGACTTGACCAAATCCTTAAACGATTTTTTAGAATTAAAACATGTTGGTTTCTGGTGCCAGGATGATCTTCAGATCGCGCCCTACGGCTATAAACATACCTGGGTAAGCAATACGTTTCATCACTATTGCCTTACCTTCTTAAAACCTTAATACAGGATCGAGCCTGGCTCCATACATATGGTGAAGCCTTGGGTAAAGATAAAGGAAAAATGAAAAAGGGGCTCGAACGAGCCCCTTTAAATAAATCATTCAGGTTATTATCCTAAATATCTGCGAAGATTCTTACTCCGTGATCGATGCCGCAATCTCTGGATGGCTTTTTCCTTGATCTGCCGAACACGCTCTCGTGTTAGATCAAACTCTTCACCAATCTCATTCAGCGTCATGGCGCTATCGCGGTTGATGCCAAAATACATCTCAAGAACCACACGCTCCCGCTCAGACAATGTTTCAAGCGCACCATTGACTTCTTCTGACATGGATTCCATCATGATCTTTGCTTCCGGCTCTTCCGCTTCCGAATCTTCAATAATATCCAGTAGGCTGCTGGTCTCCCCATCCTGAAATGGCGAGTTAAGGGAACTGTGCCTCCGGGAGTACTGCATTGCCATGAGCACTTCATCCCCGCTCATTTCAAGCTGGGCGCCAATTTCATCGCCTTTTGGCTGGCGTTCTACTTCAGATTCCAGTTTTTCTGCAGCCCGGGTAATCTTTGTGATTGTCCCCACCCGGTTCAGGGGCAAGCGGATCAAACGGGATTGTTCCGCCAGGGCTTGTAAAATAGACTGACGAATCCACCACACAGCGTAGGAAATAAATTTAAAACCACGGGTATGATCAAATCGCTTGGCTGCCTTGATCAATCCCATATTCCCTTCATTAATAATATCAGCGAGGGACAAACCGTTTCCCTGGTATTTCTTTGCAACAGAGACCACAAACCTCAGGTTAGCTTCCACCAGTTCTTTCATGGCTCTCTCATCGTTATCCTGGATCCGGATCGCCAGCTCAACTTCACGCTCCGGCGGCAGGGGATTGAACTTGCCAATTTCAGCCAGGTACATGCTGATACTCCCGCTGGAAACTTTGCTGGGTTTTGGTTTATTTTTTGTAGGTTCCTTTTTAGCGGTTGCTGTTTTACCCTGGACCTTTTTATCTTCTTTTACGGAAGCGTCCTTAACTTGTTTAGTCTTAGCCAATTTAATGACCCCCGATTAATAATGTTTTTGATGTTATCGCTCTGGACAAAGCCGGCGAATTTAAAAAGAATAATCTATTTTATAAATAGAATTTTCTGTGTTTCAATCAGATTTTTTGTACTTGCTTGAATGATGTATGTTCCCGTGGGAAAGTGCCCAGCAGGATGCCACGAATATTTTTTATTGCCCATCTGGGATCCAGTAAGGGCAAACTGGTCAACCTGTCTTCCCATTATTGAATAAATGGAAATATCGATAAGATCTGTGGTGACAATATCCAGGATAAAGGAAATTGAACCGTTGAAAGGATTTGGATAGGCAGGATGCATTTTAAACTGTTTTGGATGAGACGTTGAAGGATCATCTGAACCTGTCGAAACAAAATCAGGGTATCTTGATATACCTTCATCATTGATCACTACGAGCTCTTGGTGCTCAATCCCCTGCCACTGGAGTTGACCGTCGCCTGCAGGTTGGGTCATAACTGCAACATGCTCTTCGGAATCAGCAATAGACAGGCCACTACTTCCTCCAAAAACATAAAGATTCTCTCCATCAGAAAATATGATATTTAACTGTGCTGCAACTACCCCTTCATTCAAAATACTTACCAAGGCAGCCTGAAGCCCGGAAACAATGTTACCGGTTTGATCAATGTGTTGCATGATATATAAAAGGATCAGCTCTGAATCCACAACATTTTCCCAGCCATCATCGCGCCAGCTTCCACCCCCGAAGGTCTGGGGTTCATGCTGATCCAGCCAGGATAGGTCTGTACCATTTTCTGTAATCAGGTTATACAGGATATCTTTACTGACCGTTCCGTTATGGGCCAGGGAATAAGAAAGACCATTAGCATAAAACATCCAGGGATGTGGATTGGGAATTGAATTTGAGCCGGATGATGCTACTCTCAGGTGCCCCATGCCTATAAAGGTTGATTCTCCGTTTAACAAGGTTTCAACAGAATTCCAGTACAATGTAGAGTCTTCCGTTGCTGGCGACTCCGATCGTTTGATAGGTACAATTGAATCTGAATTACTATAATTATACCCTAGCAAAGCCCAGCCATCTAGCATGGTCTCTGATTGACGATAAAAAGATGTGAGCTCGTTTTGGATAATGGTTTTTTCAGTTTCCGAAATGGTTGGGAACGTGTGGCCCGATTTCACACAGACTGCCCAGAGTTTACAAGCAAAAACAGGCTGGGTAATTAACCCAATGAACAGTGAAATTGGTATCAAGGATCGCATCGGGATAAAGTTTACTTTAATCAAAGATATGTTCAAAAAGTTTAATATTCTAGTTAACTGATTGAATATAATCATCTACATGCTGCTCAAGTATATCCAAGGGAACAGCACCATGTCCCAAGACCGCATCATGAAAATCACGGATATTAAAATCATCGCCCAGCTCTTTTTCTGCTTTGGACCGGAGCTCACGAATCTTGAGCTCACCAATTTTATATGCCAGGGCCTGGCCTGGCCAGGCAATATATCGATCAATTTCCACGATCATATCATTCTCTGTTTTTGCTGTGTTTGATAACATGAAATCTATGGCTTCCTGACGCGTCCAGCCCAGGGCGTGCATACCTGTGTCTACCACAAGCCTGCAGGCTCTCCACATCTCATAGGTAAGCTGACCAAACTTACTGTAGGGGTCCTGGTAGAATCCCATTTCTTCCGCCAGTTTTTCCGAATACAGTCCCCATCCTTCTACAAATGCAGTATAACCGCTGTACCGCCTGAACATAGGGATATTCTCCAGTTCCTGGGCCAGAGAGATCTGTAAATGATGTCCTGGAACCGCTTCATGGATAGATAAGGCTTCCATCTCATACTTTGGCCGTGTTTCCAGCTTATAAGTATTGGCCATAAAATAACCTGAACGGCCAGCTTTCTGATTACCCGAATAGTAATAGGCTGTCGGGGATGCGGGGGCTTGATAATCCGGTATCGGCTTCACACCATAGGGCAACCTGGGTAATAGTCCAAAAAATTTTGGCAGTTCTGCATCGGCCTTTTTACAGATCACCCTGTAGGCATCCAGTAGATCATCTTCGGAAGTAAAATAGAATTCCGGATTGGTTCTTAGGAAAGATAAAAATTCATCGAAGGTCCCATCGAACCCAGCATCCTTTTTCACATCCATCATTTCAGCCCGGATTCGTGCTACTTCATTCAGCCCTATTTGATGTATCTCTTCAGCGGTCAGATCTGTGGTGGTATAGCTCTTGATCTGGTATCTGTAGTATTCAGCACCATTAGGGAATTCTCTGCAGGCAATGGATTCCCTGCACGCCGGCAGATAGAAGTCGTTGAAGTATGTAAAAAGTGAACGATAGGCCGAATAAACATCATCGCTCAAAACCCTTTCCGCTTCGTCTAATAATCTTTTCTGGGTATCCAGGGGAATGGATTCTGGAAATTCTTTGAATGGTTTATAAAGCGGAGATTCAGCAATTGGTTTATTAAACTGGGATTGGATCTGGTCCGGAACAGCACGAAGCACAATCTTTGGCGGAACCCAGCCCGATTCTATCCCCCGCTTCATCAGGTCAATGGTCTGGGTTATTTTTCCAGGAAATGCTTCCATTCTGGAAATATAATTTTCATAATCCTGAACGGTCTTAAAAGGCATGTAGTCCGAGATGCCCGCGAAACCGATCTGGATACCTCCCATTTGATCAATAGGCATCAAATAGGATAAGAATTCAAACCCTTCAATACGCCTGTTGATACCATTTAGATAGAGATCATAGTTCAGTATATCGTCAGGTAATTTAGACCTATTAATATCTTGCACTTCTATCAACAGGTCTCGGGTTTCACCCTGCCGCTTGATAATGGTCTCATAGGATGCATCGTTCAGTTTATCATTGAAACGATTATCCCCTAATCGCGTTGCCCACTCCGGATTGTTGATGATGCTCTTTTTCCATTCCCTATCTAATAGCGCGTGAAATTTTTCTGTTTCGGAAGGACTTCCCATATCAATATCTATGTCAACCTGCGATGAACAACCGATAAGTAGAACGGCTGTGAAAAGGATAAGATTCCTCATAGAAACCTAAAAAGAAACGCTTATAGAATACCCTTGGACATCATTAAAAACACCAAACTCAGTAAACACATAATCAATACGTAATTTGGGTCCTCTGGGTATCTGGTATTTTATTCCCATACCAACTGAAAGACCCTGCTCTGATCCTTCATGAACCTTAACCCCATCTTCGAAAAAGTTTTGCTGATAGAGAGTGTGGGACTGTCCTAACCTTAAGAATACCATATCCATGGCACTATACTCTACACCAACATTTAAATATTCTGGATTATTGTTCGGATGGATAGCATCCACTGCTACCAGATATTTCATATTTGGATTGAGCACAAACTCTCTGCTCAAACCAAACCTGAACATAAGGGGCAGTGGCCATTCTGCCGCGTCCAGGTAACCATCAATCCTATCATTATTTCCATATATAGTTTCATCAACGTCAATATCCACCAATGTATTTATACCTTCCATACCCATTTTCCCACCAAAGTTGGAAACACTCATACCAATCCTGATATTTTTCTTTGTAATGAACAAGGTTCCTATATCAACAGCGATACCCTGGGCCTTCATCTGCCAGATGGATTCCTGGATAAATTTTGTCTGGAATCCAAAAGAAAATCGGTCGGTGAGTTTTTTAGCATAGGCGATACCCATCGATATATTTCCTGCATCAAATTTCTGACCATACTTACTTGGTTCAGGATCTTTTACAGTCCTGACCATCATCTCATCCATGGTCACTGCAGTAAAGGAGATACCCAGACTTCCAAACCCACCCATGGGTATAACAGCAGTATTATAATAGAATTGGGTCTCCACAAGCCAGGGTGCATAATAGGTCTGAACTTCTGGGCGGGATACATTCACGATTCCAGCAGGATTCCAATAGAGTGAGCTGGCATCATCGGCAATGGATACAAAGGCACTTCCCATTCCCAGAGACCTGGCTCCTGGCCCTATTTCCAGGAACGCTGCTGATGTTGTCGCTACATTATTTTGTGAAAACACAGATGAAATAATAATAGCAGGCAGAATTAAGAATCTCTTCATTATTTTATCACCGCGAACTTGCCTGTGTGCTCACCAATACCCGGCGCATCAATATGGTAGAGATAGACCCCGTATGCGATATCAAGGTTATCCCTTGAGAGCAGGTTCCATGATTCTGTTCCGTTTTCATAAATATCATTATGATTTATCGTTGTGACCAGATAGCCGGATAAGGTAAATATCTTGATCGTACATTCATTGGGAAGATTAATAAAATCAATTTTTCTAGGTCCCCTTCCTGATTGGTATTGATGCCTTGGTTCCCAGGATGCAGCTACTATATAGGGATTGGGCACTACAGCTATAGAACTTAGTTGAGCTTTTGCCGAATCAAGGTTGATCCTTGAAGCGGTTGTAGTAAAGCTGTATACATCAGACATGGAAAATGGCCTGTCTATCCTAATATGGAAAATATCCCCTGCTACAGGATCAATAACTTCAAGATAAGTTGTGTCATACAGTGTCGTATCTGAATAAACCGTATCCGTACCTGTAATAGTGGTATCATAGATTGTTGTGTCAGAAATCGCCAATGAATCCTGGTTGAATCGTATGGAGATCAGAGGTCCGTCCTGGATCGCAGCATAAGGCCGGATAGAGATTGATTCATTCGGATCCCAATCACCATCCTGATTGAAATCAGAGATACGAAACGGTGGTTCATCATCGTGGATAACATTTTTTACTCTGAAGGGAACGCTTGTTCCATAGGGATCAGCCATCACTGAATCCCCTAAATTTCCTTCAAACTGCAGCTCAAAATCTGCTGGATAGAAGCGCGAAACATTCATCGCTAAGACGCTATAGTTACAGTCACCTATCGTCCATCCTGTGGAGTCTTCATTCAGATCATATTCTGCATCTGTTAAAACAATCTGCATACCGTCAAAGAGTGGATTATCTGTCTCACCATTCATTGTTTCCAGATTATCAAGGTGGAAATAGCGATAGCTCACGGCTAACTCACCCGCAGACAGGAGATCAGCATTGCTTATAAAGAATGTTCCGACCGTGGAATTAATTGTATAGTCAACCCCAAAATTATATGTGACATCGCCAGCTACGTTGGTAACCGTAACCGGATAGGTAGTGTCATAAACCGTACTGTCATTGATCAATGTGGATGTGACATTCATCCTCGCATCAATTTGATCATAGGTTGCCGTGGCGCTGCTGTCAGCCTGTATGACCAATGTTTCAAGAATAAGGTCCTGGTTACGCACACTGAATCCTATATCATCAGCCGTTTCCAGTGTGTCAAAAATGACCTGGTAGTCATTGTTATCCTTGATCGCAAAAGGATCAATAACATCAACCGTTACCAAGCCTGATCCATTTCCTTCAATATGGTTAATAAATCTTTTACCTTCTGCCACAGTATTAGGGGGGACATAGCCAAGGGCTTCCGAGTTTGGAACCACAATGGCTGCGTTCTCACTCAGGCTAACTACATTTCCCTTATAATCCAAGTCCAGAGTAATGGAGCATTCCGATGGCGCTATGGGCTGCAGGTTATCGGCGGTTGTAAAGCCATTCTCAAAAAAATCCAGATCGTACCCTTTATCATAGGCTGTGACCGCATAGTAATAGGTCTGGCCATTGATAACACTGTTTGAATCAACATAAATATATTCTAGACCCGTATCTTCACCCATATCAAACTGGATACCATTATAACCAATTGGATGAGGCCCCATCAATCCATCTTCTAAATCAAAGATAGCAATCGGCTCCTTAAAAGTAATATTCCCATAGGAATCGGTGATCGTATATGCATCTATAAAACCAGGATCAGTGCTCCTGTAAATTCGATATCCTTCAAAATCTCTACCATAAATCGGATCCATTGATTTCTCAGAAAAACTGTTCCAGTAAAGAGTGACCTTGTTATCGGCTGGTACGGCGGTCATGGTTGGTTTTAGAGGAGGCTTTGCAAAGCTATAATCATTATCATAAATATTCTGCATTGTGACTGTATTCCGCAAAATATCTGCCATGTTTTCACCATAGACCATTGCAATTGCAAACTTTTTCTTTTCTCCGGGTTGTAAGGATATATACCCTGATCCATACAAAAAAGTCTGGTCCAAGTTCTGGCCTGGTAC
>Ga0066372_10001300_pt1 | contig 10037 bp, 9 predicted proteins | sample Knorr_S15_td_250_FD_77011 | JGI IMG/M metagenome (GOLD analysis project Ga0066372, IMG submission 77011) | Marine microbial communities from Southern Atlantic Ocean transect - Knorr_S15_td_250_ad_251m_LV_A | ecosystem: Environmental > Aquatic > Marine > Oceanic | place: Southern Atlantic ocean... | reverse complement strand
GGCCGTACACCTCGTCATTGTGCTCACCCAAACACCCAGCACCGCGCTCAAGATTCCAGTCAGTTTCGGACATATGTACGGGTAAGCCATCCACTCGAACAGATCCCATCTGAGTATGCTCTACAGTTGGCCATAATCCCCAGTCAGCCGTGTTTTCATCTTGATCTATGCGCTGCTGCGGATCGCGAACTGGCGCATTTGGGATGCCAATGCTTGTCAGTTGAGAAGCGAGATCTCGCTGTGTATTAGTCAATGTCCAACGACGCACTAATTCTTCGAGTGAATTTTGGTGGCGGTATCGACCTTCTATCGTGTCGTAATTTGAATCGAACCCAGCAGGGTCGTTTATGAGTGCACGTAGTTGACTCCAATCGTCATCATTTCTGCACCCAAGCGAAATCCAGGTGTCAATGTTGTTCGTAGGAAAGATTCCATGAGGTGCCATTCTTGGCCATGCGTTTCGATTGGAATTGGGTTCACCGTCTCGACGGGTGGGTCGTTTATTGACGGACCAGTCTAGTATCGACGGACCTGTCAGCGTTGCGGCAGCCTCTGTGCAGGCAAGATCGACCCATTGACCGTGTCCTGTGCTATTTCGGTATATGAGCGCCGCGAGAATTGAAATACACATATAGTATCCACCGGTATGGTCCATGAACGAATAACCCCAGCCCGCCGAAGGCTGATCAGGAAGACCAGACGAGAACGTTAGCCCACTGACTGCTTGAACAATTGGCCCCCATGTTTTATAGGGTTGATACGGGCCGCTTGCTCCAAATCCTGAGTTAGAGACGTAAATGATGTCTTGTCTTAATTCTTTGAGAGCTTCATATCCGAACCCCAGCCTATCCATTACGCCAGATGAGAAGTTCTCAGAAACAACGTCTGATTTTTTAACCAAACTTCTCAAGATATCTTTGCCCTCATCTGTCCTCAAGTTTAAAGTGATTGCTTTTTTTTCCACATTATGATTGTTAAACGCGCCGCCTAATTCAATACCTCGACGGTCATCTACGAAAGGAGCATTCCCACGAAGGATATCCCAACGTCCCTCATTTACCGGGTCTTCGATTCTGATTACCTCAGCACCAAATGCAGCTAGGTGTCGAGTCGCTCCAGCCCCCGCTAGCTGTCCTGTAAAATCACAAATCCGAAGATTATGAAGAGCTTTCATGTTAATTTCCTACCTTTTGAATAGGACTATAAGTCAATCAGAGACAGATTGGCGAATCTTACATATATCTCATTACATCGGTAGAATTTTTATTGTTCGTATTTATTTAAGACTTTATAAATAGATCTGTAAAATTCTCACACAGTGACGAGAAGATGTGAGAATTATTTTTTTTGTAATGATTAAGGAGTATGACTTGAAGCCACTTTTGCTTAGACGGACTAGCGTGTTTTTATCGATGATTGGTATAGGCCTGGGACTGATGTTGTTACTGTCCGCCTGTGGTTCAGATTCCGCTGATGCCGGTACTACAGTAGAGAAAGCAAATGTATCGTCAACTCAGCAGGCAGCTAACGCTACGGTAACTCCAGCGGTGGCCACCTCAACTCCGACTGAGTCAGTAGTGACCAGTGCCTATTACCCGAAGACAGCGATAGATCTACTAGGTCGCGAAGTTACAATCGCTGAATCACCTGAGCGTATTGTTGCGTTAAGTCCTTCGGCGCTTGAATATTTGTATGCCTTGGGCGGAGTAGCATTGGGCCGTCCATCGTCTGCTAACTATCCCGAGGCGGCAATGCGTGTTGAATCAGTCGGGACGTCTTATGCACCCAACTTTGAGTCTGTTTTGAGGCTTAATCCTGATTTAATCATCGCTGATTCGGTAATCCAGGCTCAGCCCAGATTTCTCGAGCAATTTAAGGCGCTTCCTGCACCAGTATTCTTCGCTGGAGCAGCCTCCTATAGCGATGTGCTTACCGCTCTTGAGCATCTAGGTGCGGTGTTGAACAGAAATGATGAGGCTCAGGTGGAAATTATGAGAATACAAACTTCTATGGAAACTGCTAAATCGGTTCTGCCACCAGGCGCGAGTGCGATTGTATTGATAGCTGATAGGGATAACACCTTTTACGCGGCGAAAAATACTTCGTTTGCTGGTGACGTAATAGACAAGCTTGGGGTCGTGAACCCCGCCTCAGATCTTCCTGATGCCGGACCATTTCCAGGATTTAGTACCGCGTCAATCGAAACACTTCTGACGTGGAACCCTGACTTCATTTTCACGATAACACCAGCACCGGAACCTGCGCCTCGCTTGAGCACTTTGCTGCCTAGTATCCCTCCGATGCGTGGACTGAGTGCTGTTCGGTCAGGGAGCATATTGGAACTTCCACTCGAATTAGCGTTGCAGGCTCCAGGACCTCGAGTTGCTCAACTATTGAAGTTGGTCTCGGAGTCTCTGGCTCAATAATCGCATTAACAGTTACTGAGAATTGCTAGTGGTTATGATATGGAACTTGTGAAATCTATGGTCGCTAGAAGTTTTGTTTTACTGGTGTTAATAGCTTTGTTGGCTTTTTTGTTCAGTCTGCAATTTGGGACAAGCTATTTTAGTCCGATAGAAGTAATAAACGGGTTAATCTTCTCAGATTCCGGTATCGATCACACGATAATCTGGGAGATTAGATTTCCGCGGTCTTTATCTGCGGCACTAGTAGGTGCCGCCCTGGGGCTCGCTGGGGCGATGCTCCAGGGCACGACACGCAACCCCTTAGCTGACCCAGCAATTTTAGGTATTAGTGCGTTGGCGGGACTTGCGCTGGCCCTTGCGGTAGTTATTTTTCCGCTTATTAACTCCTACGTGCGTGGAATCGCCTGTATTGCAGGAGGAGTCGCTGGCGGAGGACTAATCTTGATTCTATCGAGAGGTTTCGTCTCTCCATTACGAATCACGATTGTCGGAGTGGCCGTTGGAGCCTTTGCATCCGCTTGTATTGTTGGTCTAATTACAGGCTCACGTGTGGTGTTGGACCTAGCTCTAGGCTTTCTGGCGGGAGGATTGTATGGATCTGGTTGGGAGGACGCGTTTTGGTGGATTTTATTTCTCCCAATGATGTTTATAGGAATTATGGGCTTGGCCAATCGTCTGGATAATCTTGCACTGGGGGACGAAATAGCGATTAACTTGGGAGAGAATCCTGATCGTACCCGTGCTGCAGCTGTTCTTTTTAGTGGCTTGGTGACTGGGGTAGCCGTCTCAATTTCGGGCCTGGTTTCTTTCGTTGGTTTGGCGTCTCCTCATATTGCGCGGTCTATTGTTGGTCGTGGCTCCTTGAATCTTTTTTTTGGTTCAATTTTAGTTGGAAGTATTGTCATGCTTACCGCGGATACTGTCGCACGAGTTGTAATTAGTCCGTCCGAACTGCCCGCCGGAATTCTAACCGCAATTGTGGGTGCACCTATTTTGATTTATCTAGTGAGATCTAAATTATCATGACAACAATACCGGTAATTGCCTGCAATAATTTGACCCTCGGGTATAACGATAAAGTGGTTATAGATTCCATTAACTTGGAAGTACGATCTGGTGAGTTTGTAGCGTTACTCGGTCCTAATGCAAGCGGTAAGAGTACTTTGTTGCGCGGACTGAGTGGGATTCGGACGATTGATGCGGGTGAACTTATCTTTAGTGGTCAAGAGAGTTCGTTGATTACACCCAGGCAGCTTGCGAAGCAAGTCGCTTTCCTTCCTCAATCTCCTCTAACTGATGTAGATCTAACGGTGAGAGAACTTGTTGGCCGAGGAAGATCCCCTTATTTGTCGCGTTTTACTGTGACAGATTCAGAAACTACTAAACATGAAGTCAATCGGGCCATCAAATCAGTTGGAGTAGAGCTGCTTGCTGAACGCACCTTAGGTTCACTTTCGGGCGGCGAAGCTCAGAGAGCATGGATTGCCTTCGCGCTGGTTAAGAAACCACAGATATTAATGCTTGACGAGCCGACCAGCCATCTTGATATTAAGTATCAGCGTGACCTGATGAAGCTCTTGAAAGAGTTATGCGGTGAAGGGCTAGCAGTTATCGTGGTTCTGCACGATATTTCTTTGGCCTTGGCCTATTCAGATAGAGTGATTGGTTTGGACCAAGGGAAAATTGTATTCGACGGCGATGTTCGCAATGATCCTGAACCGTCTATCCAAGCATTAAGTAAGATTTTTAGGATGAATTTGGTTTCGCTGCCCAACTCGATGGGTGGACCGCTAGTTGCACCTGATTGGAATAATCCTGAAGATTAGGAAAGAAATTAAAGGAGCCTATGTGCTGCAGCAATTTTTTCCACGTAATCAGGGCTCTATTACTCGTTCATTGAGACTTCTCGGTCCCGCTGCAGTGAATGTATCTGCCCACGAGTGGATTACTCCGATTGTGGCCGCTTTTATGGCCCGTTCACTTAATCCAGAGGAGGCGGTTGCTGGTTATGCCCTCGCACTCTCACTGGCATTTTTTTTAACGCTTCCAAGACTTCGAATACAGGCACTCACTTTGGTGTTTGTCGAGGATAATCAATCCTGGCGAGCGGTTGCGGTATTCGCAGCGAGTTGTGCCGCAGTGGTCGTCTCCTTAATTTCTATAGTTGCATTCACTCCTCTTAGTTCAATTATCTTTAATGATTTATTCAGGATCGAAGAATCACTTGCTGGTGAGGCTATGGCTGCTCTTAAAGTGCTTACTTTGTGGGGATTGTTCTCGGTGACTCGTGCTCATCTGTATGGAGTCGCTCTGCGGTTTGAAAAAGCTAATCTATTGTGGTTAGGTGCGGCTACGGGTCTTGTGACGGCGACTGCAGTGAGTCTTTTTCTGTATAACTTTTTCCCGGAACTTAATTCTCAGATTGGTGCAATTGCGGTTACGTCCGCAGTGATACTTGAATGCACAGTTGCATCAATCGGTCTGTTGACCCGTCGTAAGCCTGATTTAGAGGTTGGACGTAATCGACCCAGCCAAAGACGGATACTGTTCTTTTTCATTCCATTGTTATTTGCCGCATTGCTACCATCAGTAACATTTCCACTATTAAACTTTGCGATGGCTAGAAGTATCAATCCTGAGCTTGCAATCACTGCTTTCACTCTCGCTTTCGGAGTCTTCTCAATAATGAGTATTCCGGCGAACGGAATACAACCAGTTAGTTTGGCACTATTCGGACTGAACGAATCTCCACAGTTTGTCAGGCTTTTTGCGGTAATTATCGGAGTTTTAACAGCAATTCCGATAATATTACTAACTCTTAGTAATACCGCCTCCGAATGGGTTTTCGGAACTGTGCTTGGCGCAGACGATGCGGTTAAGGTCATGTCAATTCAGGCACTTCAGATTTTAATGCTACTTCCCCCGTGGCTTGCTTTAGAACAACTATATGCCGCTGCTATTATGAGTAATAAAGAGCCAAGAGGAATTGTCTACATCAACATAGGTAGGCTTACTTTACTTTTATTATTAGTCTTTGGGTCTTTGTTTCTTGATACCACAGAAGGAATATTGATCGGCTCTGGAATAATGTCATTAACATTACTCGCGGAGGCTATTTTCGCAGTAATTTTCGGTCGATCTGCATTTAGCTCGTTAAGATCTAGATATGCAAACTGAATAAGGCCATTAACGCGTATGTCGACACACCTTCCTTTCTCTGATGATGAGTACAAGATGTCTTTAGGTCTTAACGTAATTGGCGAGAGTGAATGGCTCGAAGTTTCAAACTCGATTGATCAAGATCTACAATTAAGTGAGAAAGAGCGACTTTTTGCGAGGTCGCCGAAAGAGGTGTTTCGTGCTGAGGACCTCGCGTTTGAAGCGTCGCTCGAGACATTATTACTTGTTATTTCTTCGTTGAGGGTAAATCACCCCTACCTATATGCGCGAGGGCGTGAACTTAATCTTATATTGGAATTGGATGTTAACGGCTGGGAGGAGTATTTCTTAACTCATCCTGACACACATCCCCTAGCAATTGCTTCAAGGTTGGTGACGGAAGATCTACTACTGATGAAACCCGGAACTCGGACGTCCCGGAATTATGATGATTCAGCGTGGCGTTTGACTGCTGGGTTTTTAGCGTTTCCTGCTGGCTGGTCGCTTGATGAGGCTATGGGAGAACCGACGATCGGAATTCATAAGCGAGTGCCGGGCTATGAAGAATCACTGAACAACCAGGTTGATAAGCTTTTTTATAGTTTAAAGCCCGAACGTATTGTGGAGCGACTCAATTGGTCTTTGACTCGCCACAAGGAACTTTTTAGACATCACGGGAAGTTTGAGACAGCTGCTGTTTCCGATATAAACGAAAAAAATGCTGGACGAAAAATATGGTTGCGAGTGGAACGGCAGACCTTTCGGCGGCTCGAGCAGACTGGCTTCGTAGTCTTTGGTATCAGGACTCATATGACCACATTAGAGTCCGCTATCACAAGTTCAGCGGATGCTAAACGTTTGATTTCTGCGATCGAGCAGCTTCCGGAAGCAATGGCCCAGTACAAGAGTATGGGATTGTTTCGAGAGGCGTGTTTGGCCTGGTTATCAGCGATTTAGCCAGCAGATGTGGTCTCCGACGCCTATTGTCCCTTATAAACAGGTGCTCGTTTTTCGGCGAATGCTTTTGGCCCTTCTTTTGCGTCTTCAGTATTTCGGACGTGTCTCGATAGTAGTGCTTCTATTCGAAGTCCCTCTGCAAGGCCGACGGACTGACTTCTCACTGCCGCCTCTTTGATTGCGCGAGAAGTTAGAGGAGCAACCTCGCTTGTGAGTCTTCGGGCAATCTTTTCGGCCTCGGTGATTACGTCTTTGGACTTAACTACTCTATTAATTAGTCCATAATGGAGCGCTTGTTGTGCTGTTAATTTGTCGCCAAGGAGAAGTACTTCCATCGCAATTGCCCAAGGGAGTTGTTTTGGAAGTCTCTGTGTGGCACCCAGAGTGGGTACAATTCCTCTTTGCACTTCAGGTAGTCCAAACATTGAATCATCTGAAGCAACTCGAATATCGCAGGCCGAAAGAAGTGTCATGCCGGCTCCAAGACAGTATCCACGAACCGCTGCAATCACTGGCTTCCACAGCTCCAGACCGTTATCGATTTGTAGCAGTCCTTGGCTTTGAAAGGGATCACTTTGGTTGCCTTGCGGGATAGTCCTCTTGAGATCTGCGCCAGCACAGAACGACTGTTCACCTTCTCCAGTTACGATGGCTACCCAAATGTCGTCGTTGTCACGAACTTCCAGCCAGATTTTCGCTAATTGTTGTAGCGTGTCAGGATCGAGGGCGTTCATTGCGTGCGGGCGGTTGATTGTGATTGTGGCGATGTGCTCATTTATTTTTATAGTTACCGTGGAATTGTCAATCTCTTTGTTAGTCATGATTAGCTCCTTCATGAAATCTTGCTTAGGAGTTACTATTATGTGTGAAAATTAATCAGGAGGTGTTACATGCCCATAGATTCCTATAGATATTTGCCACGTTCATTTCGTGAAGGATTTGAAGCATTTCCGATTCAGGAGACTGAGCCAGTCAAAGCAGATCTTGAAGTGCCGATAACTGATGCAAAAATAGCCCTGATGACTTCTTCAGGTCTGTATCTAGAAGGCCAAGAGCCATTCGACACCGAGACAGAATTAGAAAATCCGTTGTGGGGGGACCCAACCTATCGAGAGATTCCTAAGACCACGACGCAGGAGGAAATTTCAGCAGCTCACTTACATCTGAACACAAGAGATTATTATGTGGACTTTAATGTTGCATTGCCCCTAGATAGATTTGCTGAGTTAGAGTCAGAAAAGCGTTTTGGGAGTCTTGCCGACATTAACTACTCGTTTATGGGTTATCAACAAGCCGGGACACCTGATTGGCGAAATAATCAGGGTCCGGAACTTATAGTGAAGCTAAAGGAGCAGGGTGTTCATGCCCTGATTCTTGCTCCTGCCTGACCGGATTGCTGCAAGAACGTGCCCGTGTTGGCGCGTTTAGTTGAAGAGGCTGGTATACCAACGGTAGTAGTAACAATGATGCCAGACACTGCTGCAAAATATGAGCTTCCACGAATATTGGGTGTCCCTTTTCCGTTTGGGCATGCATTTGGCGCTCCCAACGATATCGAGATGCAACGAGAAGTATCGGAAGCCGCGATCGGTTTGTTAACGGATGAATCAGCTGGAAAGGTTCGGAAAGATCTTGAGCATCTTGAGTGGCCACAGGATGATAGAACTGCCTACAAGGATTGGCAGCCGTCTGAACCTAGTCCGATTGTTGGTTATAACGCTAACCGGCGAGACAAACTTGAAGAAAAGAACAAGGATCAGTGACTCGAAAATTTTTGATTTCAGAAGTAATCTATGAGACTCACAAACAGAGACTCGATCAGGTGTTGACTGAATACCAACTAGCAAATAACGAGCAACTTGACTACCTGTTACTACCCTCAAATGGTGATCGTCTCCCCGCGGACGTTTTAGATACGATAATTGCCGCATATTTTTCTAGTGATATTCGTGAACAAGAACTCGCACGTCCTTTCTTCGGATCGGTGCGCCGTGCTCAAAATCTTAGGTGGTTGCATGTTGCTCATGCGGGTACTGATGATCCTGTGTTTCAGGAATTATTTGATAGAGGTGTGCAGATTTCTAACTCATCAGGATCTGCTGCGGAACCAATTGCGTTGACGGCATTTGCTGCTCTGCTTTCTTTAGCCCGAGATCTACCTGGATTTGCAATTGCACAAAAGGAGCATCGTTGGGCGCCTCGACCGGTTGAAGATATACCGGTGGAATTGAGGGGACAGACTGTGATGATTTATGGATTTGGAGCTATTGCTGAACAATTCGCACGCTTAGTAATCTCGGTGGGGATGCGGGTCATAGGTGTTCGAAGAAGTTATCCAGGTGCGTCTTCAGCCGGCTTATTAAATCAATGGGTCACGCCGGATAAATTTAGAGATTTTTTACCTGAGGTAGATTGTCTTGTAATTACGGCCCCTTTGACTAAGGAGACAACTGGGTTGGTCAGTGCGAGTGTAATGTCTGAGTTGCCTAGAGGTGCTCGAATTATTAATGTCGCTCGCGGACTGATGCTTGACGAGGTGGCACTGATTCAAAATCTCGAGTCAGGACATATTGGTGGCGCCTATCTTGATGTGACTCAGGAAGAGCCATTACCCGAAGAATCACCACTTTGGGATGCACCGAACCTAATTCTCACGCCTCATGACTCATCTCAATCACTTGGGAATGCCGGTCGCGCGGACGAATACTTTTTACAGGAGTGTGATCGGTGGGCACGTAATTGGCCGCTACTTAAAGCAGTTACTGATAGATGATGGTTATATGGGAATGACAGTCAACTGGGAGTAGGTTAGTATTTCGCCATGTCTGATGAAGTTGAAAGCAAACTTGGCCCGCTAGGCGGAATCTCCGTTCTTGAGATCGGTGATTGGGGAGAAGTTGTCGGTAAGTTACTGGCGGATGCCGGAGCAGATGTAATCAGAATCGAAGCACCTGTTCAAGGGGCCGCATCACGCCATTTTGGTCCGTTTGTCTCTGATCAACCTGGTGTTAACCGGTCACTAGCCTTTGCTGCTAGAAATACGAGTAAACGATCCCTGACTCTGGACCTGACTCAGGAGCGCGGACAACAGATATTCACTGATTTAACGGAGTCCATAGACATCGTTATAGATAGCAGTGGATTAGAAGTGCTGAATTTATTAAATTGTGGATTTAGTCAATTGCGACAGCTACGTCCAGACCTGATTTGGTGTTCCATTACCCCGTTTGGTTTGACTGGGCCACGCAAGGATTGGCCGTGGTCAGATCTTGTCTCTATGGCACTAGGTGGTCCAATGATGAGTACTGGTTACGATGATCATTCCATCACTCCAATTCGTCCAGATGGACTGCATTCGATGAATATTAGTAATGAATACGCGATGACTGCTGTTTTATCGGCTCTGTGGATGCGGGATAGTTCCACCTCGGATGGTCAATTACTGGACGTATCCGTTCATGAATCTGTATCTGCTACGACAGAAGGATCCTTTCC
>Ga0066372_10001295_pt1 | contig 10048 bp, 7 predicted proteins | sample Knorr_S15_td_250_FD_77011 | JGI IMG/M metagenome (GOLD analysis project Ga0066372, IMG submission 77011) | Marine microbial communities from Southern Atlantic Ocean transect - Knorr_S15_td_250_ad_251m_LV_A | ecosystem: Environmental > Aquatic > Marine > Oceanic | place: Southern Atlantic ocean... | reverse complement strand
GGCAAATCATTGATAGTAACTGAGTTGCACTCAGCATCTCAGAGTTCGAAATTTTGCTGATAGTTATGTCTTACCGGACAAACTATCTGTTTGCTAATCTTTAAATAGGGAAAATACAATGACAAAAGCTGACCTTATTGATGCTCTCGCAGCAGATACCGGCCTGACAAAGGCTGATGCAGACCGCTGTTTAAAATCATTCACATCCAATGTTGAAAAAGCTCTTAAAAGGGGTGATTCTCTCACATTGATTGGTTTTGGAACATTCTCAGTTTCTAACCGTGCTGCACGTACAGGACGTAATCCCCAAAACCCATCTCAAGTTATCAACATTCCTGCATCGAAAAGTGCTAAATTCAAAGCAGGCAGCAAATTGAAAAGCTCTTTAAACTAAAAAGGAGATTTGCAGGGTTCAAGGTTTTAACATTAATTCTGCCTTGAACCTTGCAGCATGAGTTCGTCAGAACTTAGCTTCATAGCTCAGTTTCACTCTCCTCTTTTACCTTATCAGCGGACTTTACAGCCATCATGCAATTTCCGGTGACTGATAGATCCAAAACTGGTTCTGTTCCGGATTTGTAGTGTTCTTCATGAATCTCATCATTTTTATCACAAGCAGTAGCCCTTCTTCCGGACTTGTGAATTTTTATTGTTGTGATTCCGGGTGGTTGCGGAAACTGTTCCGTTGGTAAATTTGCAACAGCATTTTTCATGAAGCTGATCCAGATCGGAGCTGCAGCTCTTGAGCCAGTTTCTGATTTCCCCATATTTCTTGGTTGGTCAAAGCCAACGTAAACACCAGTTAGCAATTGCGGTATATAACCTATGTACCATGCATCTACGCTGTCATTGGTAGTCCCGGTTTTACCTGCTGAGGGTCGTCCAATTGCCCGTGCCCGCCGTCCTGTTCCACGCTGAACTACATCTTGTAATAAATTGCTCATAAGAAATGCTGTTTCTTCTGACGTAACTTGCTGTAACTCCGGAACACTTGATTCCAAAATATTTCCATCTTGATCTTCAACTTTCAAAACGTAGATTGGTTTAACTAAACGTCCCTGGTTTGCAAATACTCCATATGCGCTTAACATTTCCTGCAATGTGACAGACAATGATCCAAGACATGTAGTTAAATTTTTCATCATCTCAGCTGAGATTCCAAATCGTCTGCTGTATAATATAACCTGTTCCGGTTTTAACTCTTCACAAAGTCCAATTGTAGGCAGGTTTAAACTTTTAACGAGTGCCGTACGAAAGGACACTTTCCCAATTACCTTGTCTCCATAATTTTTTGGAGTCCATATTTCTGCATCTCCTGCAGTCTGTGTGCCAGTAGCATAAGCTCTAGGGCTGTCTATTAACTCACTGCTGAGTGTAAATCCTGCATCAAGGGCAGCTGAGTAGACTATTGGTTTGAACGATGACCCTGGTTGTCTTCGAGCCTGTATTGCTCTGTTGAACTCACTTTCTCCAAAACGATAACCGCCTGACATTGAAAATACCTCACCTGTCTTTGGATCCATAGCAAGCAAAGCTCCATTAACTAAAGGCTCCTGATATAGCTGCAGACGAAAGTAATTTCTTTTTGCATCAAAATCTTCCAGCCTTACTAGAATTTTATCGCCTTTGGCAAATATTTCTGACGGATTGGTAATGGGTGTAGGTCTTTCATTTTTTATTAGCTCACCATTTTTCCAGGTACTTATATTGCTCCATTCAAGTATTCCGACAGAATCCCCCAGTTTCACTGTCACTTTTTCATCACTGACTTCATTTACAACACCAGAAACAATGTTCTCCAGAAACATTGAATCAAACTGTAATAAATTTTCATCAACTGTTTCTTTCATCAAACTGTTGTTATCAGGAATATCCTGATTTTGTGCACCCCGGTAACCCTGACGTTTTGTTAACTCCAAAATTCCTTTTCTCAGTGCTTCATGGGCATTTGTCTGAAAATTCAGGTCCATTGCCAAATAAACTTTCAAGCCACCCTGATATAGAACTTTCGAACCATATTTCTTTATCAGGTAACGACGTACATGTTCCACATAATATGATGTGGCTTCGGTGGTTGAATCATGGACACGAATAAGGCTGATTGGCTTGACAATTGTATCCTGTAATTCCTGCTCCGATATAAAACCTTCTTCTCTCATTCTTCGTAAAACAACATTCCGTCTTTGCTTGGCAAATTCAGGATTAATATGAGGAGCGTAACGTGATGGCGCCGGAAGTATACCGACTAAAAGAGCACTTTCTGCAAGATTCAGCTCCGAGGCATGTTTTCCAAAATAACCCTGAGCCGCAGCCTCAACACCTTCACCATTTCCCAAAAATACTTTGTTTAGATAAAGCGAAAGTATATCCTGCTTGGAAAACTGCATTTCCATACGAAAAGCAAGAAGCATTTCTTTAAGCTTTCTAACAATCTGTTTTTCCCTGCTCAACAAAAACAGCCTCGCTGTTTGCTGAGTGAGTGTGCTTGCACCTTGAACTATTCTTCCTGCCCTCAGATTTGCCATAAATGCTTTGGGTATTCTCAGCGGATCAATTCCGAGGTGAGAGAAAAATCGTGCATCTTCACTGGAAATTAAAGCATGCACTAGATGAGGCGGGAACTGTTCATACGGAATTACAATTCTTCGTTGAATAAACAGTTCATAAATTTGATTTCCTTCGCGATCATACAGAACAGTAGGTAAAACGTCATTACGTTTGTGGAGCTCATCTTCAAGATTTTGAGGCAACGTTTTACTCAGTTCATACAGATAAACTCCAAGAGCTGTTCCGGAAACAACTCCAGTTATTACCAGTATCCAGAATATCGCTTTGAAAAACCCTGCCAGTATTTTCATTACTTTCTTTTCCCGATAGATTCAGGTCACATTAACCAAAATTCTGCAAAAGAATATTTCCACTTTCTGATGAATTTATTTGATGGACAAAAAAATTATCACTTACTTTGCGATTGCTGGTATGCTTGTTCTGCCAGCGAAATTGCCTTGGTACGTATCTCATCAGAAAAGTCATTTACCTCAAATTTATCCATCAATTCCGCGAAACTCCCATTCGAAGATTCTTTCTTAATTTCCAGCAATATGTTTTTAAGCAACAAAGCGTCTTTTGAACAAAGATCCCCCAATGCTGACTTGTGTTTTGTAACAGGTGAAGTTCCTTGAAAAACATCCTCAGAGGTATAAAATAACTTGGTGGTTTCACATCGGCAGCCGTGCTCATGTGGTAATTCAGGAGGAGTTTTTTGCTTAAATTGCCGGCCATAACGTGTTCCATCACTTTCAAGGCAAGACACTGGTGTGTCCCAATCTAAAAACGTTTTCAGTTCAATTGCCTCAATTGTTGTGATGAAGGGTTCTGATTCATCGTTTCTTTTTGGCAAAATTTGATTTTTTTTTGTCCAAATCCAGTATATCAGGGCCACAGCGACAACTGCGATAAAAAGTTTCAGCATAACTCTGCAAACAGAAAAAACATTTTTTACTGGGGAAAAATTGAGGGAAACAGGGAAAAAAACTAATTTATACTAAGGAAAAGACCTTCAACGTTCAAGATGAACATTTTCTTTGTAAAGAACTACTGTAGACTAATAAATGAATAAAAATAATTATTGGGTTTGCTTTAACATCATTTGTCCTTATAAATTAATTTTTAAATTGGACCGAATCACAGTAAAGATAGCAAAAACTATGTGCCATACTGTAAAGGAGCATAAAATAATCCTTTAAATAGTTAAGAAATTGCTAAACTGAAATAGAAAAATAAAAGAACACTTAAGAAATTAGTTCATCCAATGATTCTAATCTTAAAGTGCTTTAATGAGTAGGTGAAACGATGCAGTTTGATTTTAACCGAAAAATCACAGAAAATTCCCGATTATAATGCAAAAAATTGTTTTCTCAGTCTGGAATGACTGTAATTTTAAGATTTAATTTTTCTATGTTTAACTGATATGAGAATTTATAAACAGTTAAAAGCTAAAAAATACTTTAGCAACCTGCCGATACAGAACATACAATGGAACGCCCATTAAAATTCATACTTGAAGACATTGTATTTGGACCATTGTTTCTTTTAACGTTATTGACATGCACCCTCCTGTTGATGTTCAAGCAAAGGAAAAACTCAAAAATTTCATTCAGAACACTTTTAGGAAGTTGGGTTGTTCTTATGCTTGGCAGCAACACACTGTTTTTCCAGCTCGTTTCATATCCATTAAAATATTTGACTCCAGAAAGTACAAAACATCCAAGTGATGCGATTGTTGTAGCTTCTGCTGGTGTACACAAGTCAGGTGCTCCAACACCAGGTTCAACCCTGAGAGCACATGCGGCTGCAAAATTATATTTAGAAGGACTGGCTCCGATTGTAATTATAACCGGCGGTGTTACTGAACCATATCTTCACCCGGTAAACATCAAAGGTATGGCCATCATTCTACAAGGCATGGGAGTACCTTCACATGACATTATCATCGAAAATCGCTCTGCAGACACATACAAGAATGGTATAGAGACCGCCAAAATTCTTGAGCGTTTAAAATTGAAAACTGTACTTCTTGTATCTCATGATTATCATTTGTTTCGCCTTGTTTCTGTTTTTAAAAAACTGGGTATTGAGGCCTATGCATATGCAGCAAACCAGTCTTATCTAAAAACAACAATCCCCTGGTGGCGTTACTTTGACTGGGCAAATTTTAATCGCCTCCAGACCATTGTGCATGAATATTTAGGGCTCCTGTCTTACAAATACTCAAATCGAATCTGATAATCACACGATAATAAAGTTATGCCTAAACGCACTGATTTTCAGACAGTTCTTATCATCGGGTCCGGTCCAATTGTGATTGGTCAAGCCTGTGAATTTGATTACAGCGGAACTCAGGCTTGTAAAGCTCTCAAAGAAGAAGGGTACAGGGTGGTTTTGATCAACAGTAATCCTGCCACCATTATGACAGACCCAGGACTGGTCGATGCAACTTATATAGAGCCAATCACCATAAATACTCTTGAATCTGTCATCAGTATGGAAAAGCCGGAGGTTATTTTGCCAACGATGGGTGGACAGACAGCACTCAATATGGCAATTAAACTTAACGAAAGAGGTGTGCTTAAAAGTAATGGTGTAGAGCTGATCGGTGCTTCAATTGAAGCAATAAATAAAGCAGAAAACCGAGAGCTTTTCCGAAACACTATGGCAAAAATCGGCATTGAAATGCCATCAAGCATTATTGTGCATTCAGTAGAAGAAGCATTAGCTTTTACCGAAACAACTCCTTTTCCTTATATTATCAGGCCATCTTTCACTCTTGGAGGTGCCGGAGGAGGAATCGCTCACAATGAAAAGGAATTAAAACAAATTGTTTCCCATGGACTGGCCTTATCACCTTCGAATGAAGTATTGGTTGAGCAGTCCGTTATAGGCTGGAAGGAATATGAACTTGAAGTGATGCGAGATCATAAAGATAACACAGTCATCGTATGTTCAATAGAAAATCTTGATCCTATGGGAATACACACCGGCGACAGTATTACTGTTGCACCCGCACAGACACTGACTGATTTTGAATATCAAAATATGAGGGATTTGTCGATCAAAATCATGCGGGAAATTGGTGTTGATACTGGAGGTTCAAATGTTCAGTTTGCCATTAACCCAGATGATGGAAAAATTCTAGTAATTGAAATGAACCCACGAGTTTCAAGAAGTTCCGCACTTGCTTCCAAAGCTACTGGATTCCCTATTGCAAAAATTGCCACAAAGTTAGCTGTTGGTTATACGCTGGACGAAATACCTAATGATATCACAAAAAAAATTCCTGCCTGTTTTGAACCATCCATTGATTATGTAGTAACCAAAATACCAAGGTTTGCCTTTGAAAAATTTCCTCTTACTGATGACCATCTTGGCACACAGATGCAATCAGTAGGAGAAGTCATGGCAATAGGAAGAACATTCAGGGAATCTTTTCAAAAAGCTCTCAGATCATTGGAAACAGGACATTCCGGACTCAACCCTCCTGATTACTCTGCTGCTGACAAAACTCCGGAAGAAATCCTGGATCATGAACTTCAAACAGTAAGCAGCAAACGTATTTGGTATGTTGCAGAGGCTGTCAGGCGAGGATGGTCCGATGAAGCTCTATATGAACAAACTGGAATAGATTTCTGGTTTCTACGGCAAATCAGAAGCCTGATTGAAGAAGAAAAAGTCATCATGAAAAGTGAGTTGTCGGAAATAACTCCAATTAAATTGAGAAATTGGAAACGACTTGGATTTTCTGACATGCGTATTTCGGAATTATTGAATGTAAGTGAAAAGCATATCAAGAACCTCCGTTATGAGTGGAATATACTGCCTGTGTTCAAACAGGTTGATACATGTGCCGCAGAATTTGAATCTGAAACTCCTTATTTTTATTCAACTTACGATGAGGAGAATGAGTCTATTCCTACAGAAACAGCAAAAGTACTAATTCTGGGCTCCGGCCCTAATCGTATCGGTCAGGGAATTGAATTTGATTATTGTTGCGTTCATGCCTCATGGGCTGTAAGAGAACGTGGTTTTGAAGCAATAATCCTCAACTGTAATCCAGAAACAGTTAGTACTGACTATGATACTTCAGATCGGCTGTATTTTGAGCCCGTAACGTTTGAAGATGTTATGCATGTAATCGACTTAGAATGCCCTCTTGGAGTGATAGTACAGCTCGGCGGACAAACCCCTCTTAAACTGGCTAAACAGCTTCATGAAGCTGGTGTAAGAATCCTGGGAACACCATACAAAAGTATTGACCGTGCAGAAGATCGGGAACAGTTTGCCGCAATGTTAAAAAAATTAAATCTCAGGCAACCTCAAAATGGTACAGCCCGTTCTCTAAATGATGCAGAAAAAATTGCCGAAAAACTTGGATATCCTCTTTTAGTACGTCCCTCCTATGTGCTGGGAGGACAAGCTATGATGATTGCAGAATCAAAAGAACAACTTGCTGAATACTTTAAGGAAGCAGTGGAAGTCTCGAAGGAGCATCCCGTATTGATCGATCAGTTTCTGAAAGGGGCAGTTGAAATAGATATGGATTTGCTCAGTGATGGTAATCAATCTGAGTTGGGAGGAATTATGGAACATGTGGAACGTGCAGGAATACACTCCGGTGACAGTGCATGCATTTTACCTCCGCAAAATCTTCATTCTGATACACTGGAAAAATTAGAAGCACAGGGGAAAGTACTGGCAGAAGAACTTCAAGTTAAAGGCTTAATCAACATACAGTTCGCTGTTCAAGATGATGAGATTTTTCTGATTGAAGTCAATCCCCGTGCCTCCAGGACAATTCCGTTTGTCAGTAAATCTATAAGCCATCCTCTGGCAAAATATGCCACCTGGTTAATGCTGGGAGAGCAATTGAGTGAAATCGGATTTATCTATCAGACACCGAATACGGTATCTGTAAAAGAAACAGTCTTTCCTTTTGTAAGTTTTTCTGGTGCGGATACAGAACTTGGGCCTGAAATGAAATCAACAGGCGAAGTAATGGGATGCGGTGAAAACCTGGAAGAAGCTTTCATGAAATCTCAGTTTGCTGCATATCAAGCAGAAATTAAACAAGGGCATGTGTTCATGGGTGTTAATGATCAGGACAAAGAAGGTATGATTCCAGCCGCAAAAGAATTTGAGAAGGCCGGAATGAAAATCCTGGCAACTGACGGAACATTTAAAGTATTAAAAAATGCCGGTGTCACAAAAATTGAAAAAACAAGTCTGGACAGGAATGTTCCGGACAACATATTTGAATCGATTGCAAGAAATGAGATATCTCTGATTGTGAACACTACCCGCAGGAGGAAACGCATAGTTGATGCAACACATATCAGGCGAGTCGCTTTGCTTCACAACCTGCCTTATTTCACTACTGTGGAGGGGACAATGTATTTTGCGAAATCATTAGCGGCAACCGATTATGGAAAAAATCTCAGCTACAATTCTCTAAAACTTTATAACCAAATTAAAAACTGAAAAATAACTGTCAATCTTCATTCACTGCTTCTTTTTTCTGCAGTTTAAGATAGTTTCTTTGAAGAAAAATTTTTTGCTGATGATAATCTGATTCAGACAAACGCCCAAGAGCATAATCATCCTCCAAATCAGATAACGCGGTCAGGCAGAAATCAGCTTGACTGGAATCCAGTTGATAATTTTCAGGAATCTCATATTTCTGGAGTTTGCTCCTGAACAGTGGATAAGAGATCACTCCTACTGACCCCAAGATAACAATTACAGCGAATGTCCAAATCATGACCGGTTAAAGTACTTTATTTAAGTTTTTTCAAAGTTCTGACATTCAAATGATTATTAACATAAGCAGTTTTGAACAGTCTGAATTTAAAATCAGCTATTTAATGTTTTTCAGAAGTTATGTGAATTTTTTATGTAATTCGCAAATGGACAATCATTCACAAAATCTAATATTTACATTTGGAAGGAAGGAGTACGTTAGATTAAGGAAAGATACAATTTGGAAAGAATCCCCGGTTCTTACCAGTTGCTGTCATGCCTGCATACAATTTTATTTTGACGTATGCGGAATTCTCCATCTTCAACAGGACGTCTGTCCAGAATCCGGGGTTCCCGCTCATTAAGCACTATACCAAAGCTGCCGTCTTTTCTCAAAACAATTTCTGTCCCCGGCTTTGCGTAAAATATTTCTATTCCCCGATCAATAACATTATTTTGTATTATATTTTCCGGGATTTCTGTAAGTTCTGTTTTCCTCAGACTAACTGAACGATTTATTCCTTCTCCTGTTGATTCAGAAGTTAGTTTGTATTTTGTACCTATTTTATGAACCATTCGTCTGCGAAATGAATTCATAGGTTCCAGTTGCAGATGAGTCTCTTCAGATTTGACAAATCGCACAAGTGCATCATTAATCTCAGCAATCAGTTCCACATCAGAACTGCTCAATTCCATATCATCAAACACGGGCATTTTTTAAATAACTTTGCAGTTAAAACTGCATGCATAAGTCAGCAGTTTTACACTCCAACATAATTTTACTTGTGATGTCGGCAGGAATAACTGAGATTCATCTGTCAAACCTGCTGCATCAACTTTATGCATCATAAGTTCTGGGGGAATCTGAGGATTCAGTTTCAGGTAAGATGGTTGCTCCCGGACTTTCTTTATTGGAACCTTCTTCATCTTCAGATACAGGATCAATTACCGGGCTGGGGAAACGCTCAAGTGATATATTTAATACTTCTTCCACTGTATTTACCGGGATTATTTCCAGCCCATTCTGGATTTCTTCCGGAATTTCACTAAGATCTTTCTTGTTTTTATCCGGAATAATTACAGTGGAAATGACACCTCGTTTTGCAGCAAGAAGTTTTTCTTTTAATCCTCCTATTGCCAGTACCTTGCCCCGCAAAGTTGTTTCTCCGGTCATAGCAACTTCATTCCTAACCGGGATACTGGTAAATGCACTGACCAAAGAAGTCGCTATTGTAACCCCGGCAGAGGGACCGTCTTTGGGTACAGCTCCTGCCGGTACGTGAATGTGAATATCTGTTTTTTCAAATACTGAAGAAAAAATTCCCAGCCTGTTTGCATTCGTTCGCACATAACTCAGCGCAGCCTGTGCTGATTCTTTCATCACATCTCCAAGCTTTCCGGTCAACTGTAACTTTCCCGTACCTTTCATGATATTCACTTCGGTAACAAGGAGTTCCCCGCCTGCCTGTGTCCATGCCAATCCACATGTAGTGCCAATTTCGTTTTGTTCTTCAGCTTTTGCATGTTTGTAACGTGGTACTCCCAAGAATTTCTGTACACGTTTTGATGTAACCACTACTTTGCTGAGATTTGTCTTCTTAACCAGTTGTGTTGCAACCTTACGACATGTTTTTGCGATCTCCCTTTCCAGGTTCCTGACTCCGGCTTCTCTGGTATAACTGCGAATAATGTCAAGGATAGCTTTTTGCTGAAACTGAATCTTTTTAACTGTGAGACCATTTTCATCCATTTGTTT
>Ga0066372_10001293_pt1 | contig 10050 bp, 6 predicted proteins | sample Knorr_S15_td_250_FD_77011 | JGI IMG/M metagenome (GOLD analysis project Ga0066372, IMG submission 77011) | Marine microbial communities from Southern Atlantic Ocean transect - Knorr_S15_td_250_ad_251m_LV_A | ecosystem: Environmental > Aquatic > Marine > Oceanic | place: Southern Atlantic ocean... | reverse complement strand
CTGCCGCTATCCGAAATATCAATAGATTCGGAAATGACGTGTATGGCCGCCAAGCCGTCTTACATGGCCTTTTACGTTACGCCCGACGAGAACCTCGCAAAGCCATGGCAATGTGGCAGCGTTACCGAACGAAATACACGTTTGCTGGTTATCAAGTCCAATATATAGAAGAGAACCTACTGATCGAGCTGTCAAGAATTGGGAACGACGTTGTACCCGAATTGCCTAGGTATTCTGCTGAGACTCTTGAGGTATTGGCTGACCAGACCACCCGCACTGGAAACTATCCAGATCTTGTGAAGTGGATTGCTGCGATGCCGCCGTCGTATCGGGAGACGCCCAAATGGAGATACTGGTACGGCAAAGCATTAATGGACTTGGGTGATGTCGAAGGCGAGAGCGTGCTGAACGAACTTGCCAACGAACGGACCTATTATGGCTTTCTGGCGGCGCTTTTAATGAATCTCGAGTCAGCGTTGAACCAAGCGCAACTGCCACGGGATTCGGCGAACGCTGACGCTGTTAAGTCGCTACCAGGGGTCCGTCGACTGAGCGAACTCTATGCAGTGGGTGATTTACCGAACGCACGACGAGAGTACTTGCATCTCTTCGATGGACTCGAGGAGAAACTTCGACCCGCCCTCGTTCTATTTTTGGTCGAAATGGGTTGGTTTAATCAAGCCGTGACTGCAGCGAATCGTGCTGAACTGCATGATTTTTTAGATGTCCGGTTTCCGATTCCCTTCATCGACACGTTCCGTCGACATGCATTCGAAACGTCGATACCTGTGCCGGTGCTCTTGGCAATCTCACGTCAGGAAAGTGTATTTGATACGTCAGCGATTTCACCGAAAGGCGCTCGAGGCATCATGCAATTGATGCCAAAAACGGCGCAATCAACGGCGGGTAAAATTAGAGAAAAGGCCCCTGATTTGGATGCCCTGATGGACCCGCTGGTCAATATTCGATTGGGCGCGCATTACCTCGCAGAATTGATGACTCGATACGAGGCGAACAAGGCGGTAGCCGTGGCTGCATACAACGCGGGTCCGACACGGGTCGATGCGTGGTTGCGGCGATTTCCTGGAATCGAGACGGTTGCGTGGATTGAACAAATTCCACTTCAAGAGACGCGGAGTTACGTCAAGAACGTGTTGGCAGGGTGTCACGTCTATTCGGAGTTGCTCGGTAATCCAATGCCCGTTCTTGAGGCTCACGAACGATTAGTCCCGTTGCTCCGTGATTGACATCGGCGCCAACCTCACGAATTCGGTCTTTACCGACGATATGGATGAGGTGTTGAAAAGAGCCAAGAGAGATGGCGTCCAGCATGTTGTAGTGACCGGTACTAACGTCCGCGAAAGCCTGCTCGCCATCGATTTGGCGGAAAAATACGCGTCATACTTATCCGTAACCGTGGGTGTACATCCCCATGATGCGGATGATGTTGGACCAGGTTGGTTGGACACGATTGAAGGTTTGACCTCATCCCCGCACGTCGTGGCGGTAGGTGAAATGGGTCTTGATTTTTATCGTAATTATTCAGGGCATGATGCCCAACGAGGCGTATTTGAGGCGCAGCTTGACCTTGCGGCTCGAGTCGGATTGCCGGTTTTTGTCCATGATCGCGATACGGACGGTGAGGTACTTAAGGTGCTTCGGAAATACACCCCAACCAAATGTGTCGTGCACTGTTTTACTGGGAATTCCGAAGAGCTTGATGGATTTATAGAGGAAGGTTTCTATATAGGGATTACCGGATGGATTTGCGATGAGCGTCGCGGCGAGGGACTCCGTCGAATTGTCGATAGGATCCCAATTGAGCGATTGTTGGTTGAAACCGATGCGCCCTACCTTCTTCCTCCAACCAAGGCAAAACTAATGGGTACGCGCCGTAACGAGCCCGCCTTTCTTAATTTCGTTATCTCGGAATTAGCGAGATGTAGGCGTTGTCCCGAGAGCTTGATTCGGGAAGCGTCTGTCGAGAATGCGTGTCGATTTTTCGATATTGAACTCCCTACGTGAGCGAATGAGGCTGGACAAGATTGTCTTAACTGTCGTTTTTTGGGTGTAACGTACCCAGAGTGTTATAGAGGCTGCATCGGTGAGTGTGGCCATTAACGTGTGGATCTTGAAGGCACTTAGGGAATTGATGACCGATGGGCAATCTACTCGAACCGTTTTTTCGAACACGACGTTGTGACGAAACGATCCGGAGTCTTCACAGAGACAATTCCGGACAGCTCCGAATTAAGCATGAGTATTGAGCGCGTTTATATCCGAGGTATCCGGTCGTCTGACAGGCGCGAAGTCATAGCACTTACGAACGCTAGCGCCGAATTCCATCAGACTTGGATTTCGCCGCCTCTGACTCCTCAGACGTTCAAGGCATACCTGCGTCGTTGTCATCAAGATGATCATGAAGGTTTGGTGGTATGTCTCGTTGGGTCTGAAGAAATCGTCGGTATCATCAATATCAATAACATCGTTCGGGGATCCTTTCTAAGTGCATCGCTCGGCTATTACTCTTCTGTGAAACATCAAGGCTTCGGATACATGACGGAGGGACTCAGGCTGGCCGTTCGGTTCGCGTTTGAGGAACTGGGTTTGCACCGAATCGAGGCGAATATCCAACCAAACAACCACGCATCGAGGAATCTTGTTCAGCGTTGCGAATTCACGTTAGAAGGCGAGTCGAAAGACTATCTATTTATCAATGGTCGGTGGCGTGATCACGAACGTTGGGTGCGTCTGGATGCTCGCAGTTCGCTTAAACGCTAAGGTTCGACTCAATGGATCATTCGGAGATTGAACAAAGATACGGCTCGTGGAAATCTCCGATCACGGCGAAGTTGATGGCATCGGGGTTGGTTAATTTCTCTGAGTTGCGAGAATCCGAACACGGCCTTCTTTGGATTGAGCAACGCCCCTTCGAGAATGGGCGGAGCGTTCTTGTCTTAGAGTCGCTAAACGCCCGCCATGACCTTACGCCTGCGCCCTACAATGTGCGTTCTCGCGTTCACGAATATGGTGGTGGAGCATATTGTGTAGCGGACGACGAAGTTTTTTTTGTTAATGCGGTAGATCAGAACATCTATCGGTGCTCGTTATTGGATGGTTGGACAGAAGTCACACAACTCACTGCGGGCGATGAGAGCGTCCGTTACGCAGACCTCACATGGGATCGCGGTCGTAACCTACTCATCGTTATCCGTGAAACACATGAGGCTGGTTCTGAACCGCTGAATGAGCTTGTGGCGATAGATTGCGTAACGTCCAGCGTCAACGTGCTTCACTCGGGCCACGACTTTTACTCGTCACCTCGTCTTTCGAGTGATGCTGATCGAATCGCGTTCCTCGTGTGGGACCATCCCAATATGCCATGGGACGGCAACCAACTTTTTGTCGCAACTTTGGATGCGACAGGACGGATCGTGACGGAGACTATGGTGGCTGGCGGCGTCGCCGAATCGATATTTCAACCGGAATGGATTGCTTCCGACCGCTTGATTTTTGTCTCCGATGCCAATGGGTATTGGAACTTATACAGTTACGACCCGTCGGGTATTTACTGTGTTAACGAAGATGCTGCGGAGTACGGTGCTGCCCAATGGGCCTTTGGGATGCGGACCTATATTCCTATTTCAGAACGCGTCGTGGTCGCAAACAGAATCGATAACGGCGTAGCCGAGCTTGTATTTGTAGACATTGATAATGGAATGGTAACGCCTCTTGAGGACCGGTTTAGCTCGTACGCCTGTTTGAATCAAACGGCGACGGGCATCGCTTTTATTGCAGGGAAACCGGATGACCTGCAGACGGTCGTCAGAATGGACTTGTTGAACGCGGACCTGGCTAAAATCGCGACCCAAGGGACTCTTGGTATTGATCTAGATTACTTTTCGTTCCCCGAGCAAATCGTGTACGACAATGCCGACGGGTTAGAGACGTTCGCTTATTTCTACCCTCCCCGACACGCTTCGGCGGTTGGGCCGGTGTCACAAAAACCGCCACTGTTGGTGTTAAGCCACGGTGGTCCAACCGGACATGCGGGCCGAGATCTGAATCTTCGGATTCAGTACTACACCAGCCGTGGTTGGGCGGTCGTGGACGTTGATTACGGTGGGTCGACGGGGTACGGACGGGTTTATCGTCGAAGGCTGAATGATCGATGGGGTATCGAGGACGTTGCTGACTGTGTCGCTGCGGTGACGCACCTGATTTCCAGTGATCGCGTTGATGCCTCGCGGGTTGCCATTCGTGGTGGTAGTGCGGGTGGATATACAACGCTGCGTGCACTAGTCACATCGCCAGTCTTTAAGGTTGGTGCCAGTCACTACGGTATAGGCGACCTGAAGGCCCTTGCACGGGACACACATAAGTTTGAATCTCGATATCTGGATTCGTTGATTGGGGGTGCTTTTGAAGAGCGCTCCCCGCTTCATGAGGTCGAGCGATTTACTTGCCCCGTTGCCTTTTTTCAAGGTGCCGAAGATCGGGTGGTTCCCCCCAACCAGGCCGAGACAATGGTGGAAGCCCTGCGTGATAAGGGTATCGCCGTGATGTATATGAAATTCGAAGGTGAAGGACATGGATTTCGGAACGGGACTAATATCGAGAAAGTGATCGAAGCGGAGTATGCGTTTTTTGCTCGCGTATTCGGGTTTGAGCCCGCGGATGATTTGGCGCAAGCTTTTGACGGGGCAGACTTGATGAACTTCTCATGAGCTTGAAAGTAGCCGTTGTCGCGGGGGGAGATTCCGCTGAATCGACGATCTCTCGATCGTCGGCGGATGAGGTGTTATTAAGTCTTGGTGAAAGGCACGTCGTTCAACTCATTGAACTCGACGAGAATCTCACTAAAAACGTAATGGCATTCGGTCCGGACGTCGTATTTCCGGTTTTACATGGTCCACCGGGCGAGGACGGCACAGTACAGGGCTACCTGGAGATTTTAGGGATTCCATACGTCGGCAGTGATGTTCGGGGATCGGCCCTGGCGATGGACAAATACGTTGCGAAGACTCTATTTCGAAAGGCCGGATTACCTGTGCTCGAAGACTTGTTGGTTTCCGCCATTGATATGGAAGAATCGTCAGCCACGATTTCAAAGCGGTTTGGGCCAAGTGTTGTAATAAAACCTCTCCGGCAAGGGTCTGCGCTTGGCGTAACGCGTTTACCCCATGGAGGTGACGTGTCCGAACCCATCATGCAAGCTCGGAGTTACGGGGACACAGTGTTGGTCGAACCCTATTTTGAGGGGAAAGAGGTCACGGCTGGAGTTTTGGATCTTGATGGAACGAGCAAGGTCGTATTTCCCGTCACCGGAATCGAACTAGCAGATGGTGAGTGGTATGACTTTCGCAATCGTTACGAAGTCGGAAGGAGTACGCATAGAATTCCAGCAAACCTACCGAGACATGTCCTTGACGAGATAACGAACTATGCGCGTAAGGCACACGAGTGCTTGGGATTGCGGGACCTCTCCCGATCGGATTTCCTGGTTTCTGAGACAAACGAAGTCATTTTGCTAGAGGTCAATACAATGCCGGGAATGACGCCAACCAGTCTATATCCCGACGCGGCTCGAGCTGCTGGATTGTCCTTTAGTGATCTGATGGACAAGCTCGTTGTCAACGCTGCGAATCGAGCGGCTAATATGTCGCGTTCTGCCAATGTATGATTTTGTTTTAAAGCGCACGTGTTAGCGAGCTCCGCTACGCCCGCATGTACTGACGCACTGTCGTATAACCCCGTTGTAGAAGTTTGTATTGGCGTTTCTCTCAGGCCACCAGGCTTTTCTGAGTTACCTCGCGGAGATCTTTTGATTGGCAATCCCGTTGAATGCGCTCGAGGGAGTCTTTCATTCGCTCCTGTCGGCCACTATCGAATCGCTGCCAACGCGTCAGTGGTATGCAAACTCGTGACGCAAGTTGGGGGTTAAGAGAATCAAGTTTTAGGATTTGGTCCGCTAGGAACGTATAGCTTTTGCCGTCCGATCGGTGAAATTCGCGGTGGTTTACCGTAGCAAAGGTTGAAAGCAAAGCCCGAGCTCTATTCGGATTCTGTAAGTCAAATTCCGGGTGCGTTGCAAGTTCGACAATTCGAGGTAAGGTCCCAGATACTTTGCAACCGGCTTGAACCGAAAACCACTTGTCGGTTACTAACGCGCTCGCGTTAAATCGATCATGGAAGTCTTGGATGACCACCGATTTTTTTTCTGCAAGTGAAGCCTCGAGTCTTAGCAAGCGTGAGAAAGCGAACAAGCGATCGGTCAAGTTGTCACAACGCCGATACAGATCGTAATACAAGTCCCATGCTGTTCCCGGTCCTCTTTTCTCTAGACCCGCACCCAAATAGTCCATGGCAAGATGACTGAGTGAGCGCCGAGCGATGGATATGCCGTCAGCGTGATAGGGACTATCGCTGATATTTTGATTGACGATTTCTTCCCAACTGTCTTCGAGGGCTATTCCCATTTCAGAGAGTAAACGATCGCGACCGCCGTCTAATTCGATGACGTCACGTCCTGGGTTTTGGTCGAGTACGTATAGCGTGCTCGGTAAGGTCATGGCGGAGGCTAGTAACGCTTTAGTTTCACCGTCATCAGCGGCGGATACTGCAGAACGCGAGAGTTTCTGAAGTAGTGCCTTGGCAAATTGGGTGTCAGATGCTGGGGTGGTGATCGTGGATCCGAGGATTTTTTGCGCCGCGTCCCAGCGCACAAAGCCATCTGTATCTAGTGTAGCGAGGTGTAGTAAGTCGGTATTCGACCTGGGGAAAGTCACGTTCACCGGTGCCGAGAATCCACGTAAGAAACTCACTACTGATTTCGGAGGAACGCCAGATATCGTAATGGTCGTCTCCTCGCAGTCGAAATGAAATGCAAGCGTCCCATCAGCATTCGGATTTTCGAAGTTCAAATCGGTGTGAACGTGGATGTCGAACCCATTCGCAGCTCCGGCTTGACCAAGAGCGTCTTGGCCGTCAATCGAAATGAGTCCGATGGATATGGGAATGTGGAAGGTCGACTTGGACGGTTGATTGGGGCTTGGAGGGCAAGACTGTTTCAAATGTAGCGTGATGAGGTCGTTGATACGGCTCTCTTCGACTTCGATAACAGGTGTTCCGGCTTGTGAGTACCAGTTCCGAAATCGGTCTAAATTGACGCCTGACACATCCTCCATTGCAACTACGAAATCTTCTGTTGTCGCAGCGCCCCCGTCGTGACGGTCGAAATAAAGATCGGTTGCTGAGCGGAAATTATCTTGCCCCAGCATGGTAGATAGCATGCGGACGACTTCTGCACCTTTCTCGTAGATCGTTGTCGTATAAAAGTTTGAAATTTCGATATACGAGGTTGGACGTACTGGATGAGCTAACGGACTCGCGTCTTCAGCAAATTGAGCTGTACGCAGCACATCAACATCTTGGATTCGCTTTACGTTACGAGAATTCATCGCCGCGCTAAATTCTGAGTCTCGAAATACGGTAAAACCTTCTTTCAGACTCAATTGAAACCAATCTCGGCAGGTGACTCTATTACCCGACCAGTTATGAAAATACTCGTGGGCTACCACGCCTTCGACTCGTAGATAGGCGGCGTCCGTCGCCGTGCTTGGAGAAGCGAGAACGCAGCTCGTGTTGAAGATGTTGAGGCCCTTGTTCTCCATCGCGCCCATATTGAAGTCTTCGACCGCGACGATCATGAAGGTATCAAGGTCGTACTCTCGACCAAAGGCCGATTCGTCCCACGCCATCGCTCGCTTGAGCGATTCCATCGCGTGTGTACAGGCGTCGATATTGTGCGGTTCAGAGTAAATCCGCAGTGCGATATTGCGTCCAGATAGTGTGGTGAAATTGTCCTCGAGTACGGCCAAGTTCCCGGCCACAAGCGCAAATAAATAGCTGGGTTTGTTGAAAGGATCTACCCAAGTCACCCTTCGGCGGTTATCGCTTGTTATTTCGTCACGGATAAGGTTTCCATTGGCAAGCATTACCCCAAATTGACCTGAGTCCGCGACGAGTGTGGTCGTGAATTTGGATTGGACGTCGGGCCTATCAGGGTAGTAAGTGATCTTGCGGAAACCTTCAGCTTCACACTGTGTGCAATATAGATCGCCGGATCTGTACAACCCTTCAAGCGCAGTATTAGCCTGAGGATAAATTCTTGTTTGAATGGTTAATTTGAACCGTTCTGGCAGGTCGACGATCGATAGCTTGGTTGAATCGACGGAGTATTCGTTACTCGTTAAGGGACGGTTATCGATGGCAATGCTCAAAAGCTCAAGATCAATGCCGTCGAGCTCTAACTCGTTTTGTTCGTCATTTTTGCGGCGGAAGCTAGTTGTCGATTCGACGTCCGTGTGATCAGCACGGATGTCAAATGTTAGATCGGTCGACTCCAGTTCGAACGAATAGGGTTGATAGTCCTCTAGCCGCACTATGTTTTGATCCGATGTCATTTAACGATTCTGTCGCGATGGAGGCATATAGATCCCCTTGTTGGGCCTTTGATGCGTTGCTTAGACACTAACCATAAATCTGCTGAGGCGTTTCTTCTAGGTGCCAGACGCCAGCCGGTAAATAATTATCAGTGATAAACTTGATTTTCATAGAAAGGGAATGTCCTTGGATGCAGGCGGTCGATGAAAACGTCCTTTCTCGCGTAGCCGCGAGCTTGTCGGAAGGAGGCTCATGCTGGCTAGCCACCGTCGTGGCGACCTATGGATCGTCACCTCGTCCCGTGGGCTCGTTGCTAACCTGCGATGCCCGGGGCGAAATCGTGGGCTCACTTTCAGGAGGATGTGTTGAGGATGACTTATTAGAGAAGCTGACGTTAGGACTGCTCGCCAAAGAACGCGCCCAGTTTTTCCGCTATGGCGATGATGAGGAGGAAGCTGAGAAGCTTGGCCTGCCATGTGGCGGCCATTTGGACATTGTGGTCGAGGCGTTGGAAACGTCGATGCTGCCTCATTTTGAGAAAATTTTGCAGCGCCTACAATCGCGCAAACTTTGTCGGCGCACGGTCAATCTTACGGACCGTTCTATCGCGACGTTCGGCGTCGATCGATTCGAGGAACTTCGTTACGACGATGAGGAGCAAATCCTTGTGCAAACGTATGGCCCGCGCTACCAAATGTTTCTTATCGGGGCGGGTATGGTCTCGCAGTATGTGGCCGAAATGGCACAGGCGCTCGACTACCGCGTAGTAATTTGCGATCCGCGAGCAGATGTTTTGGATGGTTTTCCAGTCGAGGGCGTCGAGAAGATTTGTGATATGCCCGATGACGTGATCAGAGAATCTGCACACGATGGTCATACAGCGATTGTCGCCTTGACGCACGATCCTCGTATTGACGACATGGGTCTAATGGAGGCACTAAAAACTGAGGCGTTTTACGTTGGGGCAATGGGTTCTTCGAAGACGTCGGATAGTCGTAGGGATCGACTTCGAGCGCTTGATATAAACGCCGATGAATTAGATCGTCTGCGTGCTCCCGTGGGACTGCCAATTGGCAGTAAGACACCGCCCGAAATAGCACTCTCGATTTTGGCTGAAATAACGGTAACTCGAAAACGATTGGAAGCCAAAGAAACGGCCTCGTCGAATGTTGAGGAATCGGGCAGTCATGAGTCGGAGTCACAGCTAGCTTCCTCGGGAATCGGCGTCGGTTGACAGATGCACTTGAGTCAGCGGGTGCGGCTCTTCTTCTTGCTGCAGGTTCATCGACAAGATTCGGGTCGGACAAACGAAAGCTATTATTCAATGGGGTGCCGTTGCTGGGGTATGTAGCGGCGCTATACAAACGAGTATGTCCGAGGGTGCTTGTAGTCGTGAAACCGGGCGATGACGATGTTGCCGACTTGGTAGATGGTTCCTACGAGTTCGTCGTAGCCAGAGATGCGAACATCGGCATGTCCAGAAGCATCGCGGCTGGTATCAGGGCGTTAGAAACTGCGCCTTGGGTTATTATTGGTCTCGCAGACATGCCTTATGTTGCGTCTGACACAATCGCTCAAATTGCCCGTAAGATGGATGGGGGAACG
>Ga0066372_10001291_pt1 | contig 10058 bp, 9 predicted proteins | sample Knorr_S15_td_250_FD_77011 | JGI IMG/M metagenome (GOLD analysis project Ga0066372, IMG submission 77011) | Marine microbial communities from Southern Atlantic Ocean transect - Knorr_S15_td_250_ad_251m_LV_A | ecosystem: Environmental > Aquatic > Marine > Oceanic | place: Southern Atlantic ocean... | reverse complement strand
CGACCGAGGTGCCGACGACGACCGAGGTGCCGACGACGACCGAGGTGCCGACGACGACCGAGGTGCCGACGACGACCGAGGTGCCGACGACGACCGAGGTGCCCACCACCACCCGGCCGCCGCTCGGCCCCGTGAGCATCACCGAAGTGGGCCTCCTCCTCTTCGCCGCCAGCGACGACTCCACGCTCCTGGACCTGGGCGCACCGGCGGACACCGTCCTCGACGGCGTGGCAGCGGTGCTCGGCGCCTCCGATCGGGATAGTGGCTGGGGGTCCGACCCGAGTTGTGACCCATTCGTCCGACGGGTCGGCTTCGGCGGTCTCGAGTTGGTTCTGGTCGACCTCGATCCGACCGACGCCCCACCCGCTGGGGATGCGGCAGGGAGTGAAGCCGAGACGTCGACGACCGGGGTACCGCCGGCTGAACCCGGGTTCGGCGCCACGTTTGGGCAGTGGTTCCTGAGTGGCGCCGATTCCGTCGACTCCGGCTTCTGGACCCTCGAGCGGATCGGCGTCGGCTCGACAGTGGCCGACATGCGCAGGGCCTACTCCAACGGCTTCTCCATCGTCCAGGCGGTCCAAACTGACCCCGCCGGCCTCTTCGATCTCGACGCGGTCGGCCTCGACGGAGGAGGGATCTCCGGGGCCACGAGCAACATCACCGACTCGGGCCGCGTCCTCCAACTGTGGGCGGGCGAGGCCTGCTCCCGGCTCTTCGGCTGACCCTGGGGACCTTCCCGGCTACCGCCCGGCGACCATCGCTCTTAGCGCAGGGCCCAGTTCCGGATCGGTGAAGGCGAAGCCACCGTCCTCGAGGACCCGTGGGTGGACCCTGGTGCTGGCCAGCATGAGTTCGCGGACCAGATCCCGACCGAACATCACCATGGGCATCGTCGCCGGGACGGGGAGTCGGGCGGGACGACCCAGTGTGCTCCCGAGGGATCGGGCGAACTCGGCATTGGTGACGGGTGAAGGTGCGACCAGGTTGACGGGTCCTTCGACCTCCCGGTCGACCAGCCAGAGGAGCGCCGCCACCTCGTCCCGCAGCGAGATCCAACTCAGGTACTGGTGTCCGCTTCCGAGACGTCCTCCGAGGCCGAGTCGGAAGAGGGGAAGCTGCTTGGCCAGCAGGCCGCCTTCCGGGGAGAGCACGACGCCCGTCCTGGCGTGGGCGACCCGGATCCCGGCGTTCCCGGCGCGTTCCGTGGCCCGCTCCCATGCAATGCAGACGTCGGCGAGGAACCCTGTGCCCCGGGGACCGTCCTCGTCGAGGAGGTGGTCGCCGGCGTCACCGTAGACCCCGATGGCGGAACCGCTGACGAGGGTCGAGGGCCCGCCGTCGTCCCGGATCTCGGCCAGCGCACCAGCAAGGAGCGTCGTGCCACGGGTGCGGCTTTCCCGGATTCGGTCGCGTTGGGCCGATGTCCAGCGCCTGTCGGCGATCCCCGCGCCGGCCAGGTGAACGACGGCATCCGTGCCCCGCAGGTCCGACGGGTCTAGGACGCCGTCGGCCGGGTCCCAGTGGATCTCGCCACGCCCACTCGGGTCCCGTCGCAGGATGCGCACTACGCGGTCACCACGTGCCTCGAGCGCTGTGCACAGTGCCGAGCCGATCAGCCCTGTTGATCCGGTGACTGCCACGTCCATCCGACCATCATCGCAGGCATGGCTACCCTTGGCCCGACGAGGATGCTCGGGGCGGACGCTCCCTCAGCCGTCGATGGAGACGACCGAGGCCGTGAGGGTTCCCCCGGGTGCCTCGAACGAGATCTCGTCGCCCGGGGCGCTGCCCAGCAGGGCCTCGCCGAGCGGCGACCCCGGCGACACGATGGTGAGGCCGTCGCGCTGTTCCTCGATCGAGCCGACCAGGAGGTGCTCGGGCTCGTCGTCGCCGGCGTAGAGCACGGTGACCACTGCGCCGGTAGTGACGGTGTCACCGTCCCCGGTGGGGCCCTCGACGATCACGGCGTCGAGCAGGAGGGCTTCCAGGAGCAGGATTCGGCCTTCCATCTTGCCCTGCTCCTCCTTGGCGGCGTGGTAGTCGCCGTTCTCGGAGAGGTCGCCGAGCTCTCGGGCCGTCTCGATCTTGCGGGCGATGTCGATGCGTCCTCGGGTGGTGAGGTCCTCGAATTCGGCGGCGAGGCGGCCATGCGCGTCGGGGGAGAACTGCTGCGGTTCGGGCATGTCAGGAGCGTAGCCACGCTCCGGGGTGGAGCCGACTCGGGGCCGGCTGACCCGCCTCCGGGGGGGCTTGGTACACTGCGCCTGTGCACAGTCCCCACCCGGTGATCCTGATTTCGTAGCGCACGCCCTCCCGGCGTGCGCTACGACCGTCCACTTCGGTGGGCGGTTTTTCCGTTGCGGGGCACACTCGTACCCACCAGAACACACCAGTCCGACTACACGACACCCGAGGAGCAGTCACACGTGGCCTATCGCATCGGCGTCATGGGAGGCGACGGCATCGGCCCCGAGGTCGTCGCCGAGGGCCTCAAGGTCGTCGCGGCTGCGGGCGTCGAGCTCGAGATCGTGGACTACGACCTTGGCGGTGACCGCTACCTTCGCGACGGCACCGTCCTCCCCGACGAGGTCATCGAGGAATGGCGTGCGCTCGACGCCCTCTACGTGGGCGCGGTCGGCACCCCCGACGTCCCTCCGGGGATCATCGAACGCGGCCTGCTGCTCAAGATGCGCTTCGCCCTCGACCTCTACGTCAACCTCCGACCCTTCGTGCTCGCCGGGAAGGACATCGACTTCTGTGTTGTCCGTGAGAACACCGAGGGCGCCTATGCCGGCGAGGGTGGCTTCCTGCGCAAGGGCACGGCGGACGAGATCGCCACCCAGGGCTCGGTCAACACGCGTATGGGCGTGGAGCGCTGCGTCCGCTTCGCCTTCGAACTGGCTCGGAGTCGCCGGAACCACCTGACGCTCGTCCACAAGACCAACGTGCTCACGTTCTCGGGCGACCTCTGGGAGCGCACCTTCGACGAGGTGTCCGCCGACTACCCCGATGTCGAGACCGCCTACAACCACGTCGACGCCGCCTGCATCTACTTCGTGCAGGACCCGCAGCGCTACGACGTCATCGTCACCGACAACCTCTTCGGCGACATCCTCACCGACCTCGGCGGCGCCGTGTCGGGAGGCATCGGCTTCGCCTCGTCGGCGAACCTCAACCCGGCACGCACCGGCGCGTCGATGTTTGAGCCGGTCCACGGCTCGGCGCCCGACATCACGGGTAGGGGCATCGCCAACCCCACCGCCGCGATCCTCTCGGCGGCCATGATGCTCGACTTCCTCGGCGAAGCCGACGCCGCCCGACGCATCACCGCCGCCTGCGTCGACCCGGCCACCCAGGTCGAGGGCACGGTCGCCATCGGCGACGCCATCGCTGCCCGGGTCTAGGACCCACAGACGACGACACGAACACGACGACAGGAAACCAGGAGCAGACGCCATGCCGATCGAAAAGGTTGACAAGATCTGGATGAACGGCGAACTCGTCGACTGGGACGACGCCACGATCCACGTGCTGACGCACACCCTTCACTACGGCAACGGCGTCTTCGAGGGCATCCGTGCCTACGAGACCGACCGCGGGCCGGCGGTGTTTCGGCTCACGCCCCACATCGAGCGCCTGTTCCGCTCGGCGAAGATCCTCTACATCGACATCCCTTGGTCGGTCGAGGACCTGGTGTCGGCCGTGAAGGACACCGTCCGGGCCAACGACGTCCCCTCCTGCTACATCCGCCCCCTTGCCTACCTGGGCTACGGCGAGATGGGCCTCAACCCGATCCCGTGCCAGGTCGACGTCTCGGTCGCCTGCTGGCCATGGGGTTCGTACCTTGGCGCTGATGGCATCGCCAAGGGCGTGCGCACGATGATCTCCTCCTGGCAGCGCCACGACCCCAACGCCATGCCGCCGGCCGCCAAGGGCTGTGGCCACTACATCAACTCGCAGATGGCCAAGGTCCAGGCGCTCAAGGCCGGCTACGACGAGGCGATCCTGCTCTCCCCTCAGGGCCACATCTCGGAGTGCTCCGGCGAGAACATCTTCGTGGTGCGCGACGGCACGATCGTCACCCCACCCGCCAGCGCCGGTGCCCTTGAGGGCATCACCCAGAGCGCCGTGCGTCGTATCGCCGAGGACCTGGGGTTTGCGTACGCCGAGGGCAACATCCTGCGCAGCGACCTCTACACGGCCGACGAGGCCTTCCTGTCGGGCACCGCTGCAGAGGTCGTGCCGATCCGATCGGTCGACGACCGCGAGATCGGCGATCCCGGCCCCATCACACGCGCCATCCAGGAGGTCTTCTACGAGGCGGTCCGTGGGAAGCGTCCCGAGTACGCGGAGTGGAATGAGTATGTCGACTGACTCCATCCCATCGTCGGGGGCGCTGCCGGCCGCAGTCGAGATCTATGACACGACGCTGCGAGATGGCGCCCAGTTGGAGGGCATCTCGCTCACGGTCGACGACAAGTTGCGCATCGCCGACCAACTCGACCGGCTCGGCGTCCACTACATCGAGGGCGGCTGGCCGGGCGCCAACCCGAAGGACGAGGAGTTCTTCGAGCGCGCCCGCACCGAGCTCGACCTGACCACCTCGAAGCTGGTTGCCTTTGGCTCGACCCGCCGGGTCAAGGGCCGGGTGGACGACGATCCGACGCTCGCCAACCTGGTCGCAGCCGGCACCGAGGTGGTGTGCATCGTCGGTAAGGCGTGGGACTACCACGTCACCGAGGCGCTCCGCACGACGCTCGAGGAGGGTGTGGCGATGGTTGCCGACTCGGTTCGGTACCTCAAGGAGCAGGGCCTCGTGGTGTTCTACGACGCCGAGCACTTCTTCGACGGCTACGAGGCCAACCCCGAGTTCTCCCTCGCTGTCCTCGAGGGCGCCGCCATGGCCGGTGCGGACTGCCTCGTGCTCTGCGACACCAACGGCGGTTCGCTGCCCGGACGGGTGGAGGCGACCGTTCGCGCGGTCGTCGACCACCTCGACACGCCGGTCGGCGTCCACCTGCACAACGACACGGGCTGTGGCGTCGCCAACGCCCTCGCCGGCGTGGCCGGAGGCGCCACCCACGTCCAGGGCACGATCAATGGCTACGGCGAGCGGGTCGGCAACTGCGACCTCGTGCCGATCATCGCCAACCTGAGCCTCAAGATGGGCGTCCAGACGCTGCCCGAGGGCCGGCTGGCCAACCTCACCTCGGTGGCGCACCACGTCGCCGAACTGGTCAACTTCGCCGCCGACCCCCAGCAGCCCTATGTCGGTACCAAGGCCTTCGCCCACAAGGCCGGACTGCACACCAGCGCCATCTCGCGGCGGTCGGACGCCTACGAGCACGTGCTGCCCGAACTCGTCGGCAACGGCACCCGCTTCGTGGTCTCGGAGATGGCCGGCAGGTCGACGGTCGCCCTCAAGGCCGCCGAACTCGGGATCGAGCTCAATGCTCCCACGATGGGCGAGATCGTCGAGACCCTGAAGGAACTCGAGTTTGTCGGCTACCACTTCGAGGCGGCCGACGCCTCCCTCGAGCTGCTCATGCGTGCGGCGGCCGGCTGGGAGCAGGACTTCTTCCGCCTCGAGTCGTTCTCGGTCAACGTCGGCCACCGGTCGGGTAGCGGCAGCCGGGCCTGGAACGACGTTGCCGTCGAGGTCGAGACCGAGGCCACCGTCAGGCTCCGACTCGACGGCGAACTGGTCGACGCCACCGGCGAGGGCAACGGTCCGGTCAACGCCCTCGACGCGGCGCTGCGCCAGGCACTCGGTGGCCGGTATCCGAGCCTGGAGCGCTTGCGCCTCACCGACTACAAGGTGCGCGTCCTCGAGACCAGCAGGGGCACCGGCGCCGTCACCAGGGTCCTCATCGACTCGACCGACGGCGAGCGCTCGTGGTCGACCATCGGTGTCTCGGAGAACATCATCGAGGCCTCCTGGCAGGCCCTCGTCGACTCCTTCGTCTTCGGCCTCCTCCACGCCGCCGACTGACTCCCCCCGGAATCGATCATGACCGGGGAACGTCGACGGGTCCTGCTGGCCGAGGGGATCGGGACGTGCTTTCTCCTGGTCGGGGTGGTCGGGTCGGGGATCATGGCCGAGCGCCTCAGCCCCGACGATGTGGGCCTGCAACTGCTGGAGAATGCCGCGGCCACTGCAGCGGTGCTCGTCGCCATCATCTCCATCTTCGGGACCATCTCGGCCGACTTCAATCCGGCGGTCAGCCTTGCGGCGTGGCTCCTGGGCCACCGGTCGGGACGGGAGGTGCCTGGGATGGTCGCCATGCAGGTGCTGGGCGGCTGTGCCGGCACCGTTCTCGCCAACCTCATGTTCGACCTGTCGTGGGTCGATACATCGATGCAGGTCCGCAGCGGCGGGGACCTCTGGCTGGCCGAGGTGGTGGCGACGGTCGGCCTGCTGCTCGTGGTCTTCTCCCTCGTGCGCACTGCCCGAATGTCGGCCATGCCGTACGTGGTCGGCGTCTACATCGGTGGCGCCTACTTCTTCACGTCGTCGACCAGCTTCGCCAACCCTGCGGTCACCGTCGCCCGCACGCTGTCGGACACCTTCGCCGGCATCGAGCCGTCGTCGGCACCGATGTTCGTGCTGATGGAGATGGTCGGGGTCGGCGTGGCGGTCGCCCTTGCGCGGATGCTCTTTCCTCGGGAGACCGTTCCGGTCGGCCCCTGACCGGCTCAGCCCTCGGCGAGGATCGCCGTGAGGATCCGTTCGGCGAGGACGCCGACGTCGGGATCGGCGGGAAGCACGTTCGCCGACACGGCGATGGCGATGTCGTCGTCGGGGTAGTAGGAGGCGTGGCTCCGGAAGCCAGGCACGCCGCCACCGTGCGAGTAGGAGACCACGTCTTCGGCGATCTCGACTGCCGCACCTATGGTGTTCACGTCGGCTTCGCCGATGCTGATGCCGAGGCCGTAGTCGCTGAACTCGCTGGTTGTCAGGAACTCGGCGACCATGGCGTCAACGAGGAGCGTTCCGTCGAACATGGCCCGGAAGATCAGGGCCACGTCGAGGACCTGTGACTCGATGCTTCCGCCGGTCCAGCCGGCTGAGCGGATGGCCTCCTGGGGGACGACGGACATGTCGTAGACATCGCCAAGGTCGGCCTCGGGGTAGCTGGCGGTGGCCGGGATGGCGTCGAGGGCGGCCTTGAGGACGGTGGTGGCGTAGCCGTGGACCACCGGCTTGGGCGGGTCCTCGGCTGGTGGCAGGAAGATGGAGTCGAGGCCGAGCAGGTCGAAGATGCGCTCCCGGAGCACTTCATGGGCGGGTTGCCCGGTCACTGACTCGATGATGAGGCCGACGACGTTGTGGCCGACCGTGTTGTAGGAGTAGGCGGTGCCCGGCACGTACTGGGGTCCCATGGAGATCGCCCAGTCGATGATCTCCTCCGGCTCGACCACGGTCTCGAGGCGCTCCGACATGAGCAGGTAGAAGCCGAGGTCGAAGGCGTACTCGGCAAAGCCGTCGGTGTGGTTCAGGGTCTGGCGGACCGTGACCTGGTCGCCGTAGTCGACGCCATCGAGGACGTAGCCGTCGAGGAGGTCACCCACGTAGGTGGCCACGGGCTCGTCGAGGCTGACGAGGTCCTCCGACACGAGTTGGAGCAGGGCGACCGAGGTGATCGTCTTCGAGATCGAACCGATCCGGAAGTAGTCGTCGGTGGTCACCGGTACCTCTGCCACTAGATCGGCCAGACCCCTGGCCACGAGGACCTCGGTGCCGTCGGAGAGCAGGACCGCGATGCTGACCCCGGGAGTGATCGGCGTGCCCTCCGACAGCCACACGTCGGCGACCTCGGCCACGATCCCCTCCCAGTCCGGCGGGGGGAGCGTTGTGGTGGTCGTCGTGGTGGTCGTGGTGGGGGCGACGGTCGTCGTGGTCGTCGTGGTGGGGGCGACGGTCGTCGTGGTCGTCGTGGTCGTCGTGGAGGGGGCGACGGTCGTCGTTGTGGTCGTTGTCATCGTGGTGGTCGTGGTGGGGGCGACGGTCGTCGTTGCCGGGATGACCCGTTCCGGCGTCGAGTCGGAGCATGCGGCGCCCACGAGCGTGACCGCCAGGAGGATGATATGGAATCTGCGCATGCGTGGAGTTTGGCCGCGACCGGTGACGGACACCTACCCCGGCACCATTACTTTGCGACGATGCACGAGCAGTCGGAGGCCCCCGAGCTACGTCCGTTCCTCCCCTTCGACTGGCTGCTTCTGGTCACCGCCGCCGGAATCTGGGGGGCGTCCTTCCTGTTCATGGACGTGGCCCTCGACCACGAGCATCCGGGCCTCGTCGCCTTCCTCCGGCCGGCCCTCGGCCTCCTCGCCCTGCTCGCCTTCCCGGCCTCCCGCCGCCCGGTCGACCGGGCCGACCGCGGCCGCCTGGTGGTGCTCGGCATCACCTGGATGGCGTTCCCGCTCACGATGTTCCCCCTTGCACAGCAGTGGATCGACTCCTCGGTGGCGGGGATGCTCAACAGTGGGATGCCCGTGGCGACGGTGCTCGTCGCAGCGCTCGCCTTCGGCGTGCGCAGCAGTCGCCTCCAGGTGGCGGGCATTTTCATCGGGCTCGTCGGGATCCTGCTGATCGGCCTACCCACCGCCACCTCGGGGGACACCAGCGCCCTCGGAGTGATCTTCGTGCTCCTCGCCGTGACGTCCTACGGGATCGCCGCCAACCTCGCAGGCCCGTTGCAGAGACGCTACGGATCGGCGGCGGTCCTGAGTCGAGTGCTGGCGGTCGCCACCGTAGCGACAGTGCCCTTCGGGCTGTTCGGGCTGGCCCACTCCTCGTGGTCGACACAGGCCTTTGCCGCCAACCTGGCGGTCGGCCTGGGAGGCACCGGCGTGGCCTACCTCGCCGCCGCAACCCTCATTGGCAGGGTCGGTCCGGTCCGGATGTCGGTCGTGACCTATCTCGTGCCCGTGGTCGCCGCCGTCCTGGGCGTGGTGGTCCTCGGGGAGGTCCTCGTCACATGGCAGGTGCTGGGCGCTGCGGTCCTCATCGGCGGTGCCTGGCTCACCACCCGGGCGTCCGGCTGAGCCCCGGGACGTCTCAGATCGCCTGGCAGAGGCGTCGGGCGTCGTGGATGGCGGCGTGCACGTTCCGACTGGCGAGGGCGTCGCCGAGCAGTTGCACGTCGAATCCGCCACCCGACTCCGGCTGCGGCTCGAACGCGAGCAGGGCATCGACGTCGGTCACGCCACCGGTGGCCGAGCGGGCCGCCAGATCGTGCGCCGGCCCATGTGCGTGACCTGGCACATCACCGCTGCCCCGTGGGTGTGAACGGCGTCGGCCAACTCGCGCAGGCCGGGCATGACGTCATCGTCGCCGGCGTAGAGCTGCCCCCAGATCGACGGCGAGTCGGGTGTCACGTTGGTCGAGCCGTCGACCATGGTCAGGCCGATTCCACCACGCGCCTTCTCCTCGTGGTAGCGATCGGTGACCTTGCCGTCGATGCAATAGCCGGGGGTGTGGCTGATCGAGAACGCCCGGTTGTGCAGCGTGAGCCCGCCGACGGTCAGTGGCGTGAGGAGTGGATCGGTCATCGGGTGTCGAAAACTAGTGTGGGCGCGGTTCGGACGCACACAAACGGAGTAACGGCATCCGAGATGCAGGGTTTGAGTTTTTCGGGACAGGGCAAGGAGGCGTAGCCGCCTATGGGGTCGACGAGGAGGTGGTGAGTCTGGACCCCCTGGGGTATTGGTCGTGAGACTGCTGGTCGGAATTGGTTTCTGCACACTGCTCACGTGCTGCAGCGACAGGCCGACCGTGGGTGGCCAGAGTGGCCAGATGGTGGGCACTGCCACACCGGATCCGACATCCGTTCCGGAATCGACGGTTCCGGTTACGGCATCTCCGAGTACGACCACGACGACTTCGGTCATGACGACGGTTACGGCATCTCCGAGTACGACCACGACGCCTTCGGTCATGACGACGGTTACGGCATCTCCGAGTACGACCACGACGGCTTCGGTCATGACGACGGTTACGGCATCTCCGAGTACGACCACGACGGCTTCGGTCATGACGACGGTTACGGCAT
>Ga0066372_10001289_pt1 | contig 10068 bp, 11 predicted proteins | sample Knorr_S15_td_250_FD_77011 | JGI IMG/M metagenome (GOLD analysis project Ga0066372, IMG submission 77011) | Marine microbial communities from Southern Atlantic Ocean transect - Knorr_S15_td_250_ad_251m_LV_A | ecosystem: Environmental > Aquatic > Marine > Oceanic | place: Southern Atlantic ocean... | reverse complement strand
TGCAGAATCAAGCACGAGTTACTCTACGGGACTCACTACGTGTTTGTGGCAGAGGTCGAAGGTCTGAGCCTAAATGCCCCGGGCAAGCCACTGGTCTACAACGCCCGGGCGTATCAGCCTCTTGGGAATTCGAAATCCTTATCGCTTGAAGAGGTCGAGTATTCCCCAGAACGTTATACGTAGTGGCTGGCGTAATAGAAAAGAAGGTCATCGATAATGGATAAAAAGAGTTAGTGAGTGAAAGAGTGCGATGAGAGAGTGCGAATAGAGCAGGCTCGCGCGGTGGTGGTTGGCGTTCTCAACGTCATTATTCTGACCGCACTAGCGGTTAAAGTCTGGCAGAAAGCAGCCGAGTCAGTGCGCTATGGTGACCAGACTGCCATGCTTTATTGGCCGACGGCGCCTGTTTTCTACTTTATTAGTCTGTGCCTGGGGTGTAGTGCGCTGATTGCAATGTCGCTAGCCTGACGGCATCTCAAGGGTTCCTCAACTAGCGCCGCTAGTCGATGACGGCGTCTTGCTACTTGGGCGAGACGAAAGTTCTCAAGTTACAGCCTTGAGTCCAGCGTAGGGTTGTCCGGTTGTTTTAACCCTAAACATGGGATGACGTTGTTGGCCATTCTCAATGAAGTCAACAGTCTTAATATTTGCGCACCCCACAAGGCTCTGGAAGTGCCTCAGAAAACTTTCTTACGAGCCGTTTGGGCCCTACCTGAATCCACTCTATTCATCCCGAATCTCAGGGTATCACCCATAATGTTGTTTGATTAGATCTTTTTGGATTCCAGGTTTACGGCAATAGATTGGTTGGGTGTGAAGTTACTCACGTAAAGTTGGTCTTTGGCTGTTTGGCAGGTTTGTGGCTGCATGGGAGAGTCCACTGGGATGACCGATGGATTTCGCATTATCTTCAACCGTTGATGTGGGTCGATATTTGTGTATATTTTGAAGGGTTCTGTACTTCTTACACGACGTTGAATATTGAGAAATACTGTTTTGAATCACGATTCAGATAGTCAGGCACTTGCACACGCTTGTAGCAAGGCAATGCACCAGGATGACCACTGTTCCCAGGCGCTCGACATGGTTGTTGTCGATGTTGGACCTGGACGCGCACAACTGTCAATGGTCGTTCGTGAGGATATGATCAACGGCCATGGCACTTGCCACGGTGGCATCATTTTTACATTCGCAGACACAGCCTTTGCTCATGCCTGTAACACGCGAAATCAGATTAGTGTGGCGGTAAGTTGCCAGATCGAATTTCTCGTACCTGTTTCGTTAGGAGAGAGGCTTACTGCAACGGCTGTTGAACAGCACCTGAGCGGCCGTAATGGCATCTACGATGTCGGCGTCGATTTATCTGACGGCACTTGTGCCGCTTTGTTTCGTGGAAAATCGAGAGCGATCGGCGGCACGTTAATAGATAACTAAACGACTGAACTATTGTGAGCAACGCACTGATCTTTGGCCGATCTGATTACTCATTAATCGAGTATGCGGTAAGGGTATGGATATCAGTGTATTCAGTACCAGGTTACTTAACCATTAGACACCGGAGTGGGATGCCGTGACCGTAAAGAAAGCTCTGGAAACCGAGTTGGAGCCTATCGAAAAAGCCGGCATCGACGAACTGAGGAATCTTCAGTTATCGAGACTGAAGTGGTCGCTTAACCATGCGTACGAGAACTCAGCACTCTACCGGGAGAAGTTCGACTTGGCCGGCGTGTCCCCAGGAGATCTGATATCTCTGGATGATCTGGCCCGATTTCCGTTCGCTGACAAAGACGATTTGCGGCGGTTCTACCCGTTCCACGCTCTTGCAGTTCCGATGACGGATGTTGTACGGATCCATGCATCAAGTGGCACGACCGGGAAACCTACGGTGGTCGGGTACACTCAGAGCGACATTGATGTCTGGTCGACGGTGATGGCTCGGTCAATCAGGGCCGCAGGAGGGCGTCGCGACGATCTGATTCATGTCAGTTACGGCTATGGTCTATTCACGGGTGGCCTGGGTGCGCATTTCGGCGCAGAAAAACTGGGCGCGACTGTGATACCAATGTCCGGCGGGCAGACCGAAAAGCAGGTTCAGTTGATCAACGATTTCGAACCGAGCATCATCATGGTCACTCCAACCTACTGTCTCAACATTGCCGACGCATTTGAGGCAGCCGGCCTGGATCCAAGACAGTCTTCGCTCAAAGTGGGAATTTTTGGGGCAGAACCGTGGACTGAATCCATGAGGGAGAGTCTTGAGGCCAGGCTCGATATCGATGCGGTCGATATTTACGGCTTGTCGGAGGTGATTGGGCCTGGGGTTGCTCAGGAGTGTATAGAGACCAAGGACGGGTTGACCTTGTGGGAGGATCACTTTTATCCCGAAATCATTGATTCGGAAACGAGTAAGGTCTTGCCGGATGGAGAAGCCGGAGAACTTGTTCTGACTTCTTTGACTAAGCAGGCATCGCCCGTCATACGCTACCGCACTCGTGACCTGACTCGTCTGCTGCCAGGTACAGCGCGCCCTATGCGCCGTATGGCCAAAGTGATAGGCCGAAACGATGACATGATGATCGTGCGTGGCGTTAATGTGTTTCCGTCGCAGATCGAGGAGAAGGTTTTGGCGCAGGCTCTGCTCAGTCCGCATTACCAGATTGAGCTGACCAGGGCCGGCAACCTTGATGCTCTCACCGTCCACGTCGAGCTCAAATCCAGCGCCGGGTCCGACAATGCGTCTGCTGACGTTGGCACAGCACTGGCTCACGACATTAAGACCCACATTGGTCTAACGGCTGATGTCATCGTACATGGCGAAGGCGGAGTGCCTCGGTCCCAGGGTAAAGCGCAAAGGGTAGTCGACAGTCGTTGATTCCGGAGATTGCATGAACCTTGAATTTGCGATCGAAGGTCTACTCACGGATTTTCGGACTCGCAGGCCGGTTCGAGCCAAGTCCCTGCTGATCACTATTTTCGGTGACACGCTTGAACCCCGGGGCGGGGGTGCGTGGCTGGCCAGCCTGATTCAGTTGGCAAAGCCGATGGGCATCAGTGAGCGTTCGGTTCGGACTTCCGTGTATCGATTGGCGCAGGAAAAGTGGCTGGCCAGAACCTCACTCGGCCGCCGAAGCTACTATCAACTGACTGAAACGGGTCACCGACAGTTCGCAAATGCTGCCCACCGCATTTATGGGGGTAGTAACCGCCGCTGGGATGGACAGTGGCGAATGGTTATCGTGCCGCCAAAGTCCATCAGCCCGTCGGCGCGCAATCAGATCAAAAAGGAGCTCAGGTGGCAGGGTTTTGGCACACTGACCACGGACGTCCTGATTCATCCGACGGCTGAGTTAGATCTTGTAAGGGCGATGCTTGCGCACCGCAATCTCACCAGTAAAGTCAAGGTGATATGTGGAAACTCGGTTGGTGATAGTGAACCGCCAAGCGGACTTCTTAATCGCTGCTTCAATCTGGATCATATTGAACAGGAGTACGATCGCTTTAATCAGCGTCTTGAAGATCTATGGCGAGTAACCAGGCGGGAGCGAAAAACCATTAATGGTGAGGCGGCCTTTATTGGCCGAACATTATTGATCCATGAGTACCGGCGTATCTTGCTGCACGACCCCGATGTGCCAGAGACGCTGCTGCCGGCGAACTGGCCTGGCACACGGGCGAGGAAACGCTGTGCCGGGATTTATCTGTCGTTATGCGAAGCAGCAGATCGTTGGGCTGTCGCGCTCTGCGAAGACACTGGCAGCCTTCTCAAACGACCGGGAAAGGACTACGGCAAACGTTTCAAGCGCTAACGGTTCACAATGCGTCAAAGTCGAGCACGACCTGCTCACTGACAGGCCTAGACTGGCAGGTCAGTATGTAACCGGCATCCCGATCATGGTCCTCAAGCGCTAAATCCAGATAAGTATCCACTTGCCCCTTAAGCAGTTTGGCCCGACACGTAGCGCATACCCCACTTTCACAGGCATAAGGTACCTCTGGACGGACTCGCCTTACCGCTTCTAAAACTGTATCGTCGTTCGACCCTATCGTCAGTTCAGTTGATTTTCCCTCCAGGAGCACAGTGACGGTGCTAAATCTTTTTTGTGATGTTCCGGTTTCAGTGCGCCGGGAGTTTCGGGCGAATGCCTGGCCTGGCGCGGTAAAGAGCTCGAAGTGAATCTTGGACTTATCGACTTTTTTATCCAGTAGTGCATCGTGTACATTGTCGATCATATCTTTAGGCCCGCATACGAAAAATTCGTCGTAGTGCTGTGGGATCAAAATGCTCGCCAGCAGCAGATCAACCTTACTGCGGTTGATTCTGCCGTCTAGTAGCGGGATATTCCGGCTCTCGCGCGACAGAACATGGACGATGGACAGCCGATTCAGGTAGCTGTTTTTCAGCGCTTCGAGTTCTTCTCTGAAAATAATGCTGCGTGTCTCACGATTTCCATAAACGAGTGTAAAGGTACTCTGTGGTTCAACCGCCAGTGTCGTCTTGATGATAGAGATCACTGGGGTGATTCCGCTACCAGCCGCAAAGGCTACGTATCGCTTTCGATTGTCTCGGCTAAGGGGGACGTTGAAGTGACCGATCGGAGAACCCACATCGATGACATCGCCAACGGTAAGTGTCTGGTGAATGAATCTGGAAAACCGCCCGTCCGCAATCGACTTAACAGCGATCCGAAGGTCATCGTCAAACATCGATGAGCATATGGAATACGAGCGTCGGACTTCTTCACCGTCAAATTCGCGTCGTAGTGTCAGGTGTTGCCCCTGGGTAAAGTCAAATTCTTCTGTCAGGTCATCGGGGATGTCAAAAGATACTGAAACGGTATCGTGGGTCTCCAGACGCAGGTCGGTAACGGTCAACGGGTGAAAGCGCATGACGATTAATGTGGTTTGAAATAATCGAAGGGTTCAAGGCAGTCCCTGCAATGCCACAGAGCCTTGCAGGGAGTCGAACCGAACTGGGACAGCACCAAAGTGTTATGTGATTGGCAATAGGGGCAAGCCACATTGGTGTCGTCAGGTATGGAATGAGCAACGCAACAGGCGGGCGGTGAAATTCCTGCCTCAAGTAGGCGTTGCCTACCCCTTTCGGTGATCCAATCGGTTGTCCAGGCTGGCTGTAGCCGGTTTTTTATCACGACCTTCTGGATCCCGGCACGCTCAACCGTATTCCGAATGCTCGCTTCGATAACCCGGGTGGCGGGACAACCCGAATAGGTAGGGGTGATGGTGATAACCACGTGGATTTCCTGGCCCAGATGATGTACTTCGACATCACGGATGATGCCAAGGTCGCCGATGCTGACAGTCGGGATCTCGGGATCGGTTACGGAGTCCAGCAACTCCAGAACTTGTGCATGAGTGGTCACTGGCGGCAGGACTGCACTCACCACGATGCTCCAGGGTAGGCACGCTGCAGAAACTGCATTTCGGCCAGGAGATATCCCAGATGTTCCCCGTGCAGCCCTTGCCGCCCACCCGAGTGCGCACTGAGAATCTCGGGCATTTGTAACGTTGCCTCAGCAAGAACCCCGTTCACCTTGAGCTCCCATTCGGACTTTAGCAACTTTATCTCCGGCACAATATTGAGGCTTTCAAGATCAAGGTAGATCTGGTCAGCCTCGAAGAGTTCCGGGACGCAGGGTGCGCAGTCATCCAGCGCCCGCTGCATACGAGCATGGCTTTCCTCAGTACCGTCGCCTAAACGGATAACCCAGTTGCGGCTGTGGCGTAGATGATAGCGAACCTCCTTTGCTGCCTTGTTCGCAATTCCTGCTATCTCCGCGTCGTGCCCACAAGCCAGGCCCTCCAAAAGGAGCAGGTGATAGCTGTCGAAAAAAAACTGTCGAACCATGGTCCGAGCGAAATCGCCATTGGGCAACTCCACCAGGTGCAGGTTGCGCCAGTCTCGAACATCACGCAGGTAGGCTAGATCATCTTCAGATCGACCCTGACCCTCCGCTTGACCCGCTGCCGTCAGCCACAGTCGGGCATGGCCGATTAGATCCAGCGCAACATTGGTTAATGCGATATCTTCTTCCAAGACTGGGGCATCGGCAGACCACTCGGACAGCCGGTGGCCGAGGATCAGGGCGTTATCACCCAGCCTTAAAAGCTGTTCAAAACGGGCCTGGTCGATGTTCAACGCGTTGTTCAAAGGTTCTCAACACCATCCGGGACGGGGTAGAAGGTTGGATGCCGGTAGACCTTGTCGTGTGCCGGTTCAAAAAATGGACCCTGATCCTCGGGTGATGATGCTGTGATGTCACCAGAAGGCACTACCCAAATGCTCACACCTTCCTGTCGTCGGGTGTAAAGATCCCGGGCGTTTTCGAGCGCCATCGGGGCATCGGCCGCATAGAGGCTGCCGATGTGTTGGTGGGCGAGGCCTTGTTTGCTCCGCACGAAGACCTCCCACAGCGGCCACTGGCTCGGTTCCGTTTGCATAGTTATCAGGCCTCCTGAGAGTTAGAACTCGTAGGTTGGATTAGGCAGCCGGTCGCCTGCCAGAGTGTTTACACGCATAAGCCCGCGCAGCCTCGCGTACCCACCGACCGTTTTCGTGGGCATTGATTCGGGTTTTCATTCTTTTCTCACCACACGGCCCCGGGCCATTCACGGCCGCCCAGAACTCGTCCCAGTCAATACTGCCAAAATCATAGTGGCCGCGGGCTTTATTCCACTTAAGTTTGGGATCTGGAATGGTCAACTTGAGATGATCCGCTTGAGGAACCGTGATGTCGATAAAACGTTGGCGCAGTTCATCGTTACTCTGGCGTTTAACCTTCCAGGCCATGGACTGACTGCTATGAGAGGACTCGCTGTCATGCGGGCCGAACATCATCAGCGACGGCCACCACCAACGATTGAGGGCGTCTTGAGCCATGGTTTTCTGATTAGTCGTCCCCTGGGTTAGAGCGATCATCATGGCGTAGCCTTGCCGCTGGTGAAAGCTCTCCTCCTTGCAGATTCGGACCATGGCACGCGCGTATGGGCCATAAGAGGTGCGGCACAGGCTGATCTGGTTGACAATCGCAGCACCATCGACGAGCCAGCCAATGGCGCCGATGTCAGCCCAGGTCAGTGTCGGATAGTTGAAGATATTCGAGTACTTCATCTGCCCCTCGTGTAGCCTGCCAAGTAACTCATCCCGGGTAATCCCAAGGGTTTCGGCAGCACTGTAGAGATATAATCCGTGGCCGCATTCATCCTGCACCTTGGCCAGAAGACCGATCTTTCGTTCGAGTGTCGGGGCCCTGGTAATCCAGTTTCCTTCGGGCTGCATCCCAATGATTTCAGAATGGGCATGCTGAGCGATCTGACGGATCAGCGTCTTGCGATAACCGTCGGGCATCCAGTCTTTGGGTTCGATCTTGACTTCTTTGCCGATTTTGTCCTGAAACTGTAGGTTGAGTTCTTCGCTCTCAACTTCCGACTGGGTATTTGGTAACTCGTGATCGACCATCAACGTCACCTTGGCAATAGGACAACCATTTAAAGTGTTACAGAATATTATAGTAAAAGAAATAAACTGTGTCAGTTTGAAGGGCGAAAACGCCTTGCGCAACTGATTATCCTTGCCCTACGACAGGAGGCTTTCGGTGCCCTAGAGCGCTAAAGACAGCGATTACCCTTGCCGGGTGAAGCCGTGATCCATAATACAAACGCTCGTTGTTTTTCCCAGTTGAACGAAGTCTCGTGTGGTGGCGAAAGACAGTCTATTGTCTGGTTGCCCCAACATCTTCTTCAGACTACGATAGGTTTGAAGTTACAACGTTTAACGGTCGAGCAAAATGGAACAACATGTTTTAAAACAAGAGTTCATTGATGGGTGTCTGGAGTTGACTCTCAACCGACCTGAAAGACTTAATGCTTTTACACCCGAGTTGCACCATGCGCTGCGGTCAGCACTTGAAAAGGCGTCAGATACCGACGCATGCCGGGTTGTGTTGTTAACAGGAGCCGGCCGTGGCTTTTGTGCTGGGCAAGATCTTGGGGACCCTGATTCTGCACTAGGCGACAGACCAGTAGATCTGGGTGCAGCGATTGAGGATTTTTATAACCCACTGATCCGCCTGATTCGGTCACTGGAAAAACCGGTGATCTGTGCTGTGAACGGCGTAGCTGCTGGCGCAGGTTCGAATATTGCCCTTGCTTGCGATCTCGTGATTGCCGCCCGATCTGCAAAGTTTATTCAAGCGTTTTGCAAAATAGGCTTGATTCCAGATTGCGGTGGTACCTGGACTGTGACCCATCTGATTGGGGAAGCGCGGGCAAAGGCGCTTATGCTCACCGGTATGCCAATCTCGGCCGAGCAGGCAGCAAGCTGGGGTTTAATCTGGCAGGTATTCGATGATGAGAGTCTTTTGATAGAAGCGCGCAAGCTTGCACAGCAACTTGCAATGGGCTCGGCGACAAGTCTCGCGCTGACCAAAGGAGCGATTCATGCTGCGCATACCAACGGGCTTGATCAGCAGCTCGACCTGGAGCGGGACCTACAACGAAAAGCAGGGCAAGGAAGGGATTACGCAGAAGGCCTATCGGCATTTTTGGAAAAACGTGCGCCCAACTTCAAGGCCAGGTGATCGACTGGGCCGAAAGGGGGAGGGGTCGAGTTTTCAGCTGCCTGACGTAGGGTCAACAGGCACATCTCGAGTTGCCCGATTGGAATCGCCCGCTTAAGGTGAGGGGCCTATCTAGAGTTTCACCTCCGATTTAAGGTCAGGACCATACTCTGAATGAACCGCCATTATGCCTTTGCCGTGACGGCCCCGGTTTTCTGGAGCCTTGCCGGCGTCGTGGTGAAATCACTCGAGCAGGCGACTGAATGGCAGATCAATTTCTACCGCTGCGCCTCGCTCGCATTATTTGTGGCGTTGGTCACCCTGATTCGCTACCGCCGGTCGGCTTTTGGAGTCCTTAGGGCGGGTGGTGTCAAGGTGATTGTCGCGGGTGCACTCCTAAGCGGTGCCATGCTCTGTAATATCATTGCGCTTAAATACACCACCGTAGCCGTGGCGGTATTTGTCATGGCCGCCGCGCCGATTTTTGCCGCCCTGCTGGGGCGGCTGTTTCTGGGCGAGCGGGTGAGTCTACGGGTATGGGTAAGTATCGCGATGGCAGTTGTGGGCATCGGGATCATGGTGGGGGGTCGGCTGCAGATCGGTGACACGCTTGGTGTGGCGGTGGCGGTGCTGGGTATCTTGTTTTTTGGGATCTACGCGGTGATGCTGCGGGTAGGCAAGAATATCGACATGACGCCGGCGGTGCTGTACGGCGGAATTATTGGAACGCTGATCAGTATGGCGGTGAGCATGGGCACCGGTGTTGGTCTCATGATTCCGTGGATCGAGGCGTTGTGGTGCTCATTGCTTGGCGTCGTGCAACTGGGGCTTGGCAGTGTGCTTTTTGCCCTGGCGGCGCAGGGCGTGCCGGCGGTTCAACTGACCCTTTTTGCATTGGGTGAGCCCTTGCTGGCGCCGGTCTGGGTATGGCTGGTGCTGGGTGATGTGCCGACAGTGGCGACCCTGACCGGCGGGGCGATTCTGTTCGCGGCGCTTGCTCTGCAGATATCTGCCGCAAAAAAATAACGCGGAAGGCTTAGCGCGGGTTCCGTGGCCGTCGCATCCATATGTGCAAAAAACAGGCCGCCGATATTCCCGAAGCACCAAACAACATGCACATCACCAGAATCTGGTAGCGTGCCGCAATCAGCGGAGAAATCCCCGAGAGCACCTGTCCAGTCATCATCCCGGGCAGGGAAACCAGTCCAACCGCCATCAGGGAATTCACCAGGGGGATCATCGCCGCCTGCATGCCAATATGGCGGGCTTTCTCAGGAGAGTGGCCGTTGTCGCGTTCAGCCTGATAACGCTCCGCCGCAATACTGACGGCATTCATGGCGTTGGCAAAAATCATCCCTGCCAAGGGGATAAGGTATCGGGGCGCATACCAGGGCTCTACATCGATTACGAACTGGGTGGTCAGGATAAGTACAGGAACGCCGCCAGCCGTAATGGATATGAGTGAGGCCCAGTAGAGGCTGGGCCGGGATTT
>Ga0066372_10001286_pt1 | contig 10087 bp, 9 predicted proteins | sample Knorr_S15_td_250_FD_77011 | JGI IMG/M metagenome (GOLD analysis project Ga0066372, IMG submission 77011) | Marine microbial communities from Southern Atlantic Ocean transect - Knorr_S15_td_250_ad_251m_LV_A | ecosystem: Environmental > Aquatic > Marine > Oceanic | place: Southern Atlantic ocean... | reverse complement strand
ATTTTGATTGACCATACGCAGCAAGCCCCATTCGAAAATTATCCTTAAAATTTATATCTTCCCAATTCATTTCTTTTACAAATGAATGAGCAGCAGAGGAAACATTAATGATCCTAGTTTCCTTTTTTCCCTTCATTTTATTTAAAAGTAAATTTGTGAATAGAAAATATCCTAAATGGTTTATTGCAAAAGTATTTTCAATACCTTCTGATGTTTCATGATAGGAGGTGTTAACAACTCCCGCATTATTTACAAGGACGTCAATGTAATTATGAGTTTGGTTAATCTCAGTTGCACATTTTCTTATAGAATCTTGGCTCGAGAAGTCACAAAATACAGGATGAACCTGGATGTTTGAAGAGATTGTTTTTAATTGAGACACAAGGGTGTCTGCAAGATTTTTATTTCTATAAGTGAAGACTAATATAGGGTTTTCTTTTGATATTTCTAATGCAGCAGCTTTCCCAATACCGTTTGTTGCCCCAGAAATTATTACTACTTTGTCTTTAAGATTCCACATTAGATATCAATTTGAATTTTTTGACCAGGAAAAATGCTTTTATTATTTAATTTATTCCATTTAATTATTTCTTCAGTAGTAACGCCAAAACGTATAGCTATTTCAGAAATTACATCTCCTTTTTGTATTTCGTATTCTACAAATTCTGGCAGAGGATTCATAAAAGAATTAGGTTTTGGTTTGTCTTTGAAATAATTATGAATTCCTAAGAATATACTCCTTGCTATCATTCTTCTACCAGCCTTTCCCCCCAATCTTTTTGCATCATCTGGATTGGAAATAAATCCAGATTCAACCAAGACCGAAGGTATGTCAATTGATTTTAGGACTCTGAAATCAGCAAACTCAACATTTGGCTTATGCATTTTAGTATAAGGATCTTTTTTTAGCTGAGTTAGAATTTTTTCAGCCAAAATAATGCTGTTTTCAATTTTTGCTTCATATGCAATTTGGAATAATGTTCTAGCAGCATCTTCGTCAAAATCTCTTATATCTAACTTACCTATCTTTGATTTAACTTCTGGATTGTTTGTTAATTCTTTCTTGGATAAATTTTCTGCTGTTATTGAAGAGGCTTCTTCGGACCAAACATAGACTGAAGCACCCTTTACAGAAGAAAGTTTAAAGCCATCTGCATGGATGGATATAAATAAGTCTGCGCCAAGCTTCCTAGCATTTTGATACCTAGTATTTAAATCTACAAATCTATCATCAGGCCTTATCATTACAGGTTTGTAACCTCTAGTGTCTCTTAAGGTCCTTTCGAGCTCTTTGGCGATTAGGAGGGTGACATCTTTCTCTAATAGATTTTTTCCAATTGCTCCAGGATCTCTTCCTCCATGACCAGCATCGATTGCCACAATAATATCTCTAAGATTTTTAGAGATTGTTCGATCTCGTCTAATCTCTAGAATTAAATCAACCCTATCTTTGTGCTTAATTTGCCAAGGTTTTTTCCAGTACACTGAGCCTTTCAAATCAATAACAAGCCTAACATTTTTTCCTACTTCTGAGGCGCGAACTAATTTAATTGGAGTCAGTGCTTGGGCATTTATAGCATTATCCAATGAAGTGTTTTTTAAATCGATGACTATTCTCGATGGATCATCTAAAGCATATGAATTAATTAAGGCAACTTGATCTAGATGAAAAACTATCTTTAGGTTTCCTGATGATAATTCAACAATTTCAGCAAAGGATATTTTGTTAGATGCCTCAGAATTAACAGCAAAAAAACAAAAGATACCAAGTAATAGCTTGCGATTAAATATTGTCATAATTAACTTTAATGCTTGATTTAAATTGATTATTTTTTGTGTCTAATGACGCTCGCCTTCTTTGATTGTCATGGGCAAGGTTAATTATAAGATCAGGGGGTCTTTTTGTTTGAAGATTTTCTGGCCATTCAATAAAAATAATCTTTTGTTTTTTTGTTGATCTATCAAGATTTAAAATATCTATATCTTCTAATGAATTAATCCTATAAAGATCTATATGTAAAAAAAGTCTATTTTCTATTTCATATTCTTCGCATAAGGCATATGAAGGACTGGTTACTAAGTTTTTCCAGCCAAAATTTTGAAGGGCACCTCTTACTAAAGTTGTCTTTCCGGCGCCTAAATCACCACTTAGATGAACCTCAATATTAATGTCACCCATTTCTTGAATTACATTGCTGATTGTTGCTCCAAGCTTCAAAGTATCAGATTCATTTTCTAGAATAAGTTTTAACATTTAGTCTTAATTAAGTGCGTTTCTTATATGAGGTATAAGTTCGCTAGCTGCAAGCCCAATATTACCCATTTCTTTTGCAAAAAAATCTCCAGCATTAGCATGCAAAGCTACGCCGGCAATGGCTGCGTCTTTAGGTTGAAGCCCCTGTGCCATTAATGAGCCTATAACACCAGAAAGAATATCTCCAGATCCAGCAACAGCTAACTCAGGACCACCTGAAGAGGAAAGATAAGACTCCTTGCCATCATGAATTACAGTTCCATGACCTTTTAATACAATTATTCCTCCAAACTTTATATGCAAATCTTTTACAGCTTTTAAACGATTTTTTTGAATTTTTTCGGTTGTAATACCTAGCAAGCTTGATGCTTCCCCTGGGTGAGGGGTGAGAATAATATCTTTTGGCAAGGCCATTTTAGTAAAAGGTTCTTTTGTTAATAATCTTAAAGCTCCGGCATCTAACAAGGTAGGTATTCTATTTTTTTTAGCATAAGTTATTAATTTGTATAATAGTTGTTCTGACCAATAGTTCTCAAACATACCTGGACCGCAAACAAACACATTAGGCCATAAAAAGTTTTGTTCAAGATCTTGGGCATTATCTGAACCACAAACCATAACTTCTGGATTTTTTGCAAGACTTGGGGACACATGAGATTTTCTTGTTAATAATTTCACCAAACCAGTCCCAGTTTTTAATGCAGCTTCTGATGTGAGAATTCCGGCACCCCCATAACCTTCATCGCCAGCAACAACAAGCAGCTTTCCATGGTTTCCTTTGTGAGCATCCTTTATTCTTACGGGGAGTTTAGATTTAATATCTTTGTAACTAAATTCATGAACAGTCGGCTTTACAATTTTATTCATATTAAACCCAAGATCTTTTAAAACAATATCTCCACTGTAAATTTTACCTTGGTTTATTAATTGCCCAAGCTTTAAACCAATAAAAGTAATTGTTTTATCTGCATTAAAACATGCTTGAGATATTTCTCCAGTATTGCTATCAAGTCCAGTTGGGACATCTATGGCTATTTTAGATTCAAATCTATTACAGTCAGATAAAATTTCTTCTAACTCACTCCCTAAATCTATTCTTCCACCTATTCCAAATATTGCATCCACTATAACGGTTTTACTGGAAATATCTTTAATTGTTTTTGCGTTAATAAAATCTGAATCTTTTGCCGCTTTAAATGCATGCTCGCATAGGGGAGATTTCTTTATATGGTCTAGCACATCTAAAAATTTGACACGTTTTTTTAACTCACTTAGACCAATGCCTATGAAATATCCGTCTCCACCATTATTGCCTGGCCCGCATAGAATTAAGAATTCTGACGTTGAAAAATCTTTGTTTAATATCTCAACAGACTGCTTGGCAGCCTCCATCATTGCTAGCAGGTCATCACCCTCTTTAATAAAAGAATTTTCCTCAAAAGCTCTGACCTGCTCCGCAGTATAAATACTATTCACTTAAAGATAGGCTACCTTCTGCTAATCTGTCTGAGTGGTAGGAGCCAATCCATAAGGATCCATCGTGTGGTAAACCAACAGTTCCGACTCCCATATTTTTGCTCTTAAATTTATAGGACTCAACCAATGAAAGATCTGAAAGAGATAATTTGTTAACTGAAAAAGGAAGCGTGCAATTAACCACTTCGGCACACCCTAAAGATTCTATCCCAGAATGATCATGATTAGTAACCCACGCAAAACCATCTTTGATGACCACATTATCAGGAGAATTGTGTTCGTAGATACCCAGAGATTGTTTAGAATTCAAATCAAATAGAATACTTTTATCCCCAAAGTTGTAATTCACGATGAGATTGTTATTTTTTTGATCTAATGCGATGCCATTTGGGAAAGAGCCAGCTGTGTAATTTAGTTCCTCAAATTTATTATCCTGAGTCCATTTAACAACCATGCCTGTATCTGACTTGGCAAATACATTCCACAAGGCACTGATCATTGAAAAGTCAGATTCAAACATATGAGAGGCATAGAAGTTTCCAGACGTATCCAAGGAAACATCATTGAAATAATATTTGCCATCAACGTCAACACAGCCCTTCCACTCAAGCACCCAACCATCTTTTTCTACCAGTTCAAACATCTCTATGCTTTCATTGGGATGGTGACTGACAACTGCAAGTTGTTGTTTTCCATCCTCTCTTTGAACTAAATCAATGCCATGAGGACCAAAGGGAATGCTCGTATCTCGAGAGCAGTCATCAGAGCCCCATTCATTTTTTCCGAAAGTAATCTTTGCTTTAGATCTAGTTTTATCCTTCATGTTAAAAAAACTTAATTTACCAGATGTCATTTCAACCAATGGTGCCATTCCTCCAAACTCAGCCACAATTAAAAAATTTCCATCTGGGGTAAGCGCTAAATCTTCAGGATTCATAAAATTACAATAGACTTTCAGCTCTTCATTGTCTTTACATCCATCCAAGACCTCAATGCTATTTTCATTTCCAAGCCATAAAAATGCAACAACACTCAATGTCAGTGTCCCTAAAATAGCTATCAATATTTTTTTCATTTTTTCTCCCCCCACTCCTGTAAATAATTATTTATTAAAGAGACAAGCTCTAAAGGAGAATCGAGCGGGACATGATGAGCCGCATTCTCAATTACCTCGACTGTCATAGAGTCTTTAAAAGCCTCTCTAATATATTTCATTATCTTTGATTCTAATAATAGACTTTTACCCCCTGCGATAAAAAGTGCAGGGCATTGAAATTTAAATTCATAATTGTGCAGGCGTCTAAGAGAGGCAAAGAGCTTATCATCAAATCGCCATCTCCAGCCTTCTTCAACATCGAAAACTGAGTGCTCTGCGATGTATCTAAGATACCAGCCATTCTCGCAGTCCTGAGGAGGCATTAGTCTAAATCTCTCAATGATTGAAATTTTGTCAGGGTAGTATTTGATTCTTCTCAGCGGACCAGTGCTTTGATGTTTATCATAGTCATAAGTTGGTGGGCGAATGGGAGAATCAATCATTATCAGACCAGCAGGAAAATCTGGCATTTCAGATGCTATATAGCCAGCAAGATGACCGCCCAGTGAATGACCAATTAAATATACTTGTTTATTTTTTTCCATCGCCTTTTCATGATTGAGCATTGCAATAATTGCTTCGCCAAATGCCTCAAAGCTATATTCTGACCTGTGTTCAGATTCACCCATTCCGGGGAGATCTGGAGCGATGACTGAGCAATTAGCATTAATAATAGGAGCAATAGGGTCCCACCATTTCTTATGAGCGCCTGTTCCATGAACAAGAAGAATAATGTTGTTTGAGTTTTCTTTGTCCCAAACTTGATAACTCAGATTGCCCAATGATTGGGTTAAAGTTTCTATTCTGGGTTTTTCTGAAATAGCCTTATGAAACCAGTCTGGGGCTGTTTTAAGATCATTATTTAACGATTCAGTGATTTCCATTACGGCTTATTCTAATGGATAATGTCAATCCATACTAATTATGAATACACTCATCAGACCAGCAGCAACTGTTATTTTAATGCGTGAAGCATTAGATGGTTTTGAGGTCTTTATGTTAAAGCGAAGCACGCGATCTGCGTTTGGAAGTATATACGTTTTTCCAGGTGGAACAGTAGATGCAGAAGACTCCTCAAAAGAATTATATAAGCATTGTGAGGGGTTCAATGATGTTAAAGCTTCAGCAATGCTAGGGGTTAAAAAGGATGGATTGGCATACTGGGTTGCATGCATTAGAGAATGCTTTGAAGAGGCTGGGATATTGCTAACAAATGAAGATGATCCATTATTGGGAGATCCAAAAAGACTTAATTATTATAGAGATAAGTTGAACTCACATCAGATTGCATTCAAGGAGATTTGTTGCAATGAAGGCTTAAGATTAAGAGCAAATAATATTGTTCCATGTGCTCACTGGGTTACACCCACCATAGAACCAAAACGCTTCGATACAAGATTTTTTTTAGTTAAAGTTAATACAAATCAGCTAGGTATGCATGACGGTTTTGAATTAACTGATAGCTTTTGGATTCAACCCCAAGAAGCTCTAAAAAGATTGGAAAGAGGTGAAATGAATATGATAATGCCAACAATAAATAATCTAACAAAACTTTGTGAATTTTCTTCAAGCAAAGATGCTTTTAATTATTTTTATGCCCTTGGAGAAAATGGTATTTCTACCATACTACCCAAATTTATAAAAAAAGATGGAGAGTGGTTGGGTTTTTTACCTGGAGAGGAGGGTTATGATGATATCTGAACAAATGATCAAAAGAATTCCAGCAAGTAATAGCAGTATCTTTACTGGCCCAGGTACCAATAGTTATTTAATAGGAAAAGATGATTTGACCTTAGTAGATCCTGGGCCAAAGATTAAAAAACATCTTGAAAATTTAGAAAAACTTGCTGAAGGTAAAATTAAGAGAATTTTGGTAACCCATACTCATCGAGATCATTCGCCTGGAGCCAAGGTGCTAGGTGAAAGACTTGGGGTGCCGTTGATGGGGCGCTTGTTAAAAAAAGATGATTCTTTACAAGATAAAACCTTTCAACCAGACCATGTGCTTAATCATGGAGATTTAATTAAGACAAATGAATATACAATAGAAGTTGTGCATACTCCAGGGCATGCATCAAACCATCTCTGTTATTTAGTGCAAGAGGAAGAAACAATGTTAACTGGAGATCACATAATGAATGGATCAACAGTTGTAATAGCTCCACCAGATGGGGACATGCAAGACTATTTAGATTCATTAGAGCTTTTGAGGGAATATCAATTTTCTAGAATTGGTCCTGGACATGGCGATTTTTTAAATAATCCTATGGAGGCGGTCAATTGGATAATTGATCATCGAATTGGTAGAGAGAATAAAGTATTAGAAAAACTTAGCTTGATATCACCAGCCACAATCGAGGCTTTAGTAAAGGAAGTTTACGATGATGTTGATAAGAATCTCCATCCTATAGCCCTATGGAGCCTAGAAGCTCATTTACTTAAATTAAAAAATGATGGCAGGGCTCTTTTTGATTCTTCAGACAATACATGGGTTATTAAGCCCTAGTAACAATGTTTGCCTTTTTTTTAGGTTGCCTATATTTAATTAATGCTCTTGCAGTTCTTTGGCTTGTTAAGAACAAATTTAATTTATTTGGTTTTATTTATAACAAAAAAAATAGGAGTTTTTTTATAATTTATGATTTGCCATTCATGGGATTAAGCTTGTTTGCCTTGCTTGAAAAAGTTCACTGGATTTTAATAATTTTATTTCTGATGCATCTATTGAATTCATTGGGCTTGATATTTAGACCAACCTACTTTTATCAATCTTTAGAGGAGATGAAAGTAATTGGTGAGTCTAGTTTAATTAACTACATAACTTTCATGAGCACAATTGCTGGCTTGCTGTCCTTGTATGTGAGTTATCTATAAGCTCATTTTATTGGCAATAAGACTCTCAACCACACTTGGGTCTGCTAGGGTTGAAGTGTCTCCAAGTTCATCAAAATTTCCTTCAGAAACTTTTCTTAAGATCCTTCTCATAATTTTGCCAGATCTTGTTTTAGGGAGTCCTGGAGCCCATTGAATAAGATCTGGTTTTGCAATTGGACTTATTTCTTTGGCTACAAATTGTTGCAGTTCATTTTTAAGACCTTCTTCTTCTTTTTCTCCTATCATGAGGGTGACATATGCGTATATTCCTTGACCTTTTATAGGATGTTCAAACCCCACAATTGCAGCCTCAGCAACTTTGGGATGAAGCACTAGTGCGCTTTCAATTTCAGCAGTCCCCAGTCTATGCCCAGAAACATTTAAAACATCATCTACTCTTCCTGTAATCCAAAAGTAGCCATCGCTATCTCTTCTTGCCCCATCTCCTGTGAAATATGCATTTTTATAGGTTGAAAAGTAGGTATCTATCATCCGTTGATGATCACCATAAATACTTCGAATTTGACTTGGCCATGATTGGGTAATGATAAGATTGCCAGAATTTTCTCCATTTAAAATTGAACCGTTTTCATCAACAAGCTCGGGCTTAACTCCAAAAAAAGGAAGGCTTGCAGAGCCAGGCTTAACTGGGGTTATGCCTGCTATTGGAGAAATTAACGCAGACCCAGTTTCTGTTTGCCACCATGTGTCTATTATCTGACATGATTCATTGCCAACAACTTTGTAATACCATTCCCATGCTTCAGGGTTAATAGGCTCGCCAACAGTACCCAAGATTCTCAGAGTTGCCCTAGATGTTTTTTTAACGGGGTCATTTCCTTGTGCCATTAAAGATCTTAATGCAGTAGGCGCAGTATAAAAAATATTAATTTTATGTTTGTCACATATTTCCCAAAATCTTGAAGGGCTTGGATAAGTTGGTATTCCTTCAAACATAAGACTTGTTGCACCATTTGATAAAGGACCATAGAGAATATATGTATGCCCAGTTATCCAGCCCACATCTGCAGTACACCAATATCTATCTTCATTATGATATCCAAATAAGTATTTAAAACTTAAATGAGCTCCAAGGAGGTATCCAGCTGTAGTGTGCAAAACACCTTTTGGTTTTCCAGTTGAGCCTGATGTATATAGTATAAAGAGTGGATCTTCAGAATTCATTGGTTCACACGGACATTCATTGGAGGCAGATAAAAAGACATCATCATATGAAACATCTCTTCCTTCTATCCATTGAATATTGGAATTAGTTTTTTTGATTACCAAGCAGTGTTTAACCCCTGGACATTCTTCAAGGGCTATATCAACATTCTTTTTAAGAGGGATTGTTTTTCCACCCCTTATGCCTTCATCAGCAGTAATTACAATATTACAATCAGCATCTAGTATTCTGTCTTTTAGAGATTCAGGCGAAAATCCACCAAATACAACAGAATGGATTGCACCTATTCGCGTGCACGCTAACATTGCGTAGGCCGCCTCAGGAATCATCGGCATATAAATGCATACCCTTGATCCTTTTGAGGCACCCAATTCTTTTAAAATGTTAGAAAATTTACATACCTTATTATGAAGTTCTTTATAAGAGATTTCTTTCGATTGATTGGGATCATCTCCCTCCCAGATGATTGCAGTTTTGTTTGAATTTTTTTTAAGATGTCTGTCAATACAATTAAAGGCAATATTAATTTTTCCACCTTCAAACCATTTAGTATTTAAAAAATTATCATTATGAACTTTTTTAAACGGCTTGATCCAAGAAAGATTCTCTAATGCCCTTTTTCCAAAAAATGTATCTGGATCATTAATAGACTCTTTGTACATTCTTTCATAGCTAGGGAAGTCTGTTATGTAAGGGTTCTTTATGTTCTGAGGCGGTTGATATGTTTTATCGCTCATACGAACATAAAATCTTAGAAAAGTGATGGTTGAGGATTGATAAAATTCTTTCCTCTAGGATCAGACATAATTTTATTTATTAGTAATTTATAGTCAGCACTATCTGCTCGAAGATCAATATCTGCTGCATTAATGATAATAAGAGGAGCATTTTCAAAATATAGAAAGAATTTTGAATAAGCATTATTTAATTTTTCTAAGTAATCAATTGTTAGAAATTTTTCATCTGGATCACCTCTTTTATTTATTCTCTCCAATAAAACCTCTACAGGAGCTTGAAGGTAGATCACCAAATCAGGTGAGGGTGCATCTAATGTTAAGTGCTCATAAACCTTATCATATAGACCCATTTCTTCTTCAGATAAAGTAGCTTCTGCAAATAGCCTATCTTTTTCTATTAAAAAATCAGCAACACGAACAGGTTCAAATAATGATCTTTGTTTTAGATCTTCAATTTGTTGCAT
>Ga0066372_10001284_pt1 | contig 10087 bp, 6 predicted proteins | sample Knorr_S15_td_250_FD_77011 | JGI IMG/M metagenome (GOLD analysis project Ga0066372, IMG submission 77011) | Marine microbial communities from Southern Atlantic Ocean transect - Knorr_S15_td_250_ad_251m_LV_A | ecosystem: Environmental > Aquatic > Marine > Oceanic | place: Southern Atlantic ocean... | reverse complement strand
GAACGCTATGGGTATCGCCGAGATGGAACGGCAGTGGAAGCGGTGACTTTACGCGCAGTAGTAACTGCACCAGCTCCAACCATCACGGTCCATAAACTCCCGACTGCTGATGGTCCACCACCAACGTGCTCAACCAACGTGGTGTATGGGGATAGAGAGATAGAGGCAACTTTGGTATCTCGCAGTGACTTATGTTCGGAACATGTGTTACATGGTCCGCTGATCGTTCAGGAATACAGTGGGACGACCTGGGTTCCCCCGGGCTGGACCGTGAAGCCAGATCCCTGGGGATGCTTACATCTTACAAGAGGCCTGGGCTGATACGGCTTGTTGCCTAAGATATAAGCAGATTATTCGAGGGCATCACCTTTGAGATTTCATATAGTAATGGCTAATCAAACATGAACCCTGTTCAAGAAACTGCTTTGCTAGAACGAGATGAGTAGAGCAAGTAAGCAAGCACTGCACGAGAGCCCAAAGGGTGTGGTTGAGGACCTTCGTCCGCCCTATAAGGAGGCTTGGATCGCAGGGGCACTCGTGTTTGCTCTATACTGGCTCACGTTATCTCCTACAACAGCATTCTGGGATACCAGCGAGTATATCGCGACAGGACACATACTCGGTATTCCACACCCTCCAGGGAATCCGCTCTTCGTAGTCCTCGCCAGGACATGGTCCGTGGTTTTCACATCTTTCGGCCTATCCGTAGCAACCAGTATCAACTTATTCAGTGCTTTCATGTCGGCCGCCGCTCATGCTATGTGGTTCCTAGTAGCGCACCACATCCTGCGCTACTTCTCGAGTGACAAACTTTTTCGCCTCGCCGGGGCTGCTACTGCCGTTCTTGTGAGTTCGACTTCCTTTACAGTGTGGAGCCAGTCAAACGTCAATGAGAAGGTTTACACAGTCTCACTCTTCACAATCGCCCTTTTATCGTGGCTGGCGGTCCGATGGCAAGAGAACCTAGGGAAAGGCAAGGACGATAATTTACTCATTCTGATGGTGTTCATTCTCGCCTTGAGTGTGGGAAATCACCTGATGGCATTCCTCGTTGCCCCTGCCATCGGAATCTTCATACTAGTGGTTCATCCCCAAACTCTTTTGAACTGGCGCTTGTACCTAGCTGGTGCAGCCGTAGCAGTAGTCGGACTATCAATTCATTTATTTCTCCCCCTCCGTGCTGGGCTTCAGCCGGTAATCAACGAGGCTGCACCGGCATGTCCAGATGTAGGCTCTGCGCTCTCAGCTGTGGTTACGTATGGCAAGGCTGGCTGTACGGCTTTAGCCGAAGCACTCAACCGCACTCAATACGAGAAGCCACCCCTACTTCCTAGGTCGGCCCCACTGGTCTCGCAGTTCGCGAACTACCTTCAGTATTTCGACTGGCAGTGGGCCAGATCTCTCGATGGTAACAACGTTCTCTTCTCTAATTGGCGCCTGCCATTCACGACGCTATTCACAGGGTTAGGCGTATGGGGTGCGATCGAGCACGCAAGGAGAGATCGGACAAGCTTCATTTTCTTGGCCACACTCTTCGTAACCTTATCCGCTGGCCTAGTCTACTACCTGAATTTCAGATACGGATATTCACTTCCCGACCCTATCGCCGACCGAGGACTGCATGAAGTTCGTGAGCGTGACTACTTCTTCATAGTCAGCTTCTCCGTATGGGGGCTTTGGGCAGGGTTAGGCATTGTAACTCTTTGGCGAGAAGCAAGCCGTGGGGTGCAATCAGGCCTCGCAAAGGCCAGCCCAATCCTGGGGTTGGCACTCATTCCGTTGATTCTGAATTTCACTTGGGCGAGCCGCTCAAATGACTACTCTGCCAGGGATTGGGCACACAACCTTCTAATGAGCGTGGAACCATACGGTGTGCTTTTTACAAACGGTGATAACGACACCTTCCCACTCTGGTACCTACAGGAAGTAGAAGGCATCCGGCGAGACGTCACAGTTATTGTGACCTCCTACCTAAATACTGAGTGGTACACGAAACAACTCAAGAGGATAACTGCGCCATGTGATCCTGACATGCGTGCATCTGAGGACTGGTCCAGAATTATTTGTCAGCGTCCCTATAGTGCCGAAAACACGTCCGCAGCATACGTGACTGATCCCACGTCTCTGCCAGGCAAGATCTCTGTGGTCATACCTACTGGCATTAAGGAGCCCACCAAGTCGATCATCCCACTTACTGATGAACAAATTGACCAGGTTTCACAGAATTATGTGCGCGTCGAAGGAAATCGATCCGTTAGGCTAGGAAACATCAGTACTGTTTTGAGAGACGGTGACAGTCTGGTGCCGTGGGAACAGTACGCGCTCGCGCTGATCGCGGAGGTAATCGATGAACGGCCAATCTATTTCTCATCCAGTGGTAACGCTGCGGTATCACTGGGTTTAACTAACTACCTTGTCCGTCAGGGCCTTGCTTACCGATTGAATAACGGTCCGCTGGAGGAGGTTGAGAGCGCTGGGGGTGTTATCCGCATGTTACCCTCACCGTACGAAGCAGTAATAGGTCAATGGGTAGATATGCCGAGGACGCACACTTTGTTGACTGAGGTCTTCGTGCACCGAACGGGGATTCCAGATGAATGGACGCACTGGCCGGATCTCGCGACGATCGGCATCCCTAACTATTACGCCTGGGGATACCTGGCTCTAAGTCAAGCTGCACTGCAGACATCTGATGAAGAGTTGATGGAACAGTACCGTGAGCGTGCTGAAGCTTGGTTGAGACTAGGCACGGGATAAAGCACCAACTCAAGCCTCTTTCTTCATAGATCGAAGATTTCTCCTAGTTCTTCCGCCTCGGCAACTGATAGTACCTTTGCCGCCACCGCGATATCCTGGACTGCATTTCCTACTGATTTGAAGTATGTGATTTCCTCTGGTTCTGTGCGTCCAGCAATCCGACCAAGAACGATGTCTCCAATTTCTCCAACAATCACGTCCTCTCCAAACAAGCCATCTCTAATAGGCCCTACAATATCTCCAGCCTCCTCAAGTACAGCTTCTTTTTGGTCAACTATAACTCGTGCCCGCTCCACCAGAGTGGCATCAACTTCCCTCATCTCTGTAGTGAATGAGCCTATACCGGTCACGTGTGTGCCAGGCTCTACGAGCGCACCGTCAAACACTGGAGTTGAACTGCTGGTTGCAGCGATGATGATATCGGCTCCAGCTACGGCCTCATCTGGGTCTACCAAACCGATAGCCTCAACTCCGCTCAGTTCACCTACCAGATCCTGTGCAGACGTAGCACTACGAGAGACAACACGAACCTTAGTGATGTCTCTCACACACCGAACAGCCTCAAGTTGGGTCCTTGCCTGCGTACCAGCTCCAAAAAGCGCTACAGTCGTGGAATCTCTCCTGGCTAGAAGGTCTGCGGCAAGGCCACCAACTGCGCCTGTACGGAGGGCGGTCAGCCACGTCCCATCCATAAGAGCAATCGGACAGCCAGTCAGAGTGTCCAGAACCACCACCACCGCATGGATCGCTGGGAGACCTGACTGTGCGTTGCCCTCATTCACTGAAACAATCTTCACACCAGAGGAGTCCCTCTCTTTCAAGTGGGCAGGCATGAATAGACTGACTCCATGAGATGTTTCTAACGCTACACGGACAGGGACGGTTGCCTCACCTGCTGCAAGAGCACTAAATGCGTCCCTCATCGCCTCGATGGCCATTGGCATGTCGATAGTGGATCTCACGGCATCGGACGATAAGATTCGAAGCCTCATGGCTTACCTAGGGAAACGGGGAATACAAAAGTGTAGGGCTTGAACTACCCCATTACTTTTAATTCTAGCCCACCTTCTACTGGATCGCTTGTGACAAAAGCTCAAACTCAACCTCAAATAGGGCAGCGCGTTGTTATTGTGGGTGGCGGAGTTTTTGGCTGCACTGCAGCCCTAAAGCTACAGTCACGTGGTTGGTCTGTGAGCATAGTCAATCCTGGTACTCCGCCAAACGAAGACGCGTCTTCGACTGATGTCAGCAAGGTTGTCCGCATGGATTATGGTTCGGACGTTTTTTATCACGAACTTGGAGAGATCGCAATCGAAGGGTGGAAATCTTGGAACCGTGACTGGCAAAAGTCCCTGTACCACGAAGATGGATTTCTCATACTCTCGCATGGCCGAATGAAGTTGGGCCAGTATGAATATGAGAACCGTAAAGTATTAGAACAACGTGGCTACAACACCGAACGCCTGACTACAAATCAAATCGCCAATCGTTATCCAGCCTGGGATTTTTCCGAATATCCTGATGGGTACTTTAACCCCCATGGCGGATGGGTGGAGAGTGGAAGTGTCATGGAGCATTTGGTTCACCTCTGTAAAGCCAGGGGTATTCAATTTCATTCCGGCCAGATGCACCAATTACAATCGAAGGGAAGTCGTATTTCAGGTGTCCTAACTAACGATGGTAATATGGTCACGGGGGAAATTGTCGTCGTTGCAGCTGGAGCATGGACTCCCACATTGCTACCCTGGCTTTCGGATGTTCTCTGGTCCACGGGTCAGCCAGTACTCCATTTCTTACCTGATAACCCCGACCCCTTTCGTGCCGATCGCTTCCCTCCGTGGTCGGCTGATATCTCGACTAGCGGGTGGTATGGATTCCCGGCCCTAGCAGATGGACGTGTCAAGGTGGCACACCACGGGAAAGGAATCCGCATACACCCGGAAGCGCGGGAAACGGTGGGTGTAAATCATGAAGCTCGTACCCGTAAATTTTTGAGTACTGCGATTCCAACTCTCTCAGATGCCCCGATCGTATACCGGAGAATCTGTATGTATTGTGACACTTTTGATGGCAATTTTTTTATCGGTCACGACCCAGATCGGGAAGGCCTTGTTGTTGCAGCTGGAGGTAGCGGACACGCCTTCAAGTTCGCGCCAGTCCTCGGAGAAATCGTAGCCGACGCTGTGGAGCATCAGCATAATAAGTGGGGCACCCGGTTCGCCTGGCGAAAAGCAAGTGCGCATGCAAGCGAAGAAGCTCGCTATACAGGAGAATAACTACTTCCGATAATCACTAACTTACTGACCATACTCTCTCGAACCTATCCTACAACATGCAAATAATTTCTACTTCCAACGCCCCAACTCCTGCGGGGCACTACTCTCAGGCGATCGTTCATCAAGGCATCGTATACGTTGCTGGTCAGTTGCCTTTCGATCCAAAGAATCCTGAGGCACTGCCCGATAATCCCGAGGACCAAACACGCAACGTACTCGAGAACGTTCGTGCGATACTTGAAGCAGCCAACAGCAGTCTGAGTAATACTCTTCAGATGACGATCTATGTCACTGATATCGGTCACTGGCCAGCAGTAAATGCAGCTTATGCTGAAATCATGGGTACACACCGACCAGCGCGTGCTGTGGTGCCTATAGGCACCCTAAAACCCGGTTGTATCCTTGAGGTTCAAGCTATCGCCGCACAGGAAGTTCCTGAGGATACTGGGATCTAGAGTCCGCGAAGCGAGATATACCAGGCTCACAGAGAGAGGGTGGTCTATAAACCGACTCATCCTATGGCGCTCACGATCAATCAGCGTTTTGGAGTAGCCGTAGATCGTAACATGAACCTGCCTGGACCTGCTGGAGTTGGACGGAGCGCAGGACCAGCAATCGAACCTTCCTCTCGAATTTCCATGATGCAATCAAATAGCTCAGGGCGTGCCCCAACCGCTGTACCTCTACTGACCAGTATAATCCTAGGAACCTCACTTACGAGTTCTTTCATGAGCACCAGGCTGCGGATACCGGCCTCGGGGTCTAGTCGATCAAATGGCTCCTCCAGCAAGAGTGAGCCCAGCCCCTGTCCGACCGTGGCTATGAGAGATGCAGCAGCTAGCCGTATGGCTAGCTTTGCGGCAGAGAGATCCTCCTCTGATACCGAACGCAACGTCTCATAATCCCCTTCGAGTCGTACCCCTCCCCTCCGTAGAGTGATTGCCAGAATTCGGCCACCTGTGAGCCTGCAGACGAAACGGGAAGCTCTATCCAGAAGTACGTCCCTAGCTCGAGCCTCACGAGCCGCACGCACGCGTAAGAGAGCCGACATGACCTGGCCCTGATGGTCATCTCCTGCCACCTCCTTCTCTATCAGAGTGCCTCCTGCGCGCATGCTGCTAACCCTAACCCGCAAGAGTTCGACACGTTCTGATTGAGCCTCCAGAGCCACACCTAGCTTTAGCGCCTTTTCTTCATGCTCTTGGAGACTCGGCGGCTTTAGTTCCAGCTGTTCCCTCCTGCTCCGCCACCAACTCCCGTCTTGGACAACTGATTCCCACTCTTCCTTTAGCTCCCGCAAAACCTCATCATAATGACCCTCCAACACACGACCGCAGAGTGGACAAGGTGCGTGAGGGCCAGCCTCCTCCATTTGGCGTAAGCGTGATCGAAGCTGGCGTGCTCGATCACGGTAGGCATTCAGGGTTGTCTCAGCATCCTGCCTCTCCCTGAGCCAATCCATCATCAAAGCCTCCAGGTCTCCACCTACCTCGACTACCTCTGCTCTAAGTGACCGCAGATCTTCTTCCGCTAATTGAAATTCCGTGATAATAGTCTCAAGATCTGTGGAAGTTGATCCTGGAACATTGTTCTCTACTGCAGGCTTACCAGATCTCAAACCTATCCCAGATTTGTTACCTGGTTCTAGCCGCTCTATAACAGCGTCGACCAGGGCCATCCCACGGGTAACTGCTATTGCTAGCGAAGCACTCGACAACGTCTCTTCTAGGGTTCCTGCATCGGTACAAGCCCAAAAATGCCGCAGAGGTTTGTTGCTAAAGCCTCCTCCAGTCTGAATCAAAAGTTCCCTGACTGATTTACGTGACCGCCCGTCACCACCGATCACTGCTGTCAAGCCAGTTGGTATGGAAGCGCTTACTCGCCCAACTCCAGGGATTTCACCATCAAGTGCATCTAGACCTCCAACTGTATGGACCGTCGGGGCGGCGGCAGTATCAGAATCCAGTAACTCCTCAATGACTGTCCGGGTTGCATCGTTTAGAAGACCATCCTGTTGAAGTTCTTTTTCCAGAGCAACGCGAAGGAGTGAAGGCGCGTCTTCCAATAACCCGTCTGCTGGGAAATGACGTGGCTCTTTTCCAGCTTCGATGGCCAGATGCAGTGCGGAGGTCCGCAGGCCCGATAGCTCTCCGCCCTGTAATGCAAGGAGATCCTGCGGGAAAGCACCCTCAAGCCTCAGGCGCGCAATCTTACCCTTGATACCTCCCGGGATCTCTTGGACAACCTCACGTACTCGGCGACGCAGTTGATCGTGATCTCCACCAATAACCGTAATGGGAGCCAGTGCAGCCACCGGACGTGAAGGAATGGCGTGGAATTGATGCTCTCCGCTCTCCAGATTCACCGTTAAAAACCCTTTTTCTCCTCCCGCGTCTGCCCAGGGATCAAGTGCGACACGCTCCAGAGACCCTGCCCAGAGAACATTGGAGCATATTTGTTCTGTTCGGTGTCGACCTCCCAAGGCTATATAGCTCCAATCTTCCGGAACAACTGGTACCGCTGCCTGCTCGGTCTGTTCAGGGGTTCCATGCAGTACCAAAAGATTCCATCGCATTCGAGGGTCAGACTCCGGGAAGGCTGAAGGGTGCCGGACAGTAGCACGGTAAGGAACCAGGCAAGCATGAAGCTCTAGGCGCTCCATGATAATTGAGCGCGTCAAATCGGTGGCTGCCTCTACGTTCGGAAAACTATCCAGTACCGCGAGCGCCCCGGGATCGCCAAGCTGCCTGGGAGTGTCCCTGGGACCGGCAACCATAAATACTGGTGTCTCGGGAAGTGAGGAGCGAAGCAGTTCGAGACCTCGCGCAAGGACTACTACTGCACTTGCAGGAGGATCTGGGCGATCAAAGACATCACCCGAAACCACTACGATGTCAGGATTTAATCGAATGATATCCTGAAGTGCACGCTCAAATGCCACAGAGACATCTCGCTCGCGTATGTCCACACCGTGATCAATACGCCCGTACGCCCGAAAGCCCAGGTGTAGATCCGAGAGATGTGCGAGAATCACTTGGAGGTCGTCAAGCAATAATGGAAGGCGTCTCCAGTTGGAAACCTGGGCAGCACCTTCCTAAAGAGCCCTGTGTACTTTAGGTCCATGGCATCCTTAGGGATGATACTTCAGGCACCTGCACATGAGGTTACAACAACCACCCTAGAGTGAGCAGGGCACCACGCATCAGGTTGCCTCGAAAGGAGGCACTGATAGGTTTGGAGCCCCAAATCATACCCGACTCCATCGACCGCATGCAAAGGGAACACCTAGCGATCGCGGTGATCTTAACCCTGGCGACAGGCTGCGACAACGTTGCCTGGGAAGGGTTAGAACTGCGCCTCAAGCCACCTATTTCCCCTACCGCAGTATCTGCGGGGCAATCGGATATTATCCAGGATCTAGCCGACGAAGAGCAATCCCTCAGGATCCCCAAGAGACCAATCCTACTTAGTGGGAAACGGACCGGATCCACAGCTAGTTTAACCGCAGTCGGCGAGGTAAACGGTAATAGTCTCGCAGGGATCTCAACCCAGGGTATAAGATCTGAAAGCCCAGGTGATTTTAGTCTAGAGCTTATAACTCAAGGCTCAGAATGGGTATTATTCTCTGAAGGGACTAGGGTCGGAAGGATGATCGCTCAAGAAGTGTCACTCGATGACAGCTTCTGTACACTAAGGCCTGCTATTTCGGGTATTGTGGAACTCGTATCAGAAGCGAGTGATGTAGAACAATTAATTGCCTTGCCAATTGATGTTGCAGGTTCTCGCTCTTTTCAGCCATATACGGCACATCGTCATAACTACAATCAACGTGTAGCCTCGCTCGCGCTGGCATCTGAGGCGATCCCAAGTGTCGGCGCTGAATGGCCCCCCTCACTCCTGGATTCACGAACGGACATTCATGCTTTTCAACTTCCGGGTGAGCCGAGACAGGCAATTGCAGCGACTTTCCTATATCAGGATCGAATGAATACATCACCTCCTGAACCTGGAGCCTACTCTCTATTCGTGATGGGAGACGCGACCTCTGGGACTTATGAGATAAGCTATATGTGGTACCGGGTCGCTGAGTCTCAGGGAAAAGGGGCGCCGCGTTACCTGGATCATATCGACTGGAATGGTGACGGATCAGAAGAAGTCCTGCTGGAAATACTTGGTTCTGAGGATCGCTGGTTCGCGGGCCTTGCTAGGCAGGACGGCAGATGGATTCGCTCATTTGAAGACTCTTGCAACTCCGCGACTACAGAAAAATGATACGGATCAGAATAGCGCACGAACACATCCGTGAACTCATTCTCTGTATCATCATTCTAGCTACAGCGTGCCAGCCAAATTCAGTGGAAAGAGATAGAGGCACTGCTAGTAACATTATTCTGGTGGATGCAACCGGCCTGGAGGTTACTCTTAAGGAACCGGCGCAGAGAATCATTTCACTCGTACCATCAGCGACCCAGACGTTGAGAGCGCTCGGGGCCATTCATACGGTTGTTGGGCGTACTGATTTCGACATAGAGAGCTGGGTTTTGGATATCCCGTCTGTAGGTGGAGGCCTAAAGCCAAACTTAGAAGATATCATCGCCCTCGAACCGGACTTAGTTGTGCGTTTTGCTGGAGACCAAGATCCTCAAACCAAATCTCGCCTAGATGAGCTTGGGATCCCCCAAATAGCCGTGCGTCCTGATCTCCTAACTGACTTATACGCAAGCGTAATACTTCTCGGAAAAGTGACAGGTACCGAACCTAAGGCTGATTCCATAATCTCGAGCATCAAGAATGACCTTGCTGATCTGCAGAGATGGACTTTCGAAAAGCCAAGGGTCGATACGGCGTACATTCTCGGAGGTTCTCCACCTTGGGTTGCAGGTCCTGATACCTATATCAACGAGATACTAGTGTTAGCCGGTGGCAGAAATGTCTTCTCCGACCTGGGATTCCTGTATGGTTCAGTAAGCCCTGAGCAACTTCGCGTCCGAAAGATCGATGTAGTTCTCATTTCGGACAGATCCCAATTTGATCCCAGACTGACTCCCGGAGCT
>Ga0066372_10001283_pt1 | contig 10088 bp, 10 predicted proteins | sample Knorr_S15_td_250_FD_77011 | JGI IMG/M metagenome (GOLD analysis project Ga0066372, IMG submission 77011) | Marine microbial communities from Southern Atlantic Ocean transect - Knorr_S15_td_250_ad_251m_LV_A | ecosystem: Environmental > Aquatic > Marine > Oceanic | place: Southern Atlantic ocean... | reverse complement strand
GCGTCAGACAGTTGAAACCTCGACCCCTTCCCCGGTCGGTCCTCTAGTACAGAACGGCGGACCCAAGATCTTACCCAGCACAAAAGTCACAGCTGGGGCCCTCTTCTTTTTTGCCAGCCACTACGTATAACGTTCTGCGGAATACTCGACCTCTTCAAGCGATAAGGATTTCGAATTTCCAAGAGGCTGATACGTCCGAGCGTTGTAGACCAGTGGCTTGCCTGGGGGATTCAGGCTAAGACCTTCGACCTCTGCCACAAACACGTAGTGAGTCCCGTAGAGTAACTCGTGCTTGATTCTGCAGTCCAGACTAACCAGTGCTTGCAACATCGCTGGCGCTCCAGTAACCAGGGTTTGCCAATCCGCGTAATCGAATGGATTTCGACTCGAATCTGCCACACGCCCACTGAAACCATCCGCAATAGATGAGTGCCCTACTCTGAGGACATTGATACAAATCACACCATTATTGCGGATGATGTCGCAAACGCCGCTTGCCTGATTAACACAAACCAATACCGAGGGAGGGTCATCAGACACTGAACACATACTACTGACGGTAAGACCCGCGCGACCGTCGGATCCATCGGTCGTGACCACTGAGACTGTCGCGGCCGTGCAGCTCAGGGCTTCGCGAAATCCAGCTTTTGAAACGCGATGATCTGTCATGAGATAAACGGTCGTATCATAGTTTTGCAGGCAAGCTGTCTTTTCAGGCACACTGTTTTGGCCTCAATTAAGAGCCGCTCAAGAAACACCTCATCCCGGCTGATCATCTGTACTGAAGCCCAACGGATGTTAACTCAATCCGTTCGAGCGAGGAACTCGCTTACGCGATCTATCAGCGGTTGCTTATCATAAGTACGGTAGAGCATCGACATCATCCGGACCGGATCACCAAAGAAGAAACGTTCGTATAAAACCTGCCGGCCAGCGAAACCGCTACAGGCGACATCCCAGGCAAGCCTGAAGAGTTTGACCCGATCGCGAGCATCTCGATTGGCGGAAACCAAGTAGCGGTCGATATCCTGGGCAACTGGACTGGCGAATGATGAATCAGGCGGAATCATCATCAGGCTCGAGGCGCTAAGTAACTGCAGAATCTCGACCATCCGCGGGTACATCCGCGGAAAAGAGTTGCGGGCTGCGTCAAGCGGCGCAACCGCCGGTCGCATGACGCCCCATTTATCGATCTTGGCATCGGCCTCAGAGGCGCGAAGACAGGCTTTCATTGTCTCCAGATTAATCATGCACTCGGCGATTTTTTCTTGTACATGCTGAAACTCTGTTGAGCCAAGCGCCTCGGTTACCGAACAAATGATTCCAAGTAAAAATTCGGACTTGCAGATGTTTTTGATTATTACCTGCTGCGCCATGTGGGCAAGACAGCCTGTCTCAGGAAAATGGCGGCTGCATAAATTCGGATCCGATTTCAGAAAAACACGTTCCCAAGGTACCAGAACATCGTCAAATACCACGACCGTATCCATTTCCTCAAAACGCGAACTGAGTGGGTGATCGACTCGCGACTCGCCATAGGCTAGGGCCTCACGGCAGATCATCTTCAGCCCGGGCGTGGCACACGGAATCGTAAAGGCAAAAGCAAAACTCGCAGTGTCAGCGGCCGCCTTGAGGACAGTCGAGGGGAAAACCATGATCTCGTCTGCCAGAGGCCCGAGCGTTGCCAAGATGCGTGCGCCACGAACCACCATGCCGTCCGCATTTTCATCAACGATCCGTAGTGCAACATCAGCGCTGGGATGACCGCTGGCTGTCAGCGCCCGATTAGATTGAGGATTGACCAGTGTATGCGTCATACACAAATCATTTTCACGAGCATACTCGTAGTAGTTTTTGGCATTTTTGCCAAACTGGGGATCATTCTGGCTGTAATAGCCCGCAGCGGCAGCCGCTGCCATGATTTCAACATTAATGTAGTCCGATGAACGCCCCAACATGCCGCCGCTAAAACGAGACCAACGAAACATCATCCGTGAGCGTCGCTGCAGGTCGTCTACGGTTCGAGGCGTAAGAAAAGATAGACCAACCGGGTCACCGGTCGTCGGCGAGGTATAGGTCATCTCATCGCAAAGATTAACGTCGTGCTGCATGTCATAAAGCCTTGCGATCGACTGCGCGCAGCCTTTTAGCGCAGGATGAACACTAACGTCCGCAATACGCTCATCGCCAAGCCAAATCTCGGCGTCATGCTGTTTTATGCCTTTGAGGTAATCGGCACCGTTTCGAGCCCCCATACAGTTTCCCTTGCTTGTCTTACCCAACTAGTTAACATGTTAAATACTTTATCCCGACTTCGCAACCTTTGTTTTACTTGATGATCAATGACAATCAGGCTCAATTGGGTTACTTCTAAAGAACGCTCTAGGACCCCACCAAAATGAAACTCGGGCCAGTTAACCCTACCCGATCCCGATAACCTCCCCAGGAGCGTATCGGTCCCGTGTCGTCCTGCCAAAACAGTCACCGGAGTCCGATTACCGGTGAGCGTTCAGGATTTCAACCAGATCATCCAACAGAATTTGAAGTTCCCCAAGCCGTTTCTTACCAAACCACCGGGCGATGTCATCATAACGAGCATCAGACCATAAAGCGGCCTCGGCAACCATTGCCCGACCAGCAGAAGTCGCTGACACTTTCATTTTTCTGAGATCATGCTGGTCAGTCTTACGACGAATCAGTTTTCGTTTTTCCAACGAAGTCATAATTCGTGACAGACTTGGCATGCTGATAAACACGGCTTGTGACAGTTCCGCGGCAGTTAAAGGACCGGAGGACGTCACCATGCGCAAAACACGCCATTGCTGCTCCGTGACATCATATTGCCGGTAGATCGGCTGGAACTGGGCAATTGCAGCCTGCCGCGCACGTAACAGCCTAATCGGTAAAGTATGGGAAAAATCGTTAAGCCCATGAGAGGCTTGTCGCGTCCCCCGTTTCTTAGCTATTGGCAGTTTAGGTTTCTTCATCAACCACCATGTTCTTTAACAGGCCAACACCAGGCACTTCAACTTCAATCTCATCGCCGGGATCAAGAAACCGAGGTGGATCAAAGCGCGCACCGGCACCGGTTGGTGTGCCGGTTGAAATAATGTCGCCCGGCTCAAGAGACAGAAAAGTAGAGAGATAACTGATCAAATAGGAAAAAGAAAACAAAAGATTGGCTGTAGTATCAAACTGGCGAATGTCGCCATTCACCCGGGTCGATACGGTCAGATCATCATATCCGTCAAATTCATCAGCGGTAACCAGCCAGGGCCCGATTGCACCGGAGCGCTCAAAATTCTTCCCTTGGGTCACGTTGAACTTTCCGTGTCGCATCCAGTCTCGAACACTACCCTCCTGCAGTACGGTCAGGCCGGCGATATGGGTTTCGGCGGTTTCTTGTGGAATACGCCTGCCCGTTTTACCAATGATGATTGCAATCTCACCTTCATAGTCCAACTCTTTGGATTCCTTTGGTCGAACAACGGGCTGCAAATGTCCAACCAAAGACCCAGGGGTGCGCATAAATACACTGGGGTACTTGGGCAGCGCGGTTTCGTCGTACTCCTCGTTTCGATTAACGTAGTTCACTCCGATACAGAGTATCTTTTTTGGATCAATGATCGGCGGCAAATGGACAATGCTGTCGAGTTTGTGATCCGGTTGCCCGCGATCGGCCAGTGCAACTATTTGCTCAGTGGTTAATTCGACTAGTGCAGAGCGCAGATCACTGGGTGCCTCAGGCTGTCGACCGATATCGATCACGCCTTTATCCGTTACGACACCGTATGAACATCGGTCACCAACTGAGAAAGAGGCCAGCTTCAAAACCGAAATCCTTAGGTCAGCAGGCCGGCTTTTTCAAGCACCTGGTCGAGTCGAGCTTCGAGTTCGACGGAGGCTGGCATCATCGGCAGCCGATGTTCATTTTCGGAGATTATGCCGAGGCGTTTCATCATGTACTTAATTGGAATTGGATTGGTATCGAAGAAAACCGCCTTGTTAATCTCAAGCAGCCGTTGGTGAATATCAACGCCATCATTCAGGTCATTTCTCCAAACAGCTTCGCAAAGTTCGGCAAGCGGCTTCGGCTGCAAGTTACCCACCGCGTTCATCAGCCCGCAGGCGCCAACCGCCATCATGGGAAAACTGAGCTCCTCAAGACCAACGAATATTCTAAAATCCTGTCCAACCCGGGCCAGACACTCTGAGACAAAACCAAGATCATTCACGGCATGCTTCATGCCCACAAACTGGGGGGATCGGTCTCGAAGTTCAGCGACCGAATCCAGTGTCACAGCCACCGCTGTCCGGCCGGGGATGTGATAGATCATCCACGGCAAGTCGTGTGGTGCCGTCACCTCCAGATAGTATTCAATCAGGCCGCGCTGAGGCGGCTTTATATAATAAGGGGTAACAATCAACAGCGCGTCTACCCCAGCCGTTACCGCATGGCCTGTCAGAAGTTTTGTTTCGGCAAGAGATTGGGACCCGGTCGCCGCCACCACGGGAACACGGCCGGCGACGGTTTCCAGAGCAGTATCAATCAACCTATTTCGCTCCTGGGGTGTTAGTGTGGAGGGCTCAGAAGTCGTTCCGTTCACCAAAATGCCGTGTGAGCCGTGCTCCACCTGAAAATTGACCAGCCGCGCGTAGCTCTCCAAATCGATTTCACCGTTACGGAACGGCGTAATCAGAGGTGGAATAGAGCCTTTAAGCTGTTGAATGCTGGCAGACATTCGGAGATCTCCTTGGATCGGACGGCTAAGATTGGGCCGTTCCTAGGGGTTTCGTTTGATTAATTAACATGTTAAATATTAACATGCATCCAAAGTCAGTTAGCACTGGCACTCATATCGGTCGTTGGACAGGTTGAACCCATGCCCCACGTTTTTATCGAACATTCATCCAACCTGTCCGACCGGGTTGATCTTGACGATCTCACCCGAGTCATCCATCAGGCTGCACTGGATACCGGGGTCTTTCCCGAAGGTGGGATCAGAACACGTCGAATCCCTCGCGAGCATTACGTGATTGCCGACGGACATGCGGACAACGCATTTATTCACCTGGTGTTGCGAATCCGGTCTGGAAGAGATATTGAAACTCGCCAACGGGCCGCCAATGCCGTGTTTGAGGCTTTATGCAATTTTCTTGCGGCCGATATGTCGGCGCATCCACTGGGTATTTCGTTGGAGATTCAAGAGATTGTCCCCGAGACCAGTTACAAATTGAACAACCTGCATGATTATGTGAAGCAACGTCGTGGGGATCACTCATGAGTGATCGTTACGCCGCAAATCAGCGAAAAGCCGAACAATATCTTCAGCGGTTCAGGGCGGAACCTTTGGGCCATCTGATTGGCGGTAACAGCATTGCTGGTCACAGCACAGAAGCCATGGAAAATTCGACTCCGATTGACGGCAGTATTTTGAATACCGTCTCGATGGGAGGTGAATCCGAGGTAAATCTCGCGGTTGAAGCTGCATCAGCCGCATTTTCTGATTGGCGGACTGTGTCAGGTACGGCTCGTCGACAGCTGCTACACCGTATCGCTGACGCCGTCGAAGCAAGAGCCGAAGAAATTTCACTGGTGGAGAGCGTGGACACTGGACAGGCTATCCGCTTCATGAGCAAGGCGGCGGTCCGCGGCGCCGAGAATTTTAGATTCTTCGCAGATCGCGCACCATCAGCGCGCGACGGTTTGCACCTGCCCGCGACAAATCAATTGAACTACACCGTTCGAGAACCTGTCGGTCCAGTAGGTGTTATCACCCCCTGGAATACACCATTTATGCTCTCGACATGGAAAATTGCACCCGCTTTAGCAGCAGGCTGCACGGTGGTTCACAAGCCGGCCGAATGGAGCCCGCTGACTGCGGCACTGCTGGCAGAGATTGCGCATGATGCCGGATTACCACAAGGCGTATTGAATCTCGTCAATGGTATTGGCGAGGTCGCCGGACGCGCCCTGACCGAACACCGCGATATAGCCGCAATCGCCTTTATTGGTGGCTCAGAAACCGGTCGACACATTATGGCGCAAGGTGCTCAAACACTTAAGCGGATACACTTTGAACTCGGCGGAAAGAACCCCGTGATTGTTTTTGACGACGCCGACTTCGAAAGAGCGCTCGATGCTGTTGTCTTTATGATTTACAGCCTCAATGGCGAACGCTGCACCTCATCCAGCCGTCTGCTGGTGCAATCGAGTATTCATGAGCGCTTTGTCGATGCCCTGGCCAAGAGGGTTAAGAACATCAAGGTGGGTCATCCGCTGGATCCAAATACTGAGCTTGGCCCCCTCATTCACCCCAACCATCATTCTAAAGTCTGTGACTACATGAAGATCGGTGCAGCTGAAGGGGCAGTCATTCGAGTCGGCGGCGAGGCAATCGACCGAGACGGCGGCTGTTACTTCCAACCAACGCTGCTCACCGGGGTCAATCATGAGATGCGTGTTGCCCAGGAGGAGATCTTTGGACCGGTGCTTTCGGTGCTACCCTTTGACAATGAGGCGCAAGCAGTCCACCAGGCCAATGCAATCGACTATGGTCTTGCCGGTTATCTATGGACAAGCGATGTCGGACGGGCACATCGTGTTGCGGAAAAGATGGACTGTGGCATGGTCTGGGTCAATTCGGAAAATATCCGGCACCTGCCGACTCCGTTTGGTGGGATGAAATCCAGCGGTATAGGCCGGGACGGCGGCGACTACAGTTTTGATTTCTATATGGAGACCAAGAATATCTGTATCGCGACCACTAATCACAATATCCCGCGGTTGGGTCTAGCAGACTGACAGGAGGCGCCGATATGGGTGAGCTTGTTCTAGCCGCAAAGATCACTCACGTGCCGTCGATGTATCTGTCGGAACTGCCCGGCCCGCACCAGGGATGCCGGCAAAGTGCGATCGATGGCCACCGTGAGATCAGTGGTCAGGCCCGCGAGCGCGGCGCGGATACCTTAATCGTGTTCGATGTCCATTGGCTGGTCAATTCCGGTTACCACATCAATTGTGCACCAAGATTTTCTGGAACTTACACCAGTAATGAGCTGCCTCATTTTATCCAGAACATGGCCTACGACTACCCCGGTAACCCGGAGCTGGGAGAACTAATTGCGCAATCAGCCAAAGCCAAAGGGCTGGACGCCCGCGCCCACAAGGTCGACAGCCTAAGCCTGGAATATGGCACTTTGGTACCAAATCGCTACATGAATGAAGACCAGCATTTCAAAGTAGTCTCAGTAGCGGCATGGTGCGACTGGCATAGTCTGGAAGACAGCCGCCGGTTTGGTGAAGCAGTCGTAGAAGCGATTGAGCAAAGCAATAACCGGGTCGCAATTTTGGCAAGTGGCTCGTTGTCTCATCGTTTTCAGGATAATGGCAGCCCCGAAGAATCGATGTTTGACATCAGCGATGAGTTCTATCGCCAGGTCGACCTGAAAGTACTCGACTTGTGGCAGTCTGGTCGTTTTGATCTTTTCACCGCAATGCTGCCCACATACGCCGATGCCTGTAAGGGTGAAGGTGGAATGCATGATACTGCCATGCTGCTTGGGGCCTTGGGTTGGGATCGCTACCAGGGGCCAGTAAGAATTGTGACCGACTATTTCGCCAGTTCCGGGACAGGTCAATGCAACGTAATCTTCGAAGTCCCCGGCTTTGCTGCGTCTTGAAGGCTCTTGGGAAACCTGCGTTTTCAGCACGCGATGATCTCAAAGTGTTCCTCCTCACTGGCCTGATTGACGTCGCCTGATTGATTGACTTCTCACCAAGCAAAACACGCTGACCTTCAATCGAGCGGTCCGTAACTTGACTTTGCCCCGATCCACTATACCCCTATTGAGAAAAACCCAGCATGCTTGAATCGCTATACGGATTTCTTGCCATGTTAGCCCTGGTTGTGTATCAACCTTTCCTTTTCTGCAAGGACGGCTATCCCTTTTTGCGGTGACGCTGCATGACCTGAGCATTGGTCGCCTCGGATGAACGCGGGCTCCCATCAGCAGTCTGAGGTTTTCTGTCCAAACAGCGGACTCGGCTGATTAGACAAACGGCGGCGCCAATGAAGCCATCTAAGTTCTTCATCAGGTGTAAATTCTTTTGATACCCGCTATGCTGGGGAGACATCCCAGTCAGTAGATCAGGCCAGTACGATGCAGCAAAATGCGCAGTGGTTTTTCGATTTTGTTTCACCTTTTTCTTACCTGCAGTTCAAGAGACTCGATTACCTGCCATCGACCCTGGACTACGATTTGGTTCCGATCTTCTTTGCAGGCCTTTTGAAGCACTGGGAACACAAAGGACCAGCCGAGATCAGTCCGAAACGGATTGATACTTACCGCTACTGCCAGTGGCTCGCAGACCGTCTGGGGGTGGCATTTCAAATGCCGGGGGCACACCCCTTTAATCCACTGCCGTATCTTCGCCTTTGTATTGCACTTGGAGGATCGCGCGAAGTCGTTGGCACGATCTTCGACTACATCTGGACCGAAGGCGCCCCCGTGCATACCGACGCCGGCATTCAAAGCCTCGCCGACCGGCTTCAGGTGGAAAATCTACCGCAGCTACTTGATTCACAGGCAACAAAACAACAACTGCGCGTCAACACCGACAGGGCGATTGTTGAAGGCGTTTACGGCGTCCCAACCTTTGTCGTCGGCACGGAAAGATTCTGGGGCTTCGACCAGATGGAGATGTTATGTGACTGGCTTGCAAACCCGGAGGGAATGACCCATATCACGACTAAGCAGTTTATCGAATTGCCATCAGGACTCTAGGACGCGCATTGGGTATGATGTCAGGTCGGTATCTACGATTCAGTTGTCTAGGGCAAACCCCGAAGCGAAATTCTTCGTTTCGGGTAATTGATTATCGAAAGAGGAACCCATGGAAGAAACCGGTGTAGCCCGCTCTTATCGAGCTAAATCTTTAGAGGAACAACAAGCCGCGTACGACAGTTGGGCAAAGCAGTATGAAGTCGATCTATGCGCAATGGGTTACCGGATACCAGCCGTGCTTGCCGCCGTATCCACTCGATTTATCCCCTCAACTGCCGCACCGATCCTGGATGCGGGATGTGGTGGCGGCATTCAGGCAGAAGCACTCACCATGCTCGGGTTCGGCCCCATCACCGGAATAGATCTTTCGGAAGGCATGCTCGAGATCGCACGCACCAAAGGTATCTATAGTGATCTGCGTCAGATGACTCTCGGAGAAAAACTCGACTTTGCAGATGACACATTCGCCGCAATCATCTCCAGCGGCACAATTACCCCGCGTCATGCACCGCCGAGCAGCTTCGACGGATTAATCCGGGTCGCAAAACCCGGCGCTCCAATTGTTTTCAGCCTGCGGGATGACCCCGCCCAAGAGTCCGAATACCCCGAGGCCGTAAAGAGGCTCACCGATGCCGGGTTATGGCGGGAAGTATTCACCACAGAGAGTTTTCAGGGCATGCCGTACGGGGAGCCTCAGATCACCCACCGAGTTCATGTTTACGAAGTAAGGTAAGAACCTGATAGAGAATTGGCTGCGCGAACCCCTAAATCTGCTACAGATCACCCACCCAGATAGGGGGACGGTACTGATGCCAACCAAGTTCTTTTTCCAGTTCCGCGGCAACCTGGAGAATCAAATGATCTTTGCCAGTGTGCCCTGCGAGCTGCACGGCACATGGATGCTCCCCGTCCTTGAGCTGAACCGGCAGTGACGCTGCAGGCTGGCCGCTGACATTGCAGATATAGGCAAACGGTGCAAAGGCATGGCCCCTTTCCCCCCAGGTTTCCATGTTGAAGTTCGCTGTACGGCTGTCCATATACCCGACCGGAATCGGATCGCTGCCCAGTGTCGGAGTCAGCACCAGATCAAACTCACTCATCGAGTTCATCAGGCGCATAGAGGCCTCATGTGCACCTTGGCGTGCACGATAAAGATCCATTGCACTTAAAGATGCAACCCGCTCTCGGACAAAATGCGTTAACGCCTCCAATTCTTCGTGCAGGGGTTCACGACCTACCTCTTTAACCCGGTTATCAATTTCATAAGCGACGTCCACCATCCAAAGATCTTCCATCCAGCT
>Ga0066372_10001281_pt1 | contig 10096 bp, 9 predicted proteins | sample Knorr_S15_td_250_FD_77011 | JGI IMG/M metagenome (GOLD analysis project Ga0066372, IMG submission 77011) | Marine microbial communities from Southern Atlantic Ocean transect - Knorr_S15_td_250_ad_251m_LV_A | ecosystem: Environmental > Aquatic > Marine > Oceanic | place: Southern Atlantic ocean... | reverse complement strand
TTATATTTTTTTGCAAGTAGAGCAACTTCAGCGAGTGGATTCAGTAGTCCGGTTGTTGTTTCATGGTGTACCATGGCAATTACTTCAATCGAATCATCTTCTTGCAATGCGTTTTCAATATCTATGAGTTTTGGAATTTCCCCCCAGTTATAATTTATTTCATGCTTACTCATTCGATAAACATCAGCCATTTTACTGATACGGTCGCCATATACACCATTTTGAATTACCAGTATGGATCGATTAGGGGTAAGGCATGATGAAACTGCCATTTCCAATGCTGCGGTTCCTGACCCAGTTATTAAAATGGCCGAATATTCTTTTTCTATATTAAACGCTTGTAGTAGTTTTTTTCGGATCGAACTAATTAGATCTGAAAATTCAGGTTCTCTATGGCACAGATCCCCACGGAGTTGAGCATCTCTTACCCTTTTGGTTACATTGACTGGGCCTGGATTCATTAAGATCATTTTTCCCATACTTTTTCTTACGTTAGAGTATTAATTTATAATAGACGGATTTCAGTCTAACCTACAGCGTGGAGACGAGGCAAAGTATTAATAATAGTTATTAGGATCTTTATAATGGTGATTGAAAATTTTTCACCTCACTCTTATACTCAATTAAATGGTCAGCTTATTCAAATTAACTATTCCTTTGCTCCTATTTAAGATCGGCATAGCGACTGCTTACGCCGATTATTCAAACTTATCTATTCCTCAAATTGAATATAAGGACGGATATTCTAACCCCCATCCAACAGCCATTGATAGTTTGCTGGGACAGATTGAGCGAAGGACATCTATTGAAACTAATAGAGGATCGCTTCAGATAGAACTGTCCCACCCCAATCTCTATCAATATCCCTTTGTCTACATGGCAGGTAGTGAAGAGTTTGAGATATTTTCTGGCAGTGAATTGGAACGGCTTAGAAATTATCTGAGTTATGGCGGATTTTTACTTATAGATAATAATTCCTCCAATATCGGCTCAAAATTTGATATTTCGGTTCGTAAAATGATTGGCGCACTATTTCCACAAATTCCTTTAAATAAAATTTCTCGAGATCATTCCATTTTTCGTTCTTTTTATTTGATTGATCGCGTATCTGGGCGAATGCAGATTAATTCGTATTTGGAAGGAATTAATATCAAAGGACGTACAGTTCTAGTTTACTCAGCCAATGACCTGGGTGGTGCATGGGCAAGAGATAAGTTAGGGCAGTGGACACATGGCATTATTGGCGGGGGTAGCAGAGAAAGGCAACTTGCGATAAGGCTTGGCGTAAATATTGTTATGTATGCCCTTACACTAGACTATAAAAAAGATATGGTGCATTTGCCTATTATCCTTGAAAGATTGAAGAGGCGTAAGTTGCCATGAATAAGACTTTGATCGAGTTATTTGGCTTAGACCCCGAACAGTTTAATGAGGTTAGTCTAAGCTTAGCTACTAAAGATCTACCATCTGGATGGGTGTTTTTATTGTTTGTGTTTCTGCTGGCTTTATGGTTTTTCTGGACAAGTCTTAAGCGAATCCATTTACCACTTCGTAAAACCTTTATTATCACTCTTCGAATTTTTGTTTTATCAATAGTTCTATTTATTTTCTTACAGCCAGAGCTAGAGTTTAAAAAAAAGCATGCTCTTAAAAATAGAATTGCTATTTTAGTTGATGATACTAAGAGCATGACCATAAAGACATTTCCGTCGGAGCAATCTCGTATTGACTTTGTTCGTCAGGCATTTAAAAAAAACCAGAATACCTTAGAGTCCTTAGCCAATATTTTTCAGCTAGACTATTACTTAATATCAGATCAGATAGAATCAATCTCTTCGATTGGTTTAGACGGGCGACTCAGTCCAAAAAAAATCAGCACTGACTTTGCGGCGGTTTTTTCTGACCTTAAAAAACAGTACGACGGCAAGTCCCTTCAAGGCGTTATGCTTTTCTCAGATGGAGCAGATCTTATGGTAAAGCCTGAAACTATTTCTTCTGAATTATTAACTATTTTTGCGAGTTGGAACTCACCCATTCACAGTTTTCAGGCTGGTTCTAATCATATGTTCAAAGATTTAGCAATTGAAGAAATTGATTCAGCTGGTTTTGGTTTTATTCATCAACCGATAAGTTTGACCGTTACCATTGGAGCCTCAAATATGGGGAATAGAAATATACCACTGGTACTCAAAGATGGAGACAAAATACTCCTTTCTCGTGTTGTGGAGGTTAGAGAAGGGGAAAATAGTTATCCAGTTAACATGGAATTTACTCCAAGTATGCTGGGTAACCATATTTATTCCCTTAACGTTCCTCTCTTTGCTGGGGAGTCTGTTGCGATCAATAATAGAAAAGACTTTCAGGTGAAGGTCATCCGTGACCGAATACGAGTTCTTCATTTGAACGGACGGCCATCGTGGGACTCCAGATTTCTCCGAGAAGTTTTAGCCAACCACCCAAAAGTTGATCTGTTGTCTTTTTTTATTTTGCGAACCTTGGACGATGACGTAGCTTCGCCTACTTCTGAATTGAGCCTTATTCCATTTCCTACGAACCTGTTATTTAGCGATTATCTAAATTCATTCGATCTTATTTTGTTTCAAAATTTCAGTTACAAACCTTTTATAGATAAAGGGTATCTCACTAATATAAAAAACTTCGTAGAAAGCGGAGGGGCATTCGTTATGATCGGAGGTGAGCTTTCATTTCAGGGGGGTGGTTATGCACAGACTGATATTGAAGAAATTTTGCCAGTAAACTTTGAAGGTTCGCTACAATCATTTAAAAACGAATCTTTTAATTTGCAGCTAGAAAGGAATTTATCCCGCCACCCGATACTACAACTCGAAAAAGAATTTGTTGCTAATAGTAGCGTTTGGCAGAATCTACCAAAGCTGAATGGTATCAATATAGGGCTCAAGCCACGCAAAAATTCGAATACCTTGGCATCCTTTATAAAGGGAAGTAATAAATATCCATTAATAGTTACTGGACGTTTTGGTAAAGGGCGGAGCCTTGTTGTGGCAACAGACTCTTTGTGGAACTGGAACTTTCGGCAGGTAGGAGAAGGTGGTAGTGGCCGCTATTACCATAGATTCTGGAACAATCTCATCAACTGGTTGATCGATGAACCGCAGACACGGTTATTGAGATTAGAAACACACAAGGAACACTATGAAGAAGGAGAAGAGGTTCTTCTTCGTGTGTCAGTTTTAAAGTCAAACTACGGCCCTTATCCTGGAGCGCAAGTAAAGTTGACCTTAAAAACTCGTTCAGGTGATACAAAGCTCAAAACTATTTCAACCAATGAAAATGGAGAAGCATCCTACCGATTTACTCCAGAAGAAGGATTTTATACGGTTAAAGCAGAAATAGACTCGGGTAAACGTAAGTTGGAAGAGAAAACGGGATTTTCGGTTTTTAGTGAAACGGCTGAATTTCAAAAACCTAGGGTCAACGAAACTTTATTGAGACGAATCGCCGAAGTTTCTGGAGGTAATTATGAAGTGTTAACGAGTAAAACAGACTTGTCAAAAGCCGATTTTAAAAATCCGAAAATTGAAACTAAGACTAGTAGCAAACATATCCCACTTTGGGACAACTGGTGGATCTATAGCCTTATTCTAATCTTTCTTTCTTTGGACTGGTTCACTAGGCGTAAATCTGGGCTCAGTTAAGAGATGGGTAAACTTTAAAGAAAGGCAGAAAAATAAATTACTAGTTGTGAGTAATGTTACGGTTCCATTTTTTATGGTCGAGGAAGTTGCGGTTAATTGCTGGTAATACAGAATATGCTTGTAGAAAGGCAATTAACATGAGTTTCATTGGCTTCCTGCTATTGAAAATTTAATAATCCTCCTGTAAGATCAAGCTGTTATGGAAGTTTCCTATTTTTGCCTACCAAGTTGGTTTTAATTTGTTAAATCGGTTAATTAAATGTCTCAGTTAGCCACAGAGAATCTTTCTCTTAAAGTCTGGGTGCGCGATCGTATTTTATTTCTGGCGCTAGTTATATTTTTCTTTGGTGCGACGTTTTATATTGGTGCAGGAAAGTTTTTAGATCCACAGAATGAGTGGCTTCATCCCATTAAAGAATTTTCCCTCCTACTTTCACTCATTGGTATTGTTTCCCTAGGCTACGAGTTATTTCTTCGCGAGATGACTTTTCGTGAATACAAAGGTGCGTTAGAGGAAATTGTTAATCCCGATGCGGTTCGTCTAGGTATCGAAGGCATTTATAAAAATCGGTCTGAATTAGGGCGGTCTATTTCTTTTGAGAGTTTATTTCGGCAGGTCGATAAAGAATTATTTGTAGGGGGGTCATCTCTTCTTTCTATAGCCACTTCCAGTGCTGAACTTCTTAAGAAAAAAGTTTTAAGTGGAGTTGACGTGCGTTTATTGCTTATGGACCCAAGCTCCCATGTAGTTGAAATAATAACTCGGCAGGGAAAAGGTAGGGCAACGTTCCTAAACGAGATACGTACATCTTTAATGTTGCTTCAAAAGATTTCACACGAAATTGATAGTGAGCCTGGATTCTCTAGCCGTGGCAAGCTGACGGTACACACCTATGATTGCATTCCATCTCATTCGTTTATTTGTTTGGATGAAGGTAGTTTAAATGGAAAGATAGTTGCTGATATAGGTCCATATCTTGGTCGAACAACACCGCGACCAAGTATGATTGTCACTAATAAAAAAGATGGTATTTATGATTATTGGAAAAATATGGGCGATCTTATGTGGCAAGAAAGCAAGTTTTTTAATCTTTCTAAGGATGACTTGTTTGGTACTCAAACCAAGGCATTTATGTTCACCAGTGGAGGTAACACAGAATACTACGCAAAAACTACTGATAGCTGGGAAAAGGCATCTATTTGTAAAATGAGTGAAAGCTGGCGAAGTATCAAAGGGAGTCAATGGGTATGGGTCGCTGAATCTGCAACATTAGAGGAGATGAAAACTGGTACAAAGAAGCGATTTCGCTTAAAGGTGGGTTTGCCTCATGATAGTCGTAGTGAACATATTGTGCGGGCAGATTTGTTTTTGCGATCTAGTGATGAATGTCGTTTGAAAATTAATGACGTCAGTATGAACCAAGCTTATGGCGGGGCATCCTATCCCGAACCTTTTATTATCGATATAGGTAGATATCTCAAAGGCGGAAAAAATGAGATCTACTTTGAGCTAATAAGTTTTGCAAGACCCAGCGTTGAAGAAATCCAAGATGGCCTTGCGGGTCTTATCTTCCGCTTGCATTTAGAATATAGGGAGTAGTTTCTGTTCGATTACTACCGCTACAATTTTTTTAATTGTTGTAGATGTGGATATCAATATTATCACTTAATTACTAGTTATTGAGTGTTCTTGATTTTATAAAATTTAAAGAAGAGACTGCCTTTTTCTGTCAATTAGAGTAGTGGTAGATTTTGGCTTTGATTGCGAATGTTTAAAGTTGCACTTCCCATTTTATTACAATAACTTACCCATTTGTGTCCTGTTGAGTTGAGGTTGTTATTGACAGGGTAGGGAAGGCTGATATAATCCCCGCTTCAACGACTTTACCGCGTTTTAACGGGGTTTATTAGATAATAATCTATTACTTTTTTGGGCCGATAGAGTTCTCCAGGGAGTTAGTTTGCCCTGGCATTCGGTGAATCTGTTATGCAGGAATATTTTTTCATTTCACTGGTTGCAGTTTTCGCTTTGGTGCTTGTGGGAGCTTTACTAGCTTTATCTACTATCCTAGGTCCGAGGAATCCCTCTCCGCAAAAGCTGATTCCGTATGAGTGTGGTGTGGTCCCTAAGGAAGAAGCCAAGGGACGCTATCCAGTCCGTTTTGCTACAGTAGCCATGTTATTTATAATTTTTGATATTGAGGTGGTGTTTATGTACCCATGGGCAGTATCACTGGGGCAGCTTAAGTTATTTGGGTTGATTGAAATGCTAGTTTTTATTTTTATTCTTGGTGTTGCTTACGTCTACATTTGGGGACGAGGAGGTTTAGAATGGGATTAATTGATCAGGCATACGACTTAGTTGAAACCGAGGTCGGTAATGTTAAAGAGAATGTAAAAGATGTTTTGGATCAGGCAGATTATGATTTCTCAGGCGCAGTTTATGACAGTATTTTAACAACAAAAGTGGGCAAGGTTATTGGCTGGGCGCAGAAAAACGCTTTATGGCCAGCAACATTTGGTCTTGCCTGTTGTGCTATAGAGATGATGGCCATGGCTAATTCTAGATGGGATGCAGCTCGCTTTGGAGCTGAAGTTTTCAGGGCATCTCCAAGGCAGGCTGATTTAATGATTGTTTCGGGTCGTGTTTCCCAGAAGATGGCCCCCGTTTTGAAGACCATTTTCGACCAAATGCCGGAGCCCAAATGGGTTATTTCTATGGGGGCCTGTGCATCTTGTGGTGGGATCTTTAATAACTACGCTATAGTTCAAGGTGTAGACCGAGTAGTGCCAGTTGATGTTTATGTTCCAGGTTGTCCGCCAGGTCCCGAAGCTTTGCTCTATGGCATCATAAAACTTCAAGAAAAAATAATGAATGAGGCGGGGACACAACAGGCCGCCAAGAGAGTAGCGTGACCAGCGAAGAGATTGTTAAAAAGGTCAAAGCTGACCAAGGGGAGGCCATAGAATCATCTGAGGTGAATCTTGGCGATTCGGTTATTTTTGTGGGTAAAGAAGCGGTTCGTGGGGTTTTAGAATACCTTAAGGCAGACCCCGATTTGGACTTTGATTATCTTTCCCATATCTCCGGAGCGGATTATCTCAATGAAGACCGAGAACCACGCTTCGAGGTAGTCTACGAACTACATTCCATTGACAAGAATCATTCTATTCGCATTAGAGTGGGGTTAGAGGAAGAGGATCCAACTGTTCCGACGATATCTGATTTGTGGAAGGGAGCGCTTTATCCAGAGCGTGAGCTATTTGACATGTTTGGGTTTAATGTTGAGGGTCACCCTAACCTTATCAGGTTGATCATGCCTGAAGAGTGGGAAGGAAACCCTTTGCGAAAAGATTATCCGCTTACATTAGAAGATGTTACTTTTTCCCATAATAGAGAATTTAAACAAGATTTGGTGAAGTCTAAGCCGCCAACTAGATAACAATGACTGTTACTGACCAAGGCCTTCTGGAGCGCGAAAAAGATTCGATGACCCTTAATATGGGTCCCCAGCATCCAAGCACGCATGGTGTTTTTCGTATAGTTCTCGAAATGGATGGAGAGTTGGTGGACTCGGCAGAGCCTCATATCGGGTTTTTGCATACTGGAATTGAAAAAACTTCTGAGGCTAAGCGCTACGTCCATGTTATTCCCATGACAGATCGGCTTGATTATCTGAGTCCTCCAGGAAATAATCTGGCTTTTTGCCTAACAGTGGAAAAACTTTTGCAAACAGATGTGCCGGAGCGTGCGAATTATTTGCGTGTGATTATGTGTGAACTTGCACGTATGGCTAGTCATCTGGTATGGCTTGCGACCCACGCTCTAGATATAGGAGCGATGACAGTATTTCTTTATTGTTGGCGTGAGCGTGAGATGATTCTTGATCTTAATGAAGAAATCTCAGGTGTAAGGATGATGACAAGTTACATTCGCTTGGGTGGTGTCGCTCAAGACTCGACTCCAGGGTGGTTACAGAGTGTCCGTAAGTTTATTGAATACTTTCCAGCAAAGATTGACGAGTATGAACGCCTACTTACCAATAATCCAATCTGGTTGGATCGCACGCAGAATGTGGGAGTGATGAGTCGTGAAGAGGCAATCAACTGGAGTATGAGTGGTCCAGTTCTTCGAGCATCGGGTGTGAATTGGGATTTACGAAAGCAAAGGCCATACTCTGGGTATGAAGATTTTGACTTCGATGTTCCGACAGGAAAAAATGGGGATATTTATGATCGATATTTGGTGCGAGTTGCTGAGTTAAGGCAAAGTCGAGAGATTGTCAAACAAGCTCTAAAAAAATTACCTGCAGGTCCATATAAAGTAGACGATAATAAAATATCTTTACCGAATCGTAAAACTCTCAAGTCTAGCATGGAAGCTCTTATACATCATTTTAAACTGGTGTCAGAGGGCGTTTCAGTTCCAAGGGGTGAGACTTATGTTCCAGTAGAGGGGCCGCGTGGAGAAGTGGGGTTTTACATTATTAGTGACGGTAGTAATGTTCCTAGTCGGGTAAAACTGCGGGCCCCATCATTTATGGCAATTCCAGGAATGTGTAAAATGATGGAGGGATGTTTTATTGCAGACGTGGTCGGTATTATTGGGAGCATAGATATTGTAATGGGAGAGGTTGATCGCTAATGTTCGTGTTTACTTCTGAAGATGAAAATAAAATCGAAAAGATTGTTAAAAAATATCCTGTAAAGCGGTCAGCCTTGTTACCTCTTTTGACTTTGGTTCAGCGACGGGAAGGTTATATCAGTCCCGAAGCAATGCAGGCTATAGGTGAAAAGCTTGATTTATCGCCGGGTTATGTTCAGTCTGTAATGTCTTTTTACACAATGTATCATACTGAGCCCACGGGTAAATATATCATTCTTTTCTGCCATAACATCAGTTGCCAATTAAACGGTGCTGATAATTTGTTTGCTTATACAGGTAAAAAACTTGGCGTGAGTGGAGGAGGGACTACAAAAGATAATAAGTTCACACTTCACAAAGAGGAATGTTTAGCTGCCTGTTGTGGTGCTCCGATGATGCGTATCAATGATACTTTTTATGAAAATTTAACAAAAGAAAAGATCGATCAAATTCTTGACTCTCTACCCTAAATGGAAAAACTATGACACAGATTCTTTTTAAGAATATAGATACAAAGGGCCTTACTTCTATCGATGTTTATGAAAAGCAAGGTGGCTACAAGTCTCTAAAAAAGGCTTTTGAAAAAAAACCTGATGAAATAGTTGAGATAGTCAAAGCTTCTGGATTGCGTGGTCGAGGCGGTGCTGGATTCCCTGCTGGCTTAAAATGGAGTTTTTTAGCAAAGGATGTTTTTCCTCGTTACCTCGCTTGTAATGCTGATGAAAGTGAACCCGGTACTTGTAAGGATCGCGAACTTCTTGAAAAAACCCCACACCTTCTTATTGAAGGGATCATAGTAACCTGTTATGCCTGCCGGATAGAAACAGGTTACATTTATTACCGGGGAGAATTTCAACATGCCTCAGACCTTATGGATAAAGCTATTGAAGAGGCCTACGCGAAGGGTTACTTAGGTAAAAATATTATGGGTTCGGGGTTAGACCTCGATCTTTATACCCACCTTGGCGCCGGAGCTTATATTTGTGGAGAGGAGTCAGCTTTACTTAACTCTCTTGAAGGCCGTCGTGGAGAGCCACGTTTAAAGCCACCATTCCCAGCAGTAGAAGGTTTGTATGGGAAACCTACGGTTATTAATAATGTGGAAACTTTATGTGTTGTGCCTTGGATAATTAATGAGGGTGCTGAAAAGCACGCTGCTCTTGGGACAGAAAAAAGTAAGGGTACCAAATTGGTCAGTGTTTCTGGCCACGTCAAAAAACCCGGAAATTATGAAATTGTTATGGGAACTCCAACCAGAGAACTTATTTTTAATATGGCTGGGGGTATACGTGATGATAATAAATTGAAAGCTTTTATTCCAGGTGGTTCTTCTGCGAATATTCTGCCAGCAGATAAAGTTGATGTTCCTTATGACTATGAGGCTATAGCTGCGGCTGGCTCCATGCTAGGTTCCGGGGCGCTTATTGTAATGGATCATACTGTTAATATCGTTGAGGCAGCTCTTCGAATGAGTTATTTTTATATGCATGAATCGTGTGGGAAATGTACTCCATGCCGTGAAGGAACCCGCTGGATGTATCAAATTCTTAGTGATATCCAAGGCGGAAAAGGATCAAATAAACAGGTCGAGAAGCTCGAAGATATTTGCGATAACATGAGCTTCAAATGTTTTTGCGCACTTGGAGATGCTGCGGTGGCTCCCGTAGCAAGTAGTATTATGCATTTTCGTTCTGACTACGATGAACTTATTAAGAAAATGGAAGACGGCGCAGTTACCGCGTGAGGTAAATTATGTCTGAAGAAAACAATATTA
>Ga0066372_10001274_pt1 | contig 10127 bp, 9 predicted proteins | sample Knorr_S15_td_250_FD_77011 | JGI IMG/M metagenome (GOLD analysis project Ga0066372, IMG submission 77011) | Marine microbial communities from Southern Atlantic Ocean transect - Knorr_S15_td_250_ad_251m_LV_A | ecosystem: Environmental > Aquatic > Marine > Oceanic | place: Southern Atlantic ocean... | reverse complement strand
CCTTCCAGAGTTTCCAGCTGAGATCCGAGCTCCTGCTGGAACATTAGCCGGAGTTTCAGCTTTCCAAGTTCAAATTTCTGACCATGACATCACCACGCCTGGGGATGCTCCAGCTGTTCTTGTTGCTATGAATCCCGCAGCTTTAAAATCTGACCTTCACCTGTTAGTAAATGGCGGAACGGTGATCGTCAACGAAGACACATTTGAAGAGAGAAACCTTGAAAAGGCTGGATATAGCTACAACCCGCTTAAAGAAGGTGAGGAGCTCGAAGGCTATCGAGTCATCAAAGTTCCAATGACTAATTTAACAAAGGAGGTCTGCAAAGATCTTGGAGTAAAGCCAAGAGACGCGGATCGTTCGAAGAATTTTTTCGCTCTAGGTCTAGTTTCATGGATGTACAGTCGACCTGTTGAGCCAACTCTTGAATGGATTGATGAAAAATTCGCTGGAAAAGATTTGGTGATTTCAGCAAATAAAGCGGCTTTCAAAGCTGGACACGCTTTTGGAGAAACAGCTGAATTGGGCGACCAGAGGGTAGCTATTAAAGCTGCGCCTCTTCCGTCGGGAACGTATACAAGTATTACTGGTGGCACCGCTCTGTCATGGGGTCTGATAGCAGCTAGTCACCTTTCTAAGCGTCCCTTGTTCCTAGGGACTTATCCTATTACCCCCGCTTCCGACATTCTCCACGAGTTGGTCCGTCATAAACGACACGGAGTCATGACGTTTCAGGCAGAAGATGAGATAGCAGCTATAGGAGCAGCACTTGGAGCTTCTTATGGAGGACACCTAGGAGTAACCACTACTAGTGGTCCAGGTGTTGCCCTCAAGTCCGAAACACTAGGTCTGGCGGTTTCTCTTGAATTGCCTCTTATTTTAGTAGATGTCCAGCGCGGAGGTCCATCCACAGGATTGCCAACAAAAACTGAAGCTTCAGATTTACTTCTAGCAATGTATGGGAGACACGGAGAGGCTCCGCTCCCAATTGTTTCAGCCAGCACCCCTGCAGATTGTTTCGACGTAGCTATAGAAGCGGCCAGAATAGCTTTAACGCACCGGACTCCTGTCATACTTCTCACTGATGGATATTTAGCTAATAGTTCTGAACCGTGGCTTTTACCAGATCCCTCTTCTTTACCAGAAATACCTGTTGAATTTGCTACAGAATTTAATCAAACGAATGAGGATGGAGATGGGATCTTTTGGCCTTACCAGCGCAATGAAGACCTTGCTCGTGATTGGGCTCTGCCAGGAACGCCGGAGCTTATGCACAGAATCGGTGGGATTGAGAAAGAAGATGGTTCTGGAAACATAAGCTACGATCCGGAAAATCATGGATACATGGTTGACCTAAGACAGGAAAGAATTCAAAAAGTCAACGTACCCGACCTCGAGGTTGACGGAGATCAAGATTTCGAACTTTTAGTAGTCGGTTGGGGTTCAACATGGGGTGCAATTAAAGGTGCTGTGGGTCGAGCTTGTAAAGATGGCTACAAGGTCGGACATGTACATTTGAGGCATCTGAATCCATTACCAGACAATCTTGGTGGCATTTTATCCAAAGCAACCAAAGTTTTAGTACCTGAGATGAATCTTGGGCAATTAAGTAAAATGATTAGAGCAGAGTACCTAGTTGATGCAAAATCTATTACAAAAGTAAAGGGTGTGCCCTTTACCGCTGGGGAACTTGATCACGTACTTCGGGAGGCTTTAGATGACTGATACACAAACCAATTCGAACTCAACCACAAAAGCCGATTGGACAAGTGATCAAGAGGTTCGATGGTGTCCAGGATGTGGTGATTATTCGATTTTGACTGCTCTGCAAATGTTAATGCCTGAACTGGATGTAGACCGAGAAAAGACTGTTTTCATCTCCGGTATAGGTTGTGCCGCTCGCTTCCCTTATTACATGAACACTTATGGAATGCACAGCATTCATGGAAGAGCACCTGCTATAGCAACAGGCTTGGCTTTGGCAAGACCAGATCTTGACGTTTGGGTAGTAGGCGGTGATGGAGACATGCTCTCTATTGGCGGCAATCATCTTGTGCATGCGTTAAGAAGAAATATCAACATAAATATTTTGCTTTTTAATAATCAGATTTATGGGCTTACAAAAGGCCAATTCTCTCCGACCAGTGAAGTGGGCAAGGTAACGAAGTCCTCTCCGATTGGATTGATTGCTAAACCACTCAATCCTTTAAGTGTGGCTATAGGCTCTGAGGCTACTTTCGTCGCAAGAACCCATGACATGGACAGAGCTCATATGCAGGGCATGTTTAGACGAGCATATGAACATCCAGGAGCCTCGTTTGTTGAAGTGTTGCAGAATTGCAATGTGTTCAATGACGGAGCGTTCGATGCAATAACTAAAAAAGACGTACGTGCGGACATGTTGATCGACTTACACCATGGAGAACCTATTCTTTTCGGAGCTGAAAAACAGTTCGGTGTTGTAGCAAGTGATGGCGAAGTTTCCATCGCCAATGTTAATGAAGTTGGTTCTGATTCGATTTTGGTTCACGATGAAAGCAGGGAAGACCCTTCAAGAGCTTTTGCATTATCTCGTCTCAGTGAAACACCTTATACACCAACGCCAATGGGAGTATTTCGCGCAGTTGAACGAGACGAATACAGCGTCTCTCTTAAAGGCCAGATAGATAGAGTCGTAGAAAATCAGGGCTCAGCTGACCTTGATGAACTGTTACACTCACTTCCCACTTGGGAGGTCTGAGTCCCTAAAAAAGGGATTTAAGTATGACTTGGGCTCTTGATCTAGACGGAGTTGTTTGGCTTGGAGACAAAGTTATTCCAGGAGTCGGAGAATCTATAACACGCCTAAGAAAAGAAGGCGAACAAGTTTTTTTTGTTACCAATAATTCCGGTAGAACTGTATCTGAGGTAGAGGAAAAGCTTAATTCATTCAATATTGAGCCTGATGGCGGTGTGATCACCTCAGCGATGGCAATGGCCACTTTGTTAAGCCCAGATGAGACAGTTCTGACTCTTTGTGGAAGAGGCGCCATAGAGGAGATGAAAAAAGTAGGTGTAAGAACCGTAAAAGAAGGCAAAGCGGATTCAGTTGTCGTTGGATTTCACGAAGACTTTGACTATTGGAAGCTAACTTCAGCCTTACAGGCAATCGATGCAGGAGCACGCCTGCTTGCTACCAATGATGATCTTACTTACCCTTCAAATGATGGGATAAGGCCTGGTGCTGGATCCATTCTCGCATCCTTGGTGGCAGCTACAGGAGCAGTTCCATTAATAGCAGGGAAACCGTATAAGCCTATGTGTGACTTGCTTAATGGATTAAGTGGAGGAAGCGGGATAATGGTCGGGGATCGACCTGACACTGATGGAAGGTTTGCTAAAAATATGGGTTGGGAGTTTGGGTTAGTTCTGAGTGGTGTGACTAAAGAGTCAGATCTTCCTGTTGACCCACCTCATGATCGACTAGCTAATGATTTATCCGACATGGTTGAACAGATTTTTTCCTAATGGCACGTCGGCGACTAGATCTTGAAATGGTGAGACGAGGTTTGGCCGAGTCGCGAGAAATAGCGCAGTCGCTAATCAAGTCAGGAAAGGTGCTTGTTTCAGGATCATCAGCTTTAAAGCCATCGAGACTCGTCGAAGCAAGTCAACCATTGCAGATAATTGACCCTTCACCCAAGTATGTGAGTAGGGCGGGTAGAAAATTAGAAGCTGCTTTAGAAACTTTCGAAGTTGAAGTTAAGTCAAGTAGGTGTGTAGATATAGGAGCGAGCACAGGTGGATTTACAGATTGCTTGTTGCAAAACGGAGCTGAATCAGTTTTAGCTGTGGATGTTGGTCGAGGTCAGATCCATGAACGTCTAGTCGCTAATCAAAGAGTTGAAGTTCTTGAACAGACTGATGTCAGATCACTCGTACCAGAAGAAATAGGGGCCCCTTTTAAAGTGTTGACAGCAGACTTGGCTTTCATCTCATTGCGTACAGTGATGGGGAATCTTTTTTCTTTAGTCGAAGAGGGAAGCGACATGTTGCTTTTAGTTAAACCACAGTTTGAAGCAGGTAAAAAAGCGGTTGATGTAGGTAGAGGAGTGATTCGCGACCCTGAAATATGGGAAGAAGTTCTTAAGAATGTGCAGGATTCAATTAATGCTCATGATGGTGCCATAATGAAATGTATGCCATCACCAATTAAAGGCTCAGAAGGTAACGTTGAATTCTTCTTGCACGTCGTACCAGGAGTGAAACAAAGGCAACTCGAAATCTCAAAAGTGGTTTCCTTAGCTATTGAACAGGGAGAAGATTGATGGCAGAAATCGGACTTTACGTTCATGAATTTCGACCTGAAGCCATGTCAAATTCAGTTGAATTAACTGAGCTCCTCCAGGGGAAAGGGCATGATGTAAGACAGTCAAGTGATCTAAAAGAAAATCCTTCTGGATTCGTTGATGATCTTGATCTTCTTGTGAGCATGGGGGGAGATGGCTCTATTCTCAGAGCAATCAATCTTTTAGACGGTCGACCCACTCCTGTTCTAGGAATAAATTTTGGTCAACTTGGATACCTGACGGCAGCAGAACCTTCAGAGGCTTTTGACGCAGTAATTAGAACTCTTGAAGGTAACTATGATCTTGAAGAGAGAATGATGCTCAAGGTTTCTGTCGAGAGGGAACAGGCTGAATCAGCGATCGAAGATCACGCTTTGAACGAAGTAGTAGTCGAAAGGACAGCGGCTAGTCAGACAGTTCGCATGAACGTATCCATGGATGGTTCTTTTTTTACTTCCTATGCAGCAGACGGACTAATAATTTCCACACCTACAGGTTCGACAGCGTATGCTTTTTCTGCCCGGGGACCGATCGTGGATTCCAGTCACCATTCCATTCAGGTAACACCTGTATCGCCCCACATGTTGTTTGACAGAACTTTGGTTTTAGCACCGTCAACTCAACTAGAACTGCAAATTTTAGGTGATCGCACAGCTACTTGCACTGTTGACGGGAGAGAAATGGGAGTCTTAGAAGAAAAGGATCGTGTGGTCTGCACAAGGTCAGATCGAATTGCGAAACTTGTTACGTTCGGAAAACGTGATTTTTTAGATCCCCTTAAGACAAAATTCGGCTTAGAGGATAGATAGAGGCCAACTTAAAGTAAGGTCTGCATCTTTGATCTGAAATGTGGGACTAATTTTAAATCTGTAAGCAGTGAAGTCATTTTGCCTGTAAGGTGAACTTCCGTGACGAAACACATCTTCGTTACGGGAGGAGTTGCAAGCTCGCTCGGAAAAGGGCTGACTGCAGCGTCTCTCGGAAGGCTTTTAAAGCAGCGTGGGCTTAAGGTAGTAATTCAGAAACTCGACCCCTATATCAACGTCGATCCTGGCACCATGAACCCATTTGAACATGGAGAAGTTTTTGTTACAGACGATGGTGGTGAAACTGATCTTGATTTAGGCCACTATGAAAGATTCATAGATGAAAATCTGACTACAGAATCAAATGCAACAACAGGTTCGATTTACTCTGCTGTAATAGCCGCTGAAAGACATGGCGAATATTTAGGTAAAACTGTTCAAGTCATTCCCCATATCACTGATGAAATTAAAAGAAGAATTAGGGTGCTCGCTACTGAAGATACCGACGTGCTGATTACAGAGGTAGGAGGAACAGTAGGTGATATTGAGATTTTGCCTTTTTTGGAAGCGATTAGACAGTTTCGACTTGATGTAGGAGAAAACAATATTTGCTATGTTCATGTGACTCTGGTTCCTTATATTGGACCGTCAGGTGAGCATAAAACCAAACCTACACAGCACTCGGTTACTGAACTTCGTTCAGCAGGCATACAGCCACATGCAATAGTTTGTCGAAGCGACGAACCTATAAGCGATGATCTTGAGAGGAAAATCTCACGTCTTTCGAATGTCCCTTTTGAGGGTGTTGTAAACGCACCAGATGCCAGCAGTCTCTATGAGATACCTTTGCTGCTAAATGAAGAAGGCTTAGATAGTTATATTTGCGATTCATTAGGACTTGATAATCCAGAGCCTGATCTTGAGGACTGGAGAGCATTGGTCAGCCGTGTAGTATCAGCAACTGCAAAAGTCCGAATTGGACTTATTGGTAAATATGTAAGTCTGGTTGATGCATATCTCTCAGTAGTTGAGGCGTTAAACCATGCCGGAGCACACCATGGAGTTCAGGTAGAAATTGACTGGATTCAAGCTGAAGAAGTTGAGGGAATGCTCAGTGAAGGGCGTTTGAAAGACTTAGACGGAATTGTGATTCCTGGAGGCTTCGGCGAGAGAGGTATAGAAGGCAAGATTACCGCAGCAGGTTTCGCTAGACAGAGTGATACTCCTTGCCTGGGACTGTGTTTAGGGATGCAATGCATGACTATAGATTTTGCACGTAATGTACTAGGACTAGAGAGAGCCCATTCAAGTGAATTTGACCCATCTTCACCTCACCCAGTAATAGATTTGATGGAATCTCAACGTGACGTATCAGATATGGGTGGAACTATGCGTCTGGGAACCTATGTAGCACAATTAAAACCAGAGTCCCAGGTGTCGGCAATATATGGTGAAGATGTTGTTTCAGAACGGCACAGACACAGGTACGAATTCAATTCGCGCTACAGGGCGAAGTTTGAAGACACGAATTTTGTTTGTTCAGGAGAATCGCCTGATGGCCGTTTGGTTGAGTTCATTGAGTTGAAAGATCATCCTTTTTGGGTGGCAACCCAAGCACATCCAGAGTTCAAAAGCAGGCCAGATCGACCCGCCCCGTTGTTTAGAGCATTTGTAGAAGCTGCCTTGCATCGAGCAGAGGGGCGCAACCCACAGTTGCTTCAAATGGAAGAAGAATTTTCTAACTGAATGGCCACTGAATCTTTCAAAGAATTTAAAAAGGTTTCTGAGGAACTGATTCATAGTGAAGACTGGTTTTCTTTCGCAGTCGCGGAGTTCGAAGGTCCGGTTGGAGAAAGAATCAACAGGTACATTTTTCACCATCCGGGTGCAGTTGGGGTGGTGCCAATAGAGGATGGAAAGATAGTTCTAGTTCGCCAGTACCGACCTGCACTTGAGATGGAAATGCTGGAAATTCCAGCAGGCAAATTGGATATTGAAGGAGAGGAACCTGAAAAAGCCGCACATCGAGAATTAATTGAAGAAGCAGGACTCAATGCCTCAAGACTCGAAGAGTTATGCAGTTTTTACAATTCAGCTGGTTTTTCAGATGAGAAGACAGTGATCTATCTGGCTACTGAAATGACACGGGTTGAAAAGATGGCAGCGAGTATAGAAGAACAGTACATGACGACCGAGAAAGTCCCTTTAGAGGATGTGCACGAAATGATTGACTCTGGTTACATCACTGATGCAAAAACAATAGTAGGCATTTATTCAGCGATGCGTCGTATAGGTAGATAAGTTAGACGTGTTTCAAAATTTTTCTCATCTCACCAAACGGTTTTGGTTTTCACTGAAACCAGGGAAACTATCAGAAGAGGATCTTCGCTGGGTTGGATCCCATCTTTCTGAAAATGAATTCTTGTATTGGGAAAAGCTTTCCACGGCTGACCGACATCACTCCTTTCAGGTTGCCAAACAAGCAGAATCTGAAATTGGCGAGAAAGGAAAAGAATTCATAGCAGCAGCTCTTCTCCATGACATAGGGAAACTTGAAAGCGGATTTGGTACCTTCGGAAGAGTTTTTGCGACTCTATGTTGTTTTCTTTTCCCCTTAAGGAAAATAGAAAAATGGTCAGAAAGAACTAAAGGCTTACGACGACGGTTAGTTGACTATGCGAAACATCCAGCACTAGGAGCTGAATTACTAATAGGGATTGGTAGCCGACAACAGGTCATTACTTGGGTATTGGAGCATCATTCGGAAAGAGAAAAGTGGGAGACTCCAATAGAAATAGCAGAGGTTTTATCCAGCTCAGACAACGACTAACGATTGTTACTGATTCAGTAACCCGATGTTATTTCGTGCTCTAGATAATGTGGCAGAAGCTATCTCTCTAGCTTTTTCGGCCCCCTTAGCTATCAAGCGATTTGTCTCTCCCGGGTCATCAGCGAGTGCGTAATATTTCTCCTGTACAGGTCTAAGGAGCTCAACCACCGCTTCGGCGGTTGCGCTTTTTAGATCCCCGTAACGAGTTATTCCGTTGCAAGCTTCTTGCGGTGTTTTTCCGGTTGCTGATCCAAGAATGGAAAGCAAATTTGAAACGCCCGGCTTTTTCTCAGCGTCGAAAAACACTTCATCATCACTGTCAGTAACTGCTCGTTTGAATTTCTTTTCGATTACATCAGGAGGATCCAAAACCAAAATAGTTCCTTGGGGGCTTTCTTCAGATTTAGACATTTTTTTCTCTGGGTGTTGCAGGTCCATCACTCTTGCTCCAGAAGGTGGAATTACTGCTTCAGGCACAGTAAAAGTTTCACCGAATCGACTATTAAAGCGCGTAGCTATATCTCTTGTCAATTCAATATGTTGTCTCTGGTCTTCGCCAACGGGAACATGGTTGGTGTCATAGAGCAAAATGTCAGCCGCCTGGAGAGCGGGGTAGGTGAAGAGGCCAGCAGAAACAAATTCATTACCAGTTGATTTGTCTTTGAATTGGGTCATTCTTCTGAGTTCCCCGAAAGCAGCTGTGCATTCCATAAGCCAGGCACACTCAGCATGTTCTTGAACATGACTCTGAACAAACAGGATGCAACGTTCAGGATCAAGACCTACGGCCATGAGCATTTGGGTTAAAGAAAGAGTAGAAGATCTAAGCTCGTCAGAATCGTGAGGAACAGTCAGAGCATGAAGGTCAACGACGCAGTAAACCGCATCTGACTCATCTTGCATCGAAACCCAGTTTTGTAAAGCGCCGAGATAGTTCCCTAACTGAACTGCTCCTGAAGGTTTAATTCCTGAAAAAACTCTGTTCACGTTTCAAAGGTACTTGTGCAGCACTGATGTTGCTGTTTATTTAAAAAAAATAGACAACTAATGTCAGCTTCGGGCCTATGCCATCGAACAAGACATGTCGGCCCCGCAACAAAGAGGTGACTTGATTTTTCCGTGGTCATTGGGACATTGGGAAACTTGGACAGTGGTGCCGTCGTCTTTTGTCAATGTCTCATTCACTAAAGGAGCGTCACAAGTGCCGCAAGTAGCGTTTACACTCATACCGCATGAATCGCAGGTGTATGTAGCCATGTTTATTTCCAATCAGTTGGTGAGTCTAGATTTTTGCATTTTTTACTTGAAAGGTGTGTTTTTTGCTTCAAATTTTCTTCAAATTTTTGCTAAATCTGACCGTTAATTGCCGTATGGATGCCTCATGAGCATCTATGGTCGTAGTTGATGGGAGTAACTGTAACCACACCTGTATATGAGGGTCCTTTTGATCTTCTTCTAGATCTTATTTTGCGCGAAGAAGTTGAACTATACGAAGTTTCTCTTCTGACCATTGTTGACGCCTATTTAGAAGAACTCGAAAATATGCAGGAATATGATTTGGAACTGGCTACCGAGTTCCTTTTAATTGCAGCCATTCTGGTTGAACTAAAGACACGACGCTTATTGCCGTCGGGTAACAAGGTAGATCCTGATGACGAGTACGGACTTTGGGAAGAAAGAGACCTTCTTCTAGCGAAACTTGTTGAATGCAAGACCTTTAAAGAAGCGGCATCACAGCTAAGAGCGTTATCTCAGCAGGCTTCACTCTCATGGCCGCGACGAGCTGGTCTTGAAGACGCTTTTCTTTCTTTGACACCTGACTTGCTTGAAGGGGTAACTAAGGAACATTTACGAGAAGCCTGTTTGAAAGCGATGGCTCCGCGGCCATCGATCCACGTGGATATCGAACAAATAGCTCCTATAAAAGCGACAGTTGTTGAAGCGGTAATGAAACTTTTGGAAGAAGTACCTAAAACCGGCATGGTGAGTTTCAAACAGCTAACAAAAGGGTTAACAGATCGTATTGAAATAGTCGTAAAGTTTTTGGCAGTTTTGGAACTCTACAAAGAAGGGGTTTTAGAAATAGATCAAATTGATTCTTTTGGTGAGATAAGTGTCTATTGGTGTTCAGATGCAGAACTTTCAGACATGGACTTATTAGATAT
>Ga0066372_10001272_pt1 | contig 10134 bp, 9 predicted proteins | sample Knorr_S15_td_250_FD_77011 | JGI IMG/M metagenome (GOLD analysis project Ga0066372, IMG submission 77011) | Marine microbial communities from Southern Atlantic Ocean transect - Knorr_S15_td_250_ad_251m_LV_A | ecosystem: Environmental > Aquatic > Marine > Oceanic | place: Southern Atlantic ocean... | reverse complement strand
TATGATGGTGATGGTAACTTAATCAAAAATGCTGCAGCAGGAAAAATGGACTACGGTTTTACTAAAAACGTAGCCGATGTTGCTGCTTTAGATGCTATGGATAATATGATGACTAAAGCTGTTGATATCCCATACACTCGTATGATGTGGATTATGCAGTATCCAAAACCATAGTTAAAAAATACAAATTTGAAACTGAGGCCATACGGCCTCAGTTTATTTAATTTTTAAATTCGGAAAGAAACTGTGGCAACATACATAATTCAGCGTCTTTTTATTTTCTTTCCAATGCTCCTTGTAATTAGTTTTCTTGTTTATGCTGGTTTAGAATTATCACCAGGAGATGCTGTATCCCACATGATAAGCCCAGAACTTGCTGCAAGTATTACTCCAGAACAACTAGATGCTATGCGAGAAGCGTATGGTTTAAATCAAAGTTTTCTTACACGCTATTTCATATGGCTTACGAATATAGTGCAAGGTGATATGGGATACTCAATGGCAGGAGGAGTAGCTATCTCCGAGATAATGGTAAAAACTGTTCCAGCAACACTTGAATTATCTATGGTGGCTTTAATATTTTCAACAATTGTTGGATGTTCATTAGGAGTAATAAGTGCACTTAAAAGAGGTTCAGCAACTGATAACTCGTTAACTGTAGCTGGAATGGCAGGAGTATCCATACCGGAATTTTTCTTTGGTTTAGTTGCCATACTCTTATTCGCAATTGAACTAAAATGGTTGCCAGTGGGTGGAAGGTTAATGCCTCACTATGAAACTATATGGGATCGTATTCCAAATATCGTTCTACCATCAATGGTATTAGCTCTTATGATGACAGCAGGAGCTATGCGATATGCAAGGTCTTCAATGTTAGATGTCTTAGCAAGAGAATTTATTACTACTGCTAGGTCTAAAGGTATGCCAGAGTGGAGAATAAATATTCTTCATGGATTTAGAGTAGCTTTAACACCAGTAGTTGTTTTGATAGGTTTTAGACTTCCCTTACTTATTGGAGGATCAACAATTATTGAACAAGTATACCAATGGCCAGGAATAGGGAATATGTTCATCCGTTCCGTTCGAGCTTCAGATTACCCCTTAGTAATGACTATTTCACTTATGTATGTTTTTGTAGTTTTAACAGCCAGTCTTATTATTGATGTTTTGACCGCCTTAATTGATCCAAGGGTAAGGTTAGGTAAAGAATAATGAAAAAATCCTCATTAGATAAAAAATTTGATCAGATTAGAAAGCTTGAAGAATCAAAATCTTTTTCTTCAAAAAGAAGAAGTAGAATTATAAGTAAATTTGTAAATAACAAATTAGCTGTTTTTGGATTAGTTATTTTTATAATCATTGTTCTAGCTACAATTTTTGCTCCTATATTATCACCTTATGATCCTATGAGAGTTGATCTTCGCTCAATGAGACTACCTCCTTCATTTTTACACTGGTTTGGAACTGACAACACAGGGAGAGATGTATTTACTCGAGTTCTATTTGGTGGCAGAGTTTCCATATTTATTGGCTTAGGAAGTGCTATTTTATCAGCTTTAGTTGGTATAGCGGTTGGGTGTTATGCTGGTTACAAAGGAGGATGGATAGATTTAATTGCTCTGAGAACATCAGAAATATTTATGTCTTTTCCGCAAATTATTCTTGTACTTTTATTAGTTTCAATAACAGGACAAAGTTTATTTAATCTAATGGCAATCTTTATAGTTACCGGTTGGGGCGGTATGTATAGGCTCGCAAGAGCTAGAATGTTATCATTAAGAGAAGAAGAATATGTCCAAGCATTAAGAAGTTTTGGATTATCTACATTTACAATTTGTTATAAACATATGTTGCCAAATGCTCTTAGTCCTATCATGGTAAATATTACTTTATCGACTGCAATGTTTATTTTGACAGAAGCTGGACTTAGTTTTTTAGGGTTAGGTGTTCCGCTGAACATCCCCACTTGGGGAAATATACTAAACGTTGCTCAAGACATTTTAGTTCTTCAAAATTATTGGTGGATGTGGGGACCAGTAGGTTTAATCATATCGGTATTTGTTCTTTGTGTTAATTTTATAGGAGATGGTCTCAGAGATTCAACTGATCCATCTCAACAAGGATAGTTATGAACTATAAAAATAATATTGCACTTTCGGTAAGAAATTTAAAAACTTTTTTTTATACAAATAATAGATGCAACAAAGCTGTCAATGGAGTTTCTTTTGATGTTGAAAAAGGGAAAACACTTTGTATTGTTGGTGAAAGTGGCTGTGGTAAAAGTGTAACTGCTTCTACTATAATGCAACTACTTCCAACATTATCACGTATTGAAGAAGGTGAAATTATCTTTCATAAAGATGATCATAAAATAAATATTGAAAAACTTGAAAAGAATGGTCGGGCAATGAGAGCTATAAGAGGCTCTGATATTGCTATGATTTTTCAAGATCCAATGACTGCTTTAAATCCTGTCTATACTGTAGGTTTTCAAATAAGTGAAAACCTTAAATATCATACTAATCTAAACAAAAAACAAATCAGAGAGAAATGTATTTCCTTATTAAATGATATGGGCATCCCTTTACCTGAGCAAAGAATTGATGAATATCCACATAGTTATTCCGGTGGGATGAGACAAAGAGCGATGATAGCGATGGCGATGGCTTGTAATCCAAAAATATTAATAGCCGACGAGCCAACAACAGCTTTAGATGTAACAATTCAAGCACAAATTTTTGAACTAATGGAGAAACTTAAAAAAGAAAATGACACTGCTATAATACTTATTACTCATGATATGGGCGTTGTTGCAGAATTAGCAGATAATGTTGCTGTAATGTATATGGGAAATATTGTTGAGGCTGGTACAGCAAATGATGTTTTACGCCGTCCTACGCATCCTTATACTAAAGCTCTATTAGAATCTGTTCCTGTTCTTGGAAGAGGGAAAAATCAGAAAATCAATCCTATAAAAGGATCAACGCCTGATCCATATAATAGACCTATCGGATGTCAGTTTGCTCCTAGATGTAATTGGCAAACAGAGAGCTGTGATATTATGCCAGAAATAAAACAAATAAACAATACACATCAAATTAGATGTCACAAGTACGAACAATTTTTTGAAAAATATAATGAAAAAAGAAATTCTTAAATTACGAGATATAAAGGTCCATTTCCCTGTAAAAGCAGGTGTTTTTAATCGTGTTGTTGGACATGTGCTGGCAGTAGATGGTGTAGATCTAGATATCTATCGCGGCGAAGTTCTTGGACTAGCTGGAGAAAGTGGATGTGGAAAAACAACTTTAGGAAAAGCTATACTCCGTTTAGTAGAGCCGACAGACGGAAAAGTAAAATATATTTCAAATGATGAAGAAGAAACTGAATTAACTTCACTTAAAAAAACAGAAATGGATGAATTTAGAAAAAAATTACAAATCGTTTTTCAAGATCCTCATTCATCACTTAATCCATCTTTTACAATTTTTGGCTCACTTCAAGATCCTCTAAAAAAGTTTGGCATTAAATCAAAAGAACAGCGTAGAAAAATTATTGGCGACCTACTTGAAGCTGTAAATATGCGAAGAGAATATATGGATCTTTATCCACATGAGTTTTCTGGAGGACAAAGACAAAGAATTGGAATTGTTAGAGCGCTCTGTCTAGAACCAGAATTAATTGTTTGTGATGAAGCTGTAAGTGCCTTGGATGTATCCATTCAAGCACAGGTTTTACAATTGTTAATGCAGTTAAAAAAAGAAAAAAACTTAACTTATCTATTTATTACACATGACCTAAGTGTAACTGAGTATTTATGTGATAGAATTGCTGTTATGTACTTAGGTAGAATTGTTGAGCTATGTGACTCTGAAGATCTTTATGGTAATACTTTACATCCTTATTCAGAAGCTCTAATTTCAGCTATACCGGTAGCTGATCTTGATAAACAAACAAAGAGAATTGTTTTAGAAGGTGATGTTCCAAGCCCTGTTAATCCTCCAAAGGGATGTCCGTTTCACCCGCGTTGTCCTAAAGCAAAAGATATTTGTAAAATTGAGACCCCTAAATTAAAAAAATATTCTACAAACGGTAATGAGCACTTTGCTTCTTGTCATTTAGTTGATTTACCTGAAGTTAGCTAAATGATTTCATTTGATCTAGAGAGTCTTAATGGTGTAATGCCAGCAATGATCACATCTTTTAACAAAGATGAGAGCATCAATATAAAGGGGATTAAAAATACCATAAATTATCTTATTTCTGAAAAAATTAATGGTCTTTATATAACTGGTAGCACTGGTGAAACTTTTTTAATGTCTCTTGATGAGAAAAAAAAGGTGATAGATATTATTGTGGAGGAAGTAAATGGAAGAGTACCTGTAATTGCACATGTTGGATCAATAGGAACTAAGATCACAATTGATTTAGCAGAACATGCATCAAAAGCTGGAGTAGATGCACTCTCAGCGCTCCCACCCTTTTATTATGATTTTTCAGATGCGGAAATTTTTAATTATTATAGTGATCTTGCCCAATCCTCTGAATTGCCAATTATTATTTATAATATCAGTCATGCTAATTTAATGGATTTTGATATGCTAAAACAATTAGCAAAAATAGATAACATTAAAGGAGTTAAATATACAGCAGCTACTCATTTTAACTTTAATAAAATTAAAAAGGAAATTGGAGAATATTTTAAAATTTTTTCTGGCATGGATGAAATGGCTATGTCTGGTCTCATTTCAGGAGCAGATGGCATGATTGGTTCTTTCTATAATTTAATGCCTGAAATGTTTGTGGGTATATTTAAGAATATAAAAAATGGAAATATGAATGAGGCAAAAAAATTACAGGAAAAGGTTAATATTATTATATTATACGCTTTAAAAAAATCCGGCTATCCATTTATAAAGATGGGATTAAATTGGCTCGGAGTTGACTCTGGATATGTAAGGCGACCTTTTGTAAGTTTAGTGGATTCACCAATTGAACAAGAAATAAAAAACGATCTAAAGAAATTATCTGAAGAAAATGATTTGTCTGGATTAAAATTTCTTAATGCTTTGTAATTATAAAAATGAATATCAAAAATAAAATTTTAAGGTCAATTAAAAATAAAATTATTGTTTCTTGTCAACCCAATAAAAAAGGTCCACAAGATAAAACAACAATTGTTGTATCAATGGCTCAAGCTGCAATTATTGGAGGGTGTGGAGGTGTACGTATTGAAGGATATAAAAATATTATTGCAGTTCGGAAAAAAATTAAGTTACCAATCATAGGAATAATTAAAAATGATTTATTAAATTACAAAGTAAAAATTACACCCTTAATTAAAGATGTTGAAAAAATAATTAAAAGTGGTGCAGATATTATTGCTTATGATGCTACTAATAGAAAAAGACCTTTTTCAACTAAAGATATTATTTCGAAAATTAAAAAAGCTAAACTTCTTGCTATGGCTGATTGCTCCAATATAGAAGATGCAAAAAAAGCAGTTATTGAAGGAGCTGATATAATAGGAACAACGCTTTCTGGTTACCTAGAAAAACAAATAAAAGATAATGAAAAACCAGATTTAAATTTAGTAAAAAAATTCAAAAAACTAAATTGTTTTGTGATGGCAGAGGGAAGATATAATTCTCCTGAATTAGCTAAAAAAGCAATATTAGCTGGTGCCGATTCAGTTACAATAGGAAGCGCAATTACAAGAATCGATAACATTACGAATTGGTACGTAAAGGCAATTAAAAAATAATATGAATAAAAAAAATTTTAAAAAATCAGGTATCGCAATTGATTTTGGAGCAACAAAAATTTCATCAACAAGAATAATAAAGGGGGAATTTAAAAATACCAAAACAGAAGTAACATCAATTTATAAAAATAATAAAAAATATATCTCTCAAATAGAAAATATTATTCAAAATCAGATTCAATTTAATAGTAAAAAAATTGGAATAGCAATAACAGGAAGAGTAGATAATGAAGGAAATTGGTATGCTGTTAATAAAAAAAACTTAGGTTCTTTTAAAATACCTCTGAAAAAAATTCTCAAAAAAAAATTTAATGTAGAAACAACAATAATGAATGATGCTACTGCTGCATGTTTTGGAGAATCTATTTATGGAAAAGGTAATAAATTTAAACGTGTTGGATACATTACAGTTTCAACAGGTATTGGTGTAGGAATTACAATAGAAAAAAAACCTTTTGTATCTGATAGTGGTTTAGCTGGGCATCTAGGATTTTTAACATCAACTTTAGGAAAAATGAAATGTGGAAGTGGAAGAATAGGAACGTTTGAAAGTATTGCTTCAGGAATAGCTATGAGTAAAATTGCACATCAACGAGGTTATAAAAACAAAACAGCAAAAGAAATATTTGATAATTATTTTCAAAAAAAGAAATGGGCCAAAGAAATAGTCAGTCTTTCAGCCCGATCTGTATCGGAGTTATGTGCAAATTTAAAAGCTATTTATGATGTTGATGTGATAATTATTGGTGGAAGTATTGGTATGGCAAAAGGCTATATTCAATTAGTGAAAAAAAATTTAAATAAAGAGCCTAAATTATTTCAAGTAAAAATAGTTAAATCTTCACTAGGTATAAAAGCAGCTAAAATGGGAGTATTAATTTAAATCATTAAGAAACTAATTGTACTTTTATTGAAAAATTGCATACTTTAAAATTAAATGGGCAAAGGTCAAAAATTATATTCAAAAGCAAAACAAATTGTTGCCGGTGGAAACATGTTGCTTTCCAAAAGACCAGAAATGTTTTTACCTGAATTATGGCCTTCTTATTTTAGTAAAACTGAAGGTTGTAAGGTTTGGGATATGGATGGAAATGAATTTGTAGACACATTGATGATGCCTGGAACAAATACTTTAGGCTATAGTCATCCAGAAGTTGATGAAGCTGTCAAAAAAATTATCAGTGAAGGTAATATGTCAACTCTAAACGCACCTGAAGAAGTTGAATTAACAGAAAAATTAATTGAGCTACATCCCTGGGCTGATATGGCTAGATTTGCAAGATCCGGTGGTGAAGCTAATTCTGTTGCTATTCGTATTGCGAGAGCTGCATCTGGTAAAGATAATGTTGCTTTTTGTGGTTATCATGGATGGCATGATTGGTACCTGGCATCTAACCTTGCTGATGCTAATGGTTTAGATGGCCATTTGTTACCAGGCTTAAATCCAAATGGAGTACCTAAAAATTTAAAAGATAGTATCTATCCATTTGAATATAATGATTTTGATAGATTAGAAGATTTAGTAAATTCAAAGAATATTGGTGTCATAAAAATGGAAGTCTTTAGAAATAAAGAACCTGAAAATAATTTTCTACAAAAAGTAAGAAAACTAGCTGATGAAAAAAATATTGTTTTAATCTTTGACGAATGCACTTCAGGGTTTCGAAAAAATTTTGGAGGTTTGCATAAATTATATGGGGTGGATCCTGATATTGCTATGTTTGCAAAAGCACTCGGTAATGGGTTTGCGGTATCAGCTGTTATAGGAAGAAAAGAAATTATGAAAGCAGCAGAAACAACCTTTATTAGTAGTACTTTTTGGACAGAAAGAATTGGTTCAGTGGCTGGTCTTGCAACATTAAAAGTTATGGAAAGAGAAAATTCTTGGGAGAAAATTACTGCCACTGGTGAAAATATAACTAAAGAATGGATTAAATTAGCAGAAGAATTTGAGCTCCCTTTAGAAACAAGTGGGCTTGCAGCTTTAACAACTTTTAATATTAAAAGTAAAAATGCTCTTGCTTACAAAACTTTAATTTCTCAAGAAATGTTAAAGAAAGGATATTTAGCAGCAACTGCTGTTTATTCATCAACTGCACACTCTTCTGAAATTATGAATGGATATTTAGAAGCATTAAAACCTATATTTGCAAAGATTAAAGAATGTGAAGAGGGAAAAAATGTAATGGAACTATTAGAAGGTCCCATTGCACATAGTGGTTTTAAAAGACTCAACTAATCTATTGCAATAACCTTACTGCCAATTTTTTTAAATGGCAGTCTCTTTAAGTTGCTTGTACATAATCCCTGGCTATCTATATAAAAACTATGTGAAGCAATTGGATCATAGGCATCTTTATGAGAAACAGCAGCCTTTACAATTATAAACTTAGCATCATTTGGTTTTATACCTTGTGAAATTAATTGTCCTAAATCCATGGGAGGTGTTTTAATTGATGTTAATAATAATGTTAATTTGTCGTTTTTGATAACTGCGGATAAACCCATATTGATATTAATTCCCATCATGGAAGCTAAATGTGATTGCTTATTCTCTAGCTTAAATTTTCCATCAGATACATACTCTATTCTTGCTTTTAATGGAATAGGAACACCATGAAAATTATCAAATTTTGCTCCTATTTTAAGCTCTATCTCTTCTCCGATGTTACTTTGATGACATATTTTAGCTGCTTCAGGATCATTAATAATAGCTACAATTCCATCATGATCAGATTTTAAAAAATTGCTTAACAAATCAGTTGCGTCCCCTGGAGTACCACCACCTATGTTATCCGCAGGCTCGATTAATAAAATTGGTTTTTCTAAATTGGTTAAATTTTTGATTGTCTCTATAACCTCATCTAAAGTATTTTCTTTTGGATAGGCAAAATTTATTTTTGACTCAAGAATACTCTCAAGAAAATTCAAATAATTTTTAGCTACTACTATATCTCCTTTTGTACAGCAATTTAAACTAAACCCGCAATCAGCAATGTCAGCATAGGAATATCCTGCCATAACATTAATACAAATAATATCATCATCATCTTGTTCAATTTTTATTGCTTCTTGCAAAATTGATTTCATTGGATCATTAGCTGTTCCAACACCTGTTGGAGGTAAAATATATTTTGTTCCATGAAAAACTTGACTAACTTTTAGATTTTCAAATAAAGAATTTAAAATTGAAGCTGCCTTAACTGCAGTTTCTCTTGAATCACTATGAGGATTTTTTCTATAAGCATATACACATGTACTGTTTTTTATCATTTTCTCTGATACATTTGCATGCAGATCTAAAACTGCCACTATGGGAATCTTTATATTTTTTTGCGATAAGAAATTATTTATTTTTTCCAATAAATCACCTTCAAAATCATCATGATTTTTGCTTACCATTGCTCCATGAAGAATTAAAAATATAGCATCAATTTTGTCATAATTTTCTTCTAATTTTTCAAAAAAATTTTTATCAAAATAATTTTCAGACTCTTCATCTACTATTCCTGATGGTATTGCTGACATTTGTATACCAGAAACAATATTCCAGTTTTCTTTTGTTGCATAATCAATAAAACCATCCATTGGTGATCCATTTCCAGTATTTTTCTCTACAACATCATCATTTTTATAAATGATAAAATCTTTTAAAGTTGTTGGTTGACTTAAAAAAGTATGTGTTTCATGGTAAATTCCTGAGAGAAAAATATTTTTAGTCATTGAATAATTCTGGAAGATCTTTTTTTGCAATAACTTTTATTTTTTGAACGTCTTCAAATGAAGCACCTTCATAGGGCCATAAAACTTTTTCTGATACTGGTCCCCATCCACCTACAGCAGCTAATAATTTATCTAGACCTGTATTTGATAATCTAGAAGCAAATGGAATAATATGGGTTTTCATAAAATTATTAACTCTAGTTTCAATACTTATTGCTTTTTCAATATCAGTATCAATTAAATTCCAAATCATTACGGCTCCATTAGGGTTTAAACAAGCAACATTTGAGTAAGATCCGTTCGCTCCAAGTGGTTTACCAAAAACTACAGTATGCCCTGGAACAAAAACTGAAAAATCTTCTAATAATTCTCTTCTACTTTGATACCAAGATTCATCCCCTCCTGCACACTTTATTCCAACAAGATTTGTAGCGTTTTGTTTTAATAATGAAATTTCTTTTAAAGTAAGAAGAACTTTTGCGTGTGGCGGGTTATATAAAATCATATACACATCTTCCACTACTTCTTGCATTCCCATTATAAAATTTTTAGACTCTTCAAATGTGGGCGGCCACCAATCTGGTAATGTAATTTGAAATCCATTTGGTTTAAGCTGTTTTGTTCTTTTAGCTCTCTCCCTACATACT
>Ga0066372_10001271_pt1 | contig 10143 bp, 6 predicted proteins | sample Knorr_S15_td_250_FD_77011 | JGI IMG/M metagenome (GOLD analysis project Ga0066372, IMG submission 77011) | Marine microbial communities from Southern Atlantic Ocean transect - Knorr_S15_td_250_ad_251m_LV_A | ecosystem: Environmental > Aquatic > Marine > Oceanic | place: Southern Atlantic ocean... | reverse complement strand
TCACCGACCTCATTCATTCCAGCATCGCGGGTAAACTTGGTGAAGAAACGGGCGTACAGAAGGTGCATGACTGCGTGCTCGATTCCACCGATATAGAGGTCTACTCCGCCGTCCATCCAGTAATCGACGGTCTCGCGATCGAATGGGGAAGAGTCGTTGTTGGCATCGCAGAAACGCATGAAGTACCACGACGAGTCATAGAATGTGTCCATGGTGTCTGTCTCTCGCATGGCTGCCTTTCCGCAAGAGGGGCAAGAGGTGTTGACGAAGGCGTCGTGGGCAGCCAGAGGGTTGCCGCTTTGCTCCTCACTGAATGTGACATCAAGAGGGAGTTCGACGGGGAGGTCCGATGATGGCACGGGAACGATTCCACAGGAATCGCAGTGGATTATGGGGATTGGAGTGCCCCAGAAGCGCTGGCGACTCAACAGCCAATCCTTGAGCCGGTACTCGACGGTGCCGTGTCCGGACCCAGTTTCCTCCAACGCGGTAATCACAGTACTCATGGCTTCATCACCTGCCAGTTTATCGAAGCCGTCTCTTCCTGAATTGACCATCGACCCATATCCCTCGAAAGCCTCGCTGAGGGGGGCAGTGGGGTCATCTCCCTCCTTTTCGATTAGCACCCTACGAATCTCAAGGTCGTATTCTTTGGCAAAGTCATAGTCACGCTGGTCGTGTCCAGGCACTGCCATGACTGCTCCAGTACCGTATGACGCGACAACAAAGTTGCCTGCGTAAATCGGTACCTGCTCGCTGTTCAACGGGTTAATCACGTGACGGCCGAGGAACACTCCCTTCTTCTCTTTCAGCATATTGATTCGCTCGAACTCTGACATACGAGCGCATTCGTCGCGCAGGTTTCTCCATCCGGCCTCCCACTCTGTGCCTGTGCAGAGCTGCTCGCATAGAGGGTGCTCCGGTGATAGTGTGACGAAGGTGACTCCGAAGATGGTGTCCGGCCTAGTGGTGAAGGCGCCTACGACTGCATCCAAACCAGCCACCGGGAATTCGATGTGAGCGCCGTGAGAGCGTCCAATCCAATTGCGCTGCATCGCCTTTACGTTCTCTGGGAAGACAATGTGATCGAGTTCATCAAGAAGTTCGTCAGAGTACTCTGTCATGCGGAGGAACCACTGCGCCATATCCCTCTGTACCACCTCAAGTCCACAGCGCCAGCATCGGTTGTTCTTGACCTGCTCATTGGCAAGAACGGTATCGCAATCCACGCACCAGTTGACCGGTGCAATCCTTCGCTCAACTAGGCCGTGCTCGTTCAGAGTCAAGAACATCTTCTGATTCCACTTGTAGTAGTCAACGTCAGAGGTTGCTAGGAATCGGTCCCAGTCGTACGAGTAGCCCATACGCTCCTGATCGGCGCGAATGCTTGCGATGTTGCTGTGAGTGACTGTGTGCGGGTGTTCGCCCTCCTTCTTGGCAGCGTTCTCGGCGGGCATGCCGAACGAGTCGTAACCCATCGGGTAGAGTACGTTATACCCCATCAGACGCTGGAAGCGAGCCATTGCATCTCCAATGGAGTAGTTTCTAACATGGCCCATGTGCATGCTGCCTGAGGGATAGGGGAACATCTCAAGGCAGTAGAACTTCGTCTTCGAGGGGTCGATTTCCGCTTTGAAGGCGCCAGCATCGGACCAAGCCTTCTGCCAACGCGCCTCTACTTCCTGCGCGTCGTATGCCATTTCTTCACTCCCAACGGGCTTCGAGGGAGTCGTTAGACTCCCTGCAGAAGCAGTAGACCGGGCGCAAGCCCGCCTAGCAGGGTTCGTGAAGCGGGCATTCGTACCACGCACTCCGACTTGGAGGCCCCGCTTTGAAGCCTGCCCCGAGAATATACTGCCGCCATGCCTATGCGATAGAGGTGGGTGGGGGCAGTATGCTTGGGGATGGGGAGTTCGACGTGTCAGTCTCGGATGACGGATTAGAGGTCTGGGTCACCCAGATGGGAGGATACATGAACATGAATACAGCTTTCATTGACAGGGATAACGGAATAGCAGTCATCGTTGACCCATTCGACTCCAAAAGATGGGTGGAGGCTCTCGCTATTGAGGACTTATTTCCGACCCATCTGATCTACACGCACACCCACAGAGACCACACTGCTGGGTATTCGATGATGCTTAATCTGGTTCCCGATGTTGAGGTTTGGGGGCACGAAGAGGCGAGGGTTCCGAACTTGCTGGGACATATGGTTTTCAAGAAGGTAGATTTTACCCATACTTGGAACAACGACCCCAACACCACTGTGGAGTGGTCAGCCGGATCGATTACACTCGGTGTGACCCATTCACCCGGTCACGCGCCCGGTCACGTCACGCTCCACGGACACGGCGTATACCACGCCGGTGATTTGTTGTTCACCGCACAATCAGGACGTGTTGACTTGCCCGGCAGCAATCCACGAGCGCAGTGGGAGAGCTTACAGTTCGCGCGAGAACTTCTCAGAGGATTGTCAGGGGAATGGCGACTTATTCCGGGACACAGGTACGAATGGATTGACGGGTCGACCCCTGACTGGGTTAGCGTGGAGCAGGCCTTGGCGCACAATTTTGCGCTCAACTCCCCCCAGTTGAATGCGTTCGAGGAGTTTTGATTGCAGTACTGAGGCTGGTCTAGACGCTAGCGCCCCAGTAAACGCTGAACTAGGGTACTCTCAGTCTCCAGATCATTGCCATTATCGATTCTGCGTATTGTCCTGAGCGCATCGATGGGTATCCAATCATCTGGAACTAAACGCCAAGGTGTGACTCTGGCCATGATCCCGAGTAGGACATGGCTGCCTGGAATCATGAAGACTCTCAGTGGAGGGACGATGATGCTCAGAGTAGCGAGGTTTTCGCGAGCGCGCTTTCGTTCTCCCTTGCTAACCCTACGACCGAGAAGTAGGTTCGACAGGGTTTCCGATGTCTCCTTGAAGTTCCCCGCACCAATCTTCGATGTGTCCCAAGAATTCTCGATAGCTTGACCCCACTTTCTTGGCTCCTTCGCAACCTCACGAATCTCGGTCTGTGAATAATCTGGAAGTTTCCTGAATGCAGTAGCCGTCCCTGTTGCCATCCAGGGAAGCCACCTTCTTAGGAATCTCAGGCCGTTGCCCACCCTTCCCATTCGATCACGCCGTCTTGTCATGTCTGTCGAGAGAGATGTTCTTTGCTATTGATGCCTTTTCGACGGTTCCCGCGGGCATGGATCCATCCTGCTCAAGAGCAGACAGAGTTGCAACCACGATACTATTGGTATCTATCTCGAAGAAGGAGCGTAGGGCATCTCGGGTGTCGGAGCGTCCGAAGCCATCCGTGCCGAGCACGATGTAGCGGCCGCCGACCCATCGTTGAATCATCTCTGGCACAGAGGAGATGTGATCAGATGTCGCAACAGTCGGTGTTTCATCACCGAAGCACTTGAAGACGTGTGGAGTCTGAGGGTCTTGCGGATTTAGTCGAGTATGCCTCTCTGCTTCCAGTCCCTTGCGCCTGAGCTCACCGTAGGATGTCACCGACCAGACCTCTGATTGGACATCGAAGTCGGATGAGAGTATTCCAGCAGCCTCTCTGACATACTTTAGAATCGGTCCCGAGCCGAGTAACCTTACCTTGGGACCCTTGGCCTTAATCTCGTCAATTAGATAGGCGCCGCTCACGATGCCTTCGTCGGCACCCTCGGGCTTGGGCATCTGCTGCTGGTTCTCGTTGTACAACATCACATAGTGGAAAGTGTCTAGGTTCTGGTCCCACATCTCGTCTATTCCATGGCGAATAATGGTAGCGAGCTCGTATGCGTAAGCCGGATCCCAGGCTCTGCAATGTGGCACGGTAGATGCCACCAGCAGGCTGTGTCCGTCTTGGTGCTGTAGACCCTCTCCATTCAGAGTAGTGCGGCCCGCTGTAGCTCCCATCAGGAATCCACGGGCCCTCGCATCAGCTGCGCTCCAAATCTGGTCGCCTACTCGCTGGAAGCCGAACATGGAGTAGAAGGTGTAGAACGGTAGCGTGGGAGAGCCTGTGTTGGAGTAGGATATTGAGCTAGCTATCCACGAAGCGATGGCGCCAGCCTCGGAGATTCCCTCCTGTAGGACTTGCCCAGACTCCGACTCCTTGTACCTCAGCAGCATAGTGTGATCGACGGGGGTGTACTTCTGGCCTTGAGAGGCGAAAATTTCGAACTCGCTGAAAAGCGGGTCCATCCCGAAGGTCCTGCCCTCGTCCGGAATGATGGGTACTATTCTCTCACCAATAGTAGACTTCATCAGATTGCGGAGCAATCTGACGAATGCCATAGTGGTCGAAACCTTTTGACCCTCTGGAGTGCCCTGGTCGAAGGCTGCGTATGTATCGGGGCCAGGTAATTCAAGTTCAATCTTCATGGGATTCCGTGATGGAAGTGGCCCTCCAAGGACGTCCCTTCTCTGCTTTAGGTAGGAGAACTCCTCGGATTCCTCATCAAGGCTGTAGAACGGGCTATTCTCCAAATCTGAGTCTGCTATAGGGAGACCTAAGGCGTCCCTATAGACAATAAGGTCGCCCAAGTCCATCTTCTTCCTCTGATGAGTCGAGTTCATACCCTCGAAGGAGTCAATTCCCCATCCCTTCACAGTGTGCGCCAGAATTACTGCTGGGCCGTCGGCAGCCACAGCAGCTTGGTAGGCGGAGTATACTTTGAGTGGGTCGTGGCCACCTCGAGTCAGTCCGTCAATCTCCGCATCAGACAGAGATGCACCCAGCGCCTCGAGAGTAGGGCTGGATGTGAACAACTCGGAACGGAAATCCGCTGGCGATAACGTGCTCATTCGCTGCCAGTCACCGTCGGTAATCTCCTCGAACCTCGCTAGCAACTCACCTTTCGGGTCACGCTGCAGCACTAGATCCCAACCAGATCCCCATAGCACCTTGATGACAGTCCAGCCAGCTCCTCGGTAAAGGCCCTCGAGCTCCTGAATTATCTTGGCGTTTCCTCGAACCGGTCCATCGAGACGCTGTAGGTTGCAGTTCACCACTACGACGAGGTTATCGAGTCGTTCACGACCGGCCACAGCAATTGAAGCGATAGCTTCGGGCTCATCCATCTCACCGTCCCCGAGAAACGAGAACACCCTACTCTCAGATGTATCAGCAAGACCTCGTTGGTGCAGATACTTCCAGAACCGAGCCAGCATCACAGCACCCAGCGATCCAAGCCCCATTGAGACTGTGGGATACTCCCAGAAGTCTGGCATCAGCCTAGGATGAGGATAGGATGAGAGGCCGTCTTCAAAGGCCTCTTGTCTGAAATTGGTCAATTGCTCCTCGCTCAGCCTTCCCTCTAAGAAGGCCCTAGCGTAGATTCCGGGGCTACCATGCCCTTGGACGAAGATTGCATCTCCAATACCATTGTGTTGCTTACCACGGAAGATGTGGTTGAAGCCGACCTCGTAGAGGGTCGAGCTGGAAGCATATGTCGAGATATGGCCTCCGATTCCGTCTATTCGGCGGTTGGCGTCGGAAACCATCACCGCGGCGTTCCATAGGATGGCATTCTGATTTGATCTCTCAATGCCTAAGTCCCCAGGATACGGTGGCTGTTGATCGAGGGAAATTGAATTTATGTAGGGCGTCCGCGAAGGAGGCTGAATGGGAATAGAAAGAGAATTGGCCTCAGTCATCAGTTCGTGAAGTAGTAGACGAGCTCTTTCCACCCCTTGAGTGGATACAACCGAGCGCAGAGCCTCTAGCCACTCGTCGGTCTCCTCTGGGTCTGTGTCAGGTAGATTCTGATGATAGTTTGGTGAGGGCATGGTACCAGTCACCCCTATGGGATGAAATTGCCAACCTTGATGGGTTTTTTCAATGGGTAGTACCTAACTCTTGTTTTCGACCGGTCCGCAACCGGGGCCAATCTTGATTATATGACACTCGTGCATCGTCCTCACTCCAGCAACCGTGATTGCTGAATCCCCATCGATGCATCGCTCACCGCCCCAGTTACTGACAGTCCTAATGACAGTGTTCCGACCGGGTTGGTTGTTCGGGTCCACCTTCAACTCGACAGTTAGATTCTCCACCTGCCCAAGCCACTTCAATGCGGCATCTATGCTCTTTCTGGCAATCCCGTGCTGCTGCTCCGAGCTTCTAACCCAGTATCCTAAGTTCCATATCGCTCTGTTGGAGCGAGTGACCTTATCGAAGCCGACGATGCCGAGAACATACTCGTCCCAGGGTCGGATCATGACCCAGTGATGTAACAGCCCTGCCCTGCCCTTTCTCTCCGTCTCTAGGACGAAGTCCTTGATCTGAGGGTTAATCTCCTTGTCAGGATTGATCCAGGGCATGGCGCGAATGACATCCGGCCAAGTCTCCTCAAATGCCTCTATGATATCAGAGATGTGGATGCTGGATGCGGGTCTGAGAACCAAGATGTCATCGATCTGTATGGAAGAAGTGGAGCGTCGATGGACGGGACTCTGGGTAGGTCTGTGCCGCATCAGTCCTACGTAGGTGCTCTTAGGTTAAGAAATCAGTTTCTCCCTAGCACGGGCTATTTCTGGGTCGTTCGGGTAGATTTCAACCACCGAATCAATCATTCTCTGGGCCTCCCTGTTCCTTCCGATGGCTATCAGAAGCCTGCCTACGGAATACACTAGGGAAGTTCTGTTCCCCAGATGCGGTCCGACTTCGTCCAGCAGCACGGTAGACTCGGCTATTTTCCCCTCTGAGGCGGCTTGTATTGAGGCCTTCAATTGCTTCTTGATTTCCGTCGAGGGCCATTCCTCCTGTTGATGCCATGGCCAGAATGAGGGTTTGTCCGAAATTCCTGGTGTTGGATGGTCGTGTGTGAGTTTCCAAGGCTGCTCCGGGGCCTGAGGGAGATGTTGGGGGGGATCTTCCAGTTTATGTGGCTTTGAACTCTCAATTACGGGAGTAGCACTCAACTTGGGGGTTGGGGGGGCCGATGGAGCTGAAGGTAGATTAAGGATCTGATCCTTGTGAATGGGCGTCTGCACAGGGGTCTCGTAAGCATCTACAACTGTCTCTGAGTCTGAATTATCGTCTGCGAATGCAGCCTCATACTCATCAACCATACCGTCCCCGTCGAAGTCGGCAGGATCTAGTGTCGGCGTGGAGGTACTGAGTTTCGGCCATCCGTTGGTGTCTGGAATCTCGTTTGCCGAAACGGTCTCAACGAAATTCGGTGTATCTGCAGTGGGCTGCACCAGATCGATTGAGTGACTCTCGGGCTCCTCAATTTCCCCAGTTTCCTCAGAGGGTTCTGGCATATCGAACTTCTTGACGAACATTGGAACGTCATCTGCAGTTAGCTCGTAATTGTCTTCCTCCTCCGAAGCTTGGATGTGGTTAAAGATCGCTCCGAACTCCGGTTGCTGGCTGAGAGTCACCTGTTCGTTGTCCCCGTATTGCTCAACTTCGACTACGACGTCGTCCATTGAGAACGAGGGAGGGAGGATTTCTTCTTGCCCATTCTCCTCCTGCTCGATTTCTTTCACCAGTTCGTCGAGAAGGTCAGAGGATTTCTCTTCATCCATTCCTGAGTCCTGCTTGAATGACGGCAAGTCAATCTGATAGTAGCATCGAATGCAAACGCTTGTTCCCGTCTGGTTTCTGTGCTGGCAGGAAGGGCATATCACCCCTTCAGGCTCTGCGTTTCTCCATATCTTGAATTTGTCGAAGACCACGTCCCCACCCCCTCGGACGTCCCCCTCGGTGCAACTAAGCGTTTAACTCTCACCCGAGTTAGTTGAGTAGTTTCACGAAGCGTGGTACAGGCAACCGTGATAGAGGTTTGACGGGACGGAGTATCGTGGTTGGTTCGAAACAAGCTGTTCCTGCTCGGTTCAATCGAAGTCAGGACCATCATGAGGTTTTTCTCCGTCTGATTCGACAAGAGTTGGACGATGAGTTGTCGATGACAGAGGAGAGGTTACGAAATTGGCCTGATGCGAAGCTGCAGGCCAACGGAATCGCTCTTTTCGGACTTATTGCGAAGCCTGATGGATGGCTGTTCGGGCAGAGGGTGGTGAAACTTCGCAATGGCAACGAGGGCAGCTTCGGGAGTCATCGCTTCAGGCAGGGAGATATCGTAATGCTAAGTAGAAGCAATCCCCTGACAGAAAAGCCCATTGAAGCGATAGTGGGCAATAGCGGCAGGAATTCGATTAGGATAGTTCTCTCCGAGGAGCCCTCAGGATTGAGGAAGGGCAAATGGAGAATGGACAGAGGTGCGAACAGGATTGCTTTCGACAGGATGAGGGATGCTCTGAACTCTATTTTCGAGGAGGATGGCAGCGCCCCCCTTAGAGAATTGCTCTTAGGATTGGTTCATGATCCGGCAGGCACGGCTTCGCTAATTCCCGAACTAGGTGGAGCGAAGCAGGCTAGGATAGTTTTGCCGAGCGACCTGAACAAGGCGCAGCGTTTAGCTGCTGAGGATGCCATTAACAATCGGCTAACCCTTATCCAAGGCCCACCAGGAACAGGTAAGACACATACTGCGGTCAGAGTATTGGAGGCCTGGGCAAAACAGGACATCGGCACTGTGCTAGCGGTCGCTGACTCTAACGTGGCAGTGGACAATCTACTGGAGGGACTGTTGGACAGGGGTGTTAGAGTGGTTAGGCTTGGACAGCCGGTCAAGGTTCGCGAGGCTCTCAGAGACAACACAATGGACGCTATGATGGAAAGTCACCCACTTAGGAAGGATCTGCTGGAACACCTTGATCTCAACGAGAAACTATCCCGGAGGATCAAGGGGATGCGTGGGGGCAAGGATAAGGGTCTTGCGCACAGAGATTTGAGCAGAGGGTGGAAGGAGGTTCGCAGAATCGAGGCTCAGATGCGTGACGACATCCTCGACAAGGCTCAGGTACTTTGCTGCACATGCATAGGCTCTGGACACGAGCTCCTAGATGGTAGAAGGTTTCCAAGAATACTCGTTGACGAGGCTACCCAAGCCACAGAGCCGGCAACTTTGGTTCCTCTAGTGAGGGGCGGACGTCAGGTTGTTCTGATAGGTGATCACAGGCAACTTCCTCCGACAGTGATCTCCAGAAGAGCTGAAGAAGGTGGGCTCAATCGTTCCCTGTTCGAACGACTAATAGAAATGGGAATCGAGCCACTGATGCTGAAGACCCAGTACAGGATGCATCCTGCAATTTCCCAGTTTCCGAACTCTCAGTTCTACAATGGAAGACTAACGGATGGGGTGAGTGAGGCCGATAGACCCGCTCCCACTGGTATGTTATGGCCTGACTGGGATTTGCCAATCGCCTTCCTGCCTATCGATGGAGGAGAGGTTCTCTCACCGGACGGTGCTTCCAAGGAGAATCCCACCGAGGCGTCTTGGGTGGTGAATATCCTGTTGGGCCTAATGGAGGCAGGTGATCTAAGAGCCAAGGACATCGGAATAATTACTCCCTACGCAGGGCAAGTTCGGGCCATTCGTCATAGTATGCCCGAAAATTTACAAAGCATCGAGGTAAGAACCGTCGATGGCTACCAAGGAAGGGAGAAGGAAGTCATCATATTCTCCTGTGTTCGCTCAAATAGCGATGGCAACGTAGGCTTTCTCTCAGATGCCAGAAGGCTGAATGTGGCTCTGACCAGGGCGAAGCGCGGATTGGTGGTAGTGGGAAATCCAGACACCTTGAGGTGTGACATCAACTGGGAGTCGTGGCTAGAGCACATTCGCAGTCGAAATCTTGAGGCATGGCACCTTCTGGGAACTGCCTGAGGAATAGCAATGGACAATCACAATTCACCCATTTCCTTGCACGAGGGCTCAACATTAGCCAAGGCGATAGTGTCTGAGAGCAGTGGGCATTGGTCCGTCCCGGAAGGAACAATTCTAGCCTCTAGCATCAGGAGGACCTCATCCTTCGTTGTTGACGTAATTATTGTCACCACCATACTGATGGTCGCTACTCAATCCATGATCTGGAATGCTTGGAACCTTACGTTGTGGAAGTCTTCAGACTTCCACTATGCTTTGGCCTTCGCAGTCGTTCTACTGGCTAGTCACTGGCTATACTGGAGGATTACCGGAGTAGTGTTCTCCAGATCACTAGGACAACGTCTCTTCGGCATCGCTGTAGTCTGCGATGACGGTTCTGGGGTGACAAGCGGAATGTGGGAC
>Ga0066372_10001269_pt1 | contig 10153 bp, 11 predicted proteins | sample Knorr_S15_td_250_FD_77011 | JGI IMG/M metagenome (GOLD analysis project Ga0066372, IMG submission 77011) | Marine microbial communities from Southern Atlantic Ocean transect - Knorr_S15_td_250_ad_251m_LV_A | ecosystem: Environmental > Aquatic > Marine > Oceanic | place: Southern Atlantic ocean... | reverse complement strand
CATTTGGTGACATAAGAGTTAAAAAAGGTGGTAGCAGCGCGGGTCATAATGGGCTTTCATCTTTAGATGAAAATATAGGAAACAATTACTTTAGAATTAGGATAGGCATTAACCATCCAGGAGATAAAGAAAAAGTTAATAATCATGTATTAGGAGATTTTACTAGTAATGAGAGTGCTGAATTTGAAAAAATCTTAAACAAACTTGCTAAAAATTTTGAATTAATTATTAACGGTGAAATAAAAAAATTTCAATCAAGTTTAAAATAAAAATATGGGATTTCGATGTGGTATAATTGGTCTTCCAAACGTTGGGAAATCAACCTTATTTAATGCTTTAACAAAAACATCGATTGCTCAAGCTGAAAATTATCCATTCTGTACTATTGAACCAAACATTGGTGAAGTTGATGTCCCTGATGAAAGACTAGAAGAACTATCACTAATGAATTCTTCAAAAATTATTATACCAGCAAGATTAACTTTCGTTGATATTGCTGGATTGGTCGAGGGAGCTTCAAAGGGAGAAGGATTAGGTAATAAATTCTTAGCGAACATTAAAGAAGTCGATGCCATTGCTCATATTGTTAGATGTTTTTCAGATAAAAATATTTCTCATGTTAATGGTGAGATTGATCCAATAAAAGATATAGAAATAATTAACACTGAATTGCTTTTGGCTGATATAGAAAACCTAGAAAAAAGAATTCATGTATTGGAAAAAAAATCTAGAGGAAGCGACAAGGAAGCCAAAGAAAAATTATTTTTGATTGAAAAAGTCCTAAACTCTCTTAATTTTGGGAATCCTTATGACAAAAAAAATCTTGATGAAAAATCATTAAAACATTTTCATGAATTCAATTTGCTCACTGATAAAAAGACTTTGTACGTTTGCAATATAGGCGAAGATAGTCTTTTAAACGGTAATGAATTTAGCAAAAGGGTTAAAAAAAAATTTTCGAAGGATAATATCGAAACAATTAACATTTCAGCTAATATAGAAAGCCAAATATCTTCACTACCAGTTAAGGAGCAAGAAGAATTCTTAAATTCATTGAAATTAAGTGAATCTGGATTAAGCAAACTAATCAAACAAGGTTATCAAATTCTAAATCTTATTACTTTTTTTACATCAGGACCAAAAGAAACTAGAGCATGGACAATAAAATCTGGTTCTTTAGCTCCTAAAGCAGGGGGTAAAATACATTCCGACTTTGAAAAAGGGTTTATAAGAGCAGAAACGATAAACTATAACGACCTAATTAAGGAGGGTAGCCTAACAAAGGCCAAAGAAAGTGGAAAACTTAGAGCCGAAGGTCAAGAATATCAAATAAAGGATGGAGATGTATTAAATTTCCGTTTTAATGTTTAGTTAATGTACTTCCTTCCATAACCTCCGCGTCGAAAGATACATCAAAAATACAAAAATGATTAAAAAACCTATAACCACAAAACCCATTTTTTTCCTAGCCTCTAATTCAGGCTCAGATACCCAAGACAGAAAGACTGTAACATCGTAAGCCATTTGGTCAATTGTAGCGGGAGTTCCATCAGAATATTCTATAAGGTCATCGTAAAGGGGTTGCATCATAGCAATACCTGCTGATCCGGGGTACCATGGGTTATAACTTAATGTATCTGAAATTTCTAAGCCCTCTGGAATTATTGCTTCATATCCAGAAAGTAAAGAATATATATAGTTATGACCACCCGTTCTAGCTTTTACTATTAATGATAAATCTGGAGGATAAGAACCATTATTTGCAAACATAGCGGCCTTCTTATTTGGAAAAGGCGAAGGAAATCTATCGCTCAACAAACGTTTTCTTTCAACTAATTCTCCATAATCATCGTATCTATCCGAAATTGTGTATTGTGAAGCAATCCTTTTTGTTTCTTCTTCACTAAACTCAGGACCTCCTTCTTGAATCAAATTTCGAAAGGAAAGCTGATCTATACTGTGACATGAGGAACATACCTCCGAATATACCTGATAACCTCTTCTTAATTCAGATCTATCAAAAACACCAAAAGGCCCTTCAAAAGAAAATCCAGGTTTTAAAATCTTATGTGTTTTTTGGTTAACATCGTCAGATGCGTACGATGTCCCGTATAAAAATAAGATAGAAAATAGAATTAATAAGATTTTAGAAATATTTTTCATAATTGTATTTTTCATCTAATCCAGCCTTGCATTTTGTTCTAAAGCTGGATTGGAAATTCCTATTGGCATGGGATTAGGCCTTTCCAATCGACTTAGAGCGGGCATAATTAAAATAAAGAAAGCAAAATAATAAAATGTAGAAACCCTTGATAACAGAAGATAGACACCCTCAGGAACCTGAGCTCCCAAATATCCCAACAAAAGACAATCTAAAACAAATATGAAGAAGAACATCTTGTAGAATGGACGATAACGAGCCGATCTGACTTTCATTGTGTCAAGCCATGGCAAAAAGAATAGAACGACTATAGACCCAAACATCAGTAAAACTCCAAATAACTTGTCCGGAACAGCACGTAAAATTGCATAGAAAGGAAGGAGATACCATTCTGGAACGATATGAGCGGGTGTTAACATAGGATCAGCTTCAATGTAATTGTCAGGGTGTCCTAAAGCATTAGGATTGTAAAAAATAAAATAGCAGAATAACAACAAGAAAACTACGTAAGCAAAGAAATCTTTGACAGTATAATATGGGTGAAAAGCTACAGTATCCTGCTTTCCTTGAACCGATACCCCTGTTGGATTGTTATTACCTGGCACATGGAGCGACCATATGTGTAAAAGTACCAATCCAAAAATTATAAATGGTATTAAATAATGTAAACTGAAAAACCTGTTTAAAGTTGGGTTATCAACTGCAAACCCTCCTAGCAAAAGTTGCGTTAATGAATCCCCAATTATAGGCAGTGTACCAACCAAATTTATAATCACAGTGGCTGCCCAATAACTCATTTGTCCCCAAGGTAAAACGTATCCCATAAAAGCAGTAACAATCATAAGGAAGTAAATGATACAGCCAAGGATCCATAAGACCTCCCTTGGTTCTTTATAAGAGCCATAATACAAACCTCTAAACATATGAATATAAACCGCAAGAAAGAACATCGAGGAACCGTTTGAATGTGCGTACCTAATCAACCAGCCATAATTAACATCACGCATAATGTGCTCAATACTATCGAAGGCTAGTAACGAATTTGGCGCATAATGCATTGCCAGTATTACTCCTGTTATAATTTGAGTGATTAAGAAGAAAGTTAGGATAAAACCAAAAGTCCAGAAATAGTTTAAATTTTTTGGTGTAGGAAATTGTAAAATGTGCTCATTTGTAAACCTGAGGATTGGCAGACGTGTATCCAACCATCTAGTAAAACTGTTTTTTGGAACATATTCGTAATCGTTATTCATACTCATTATCCGATCTTTATGACGGTATCACTGGCAAATTCATAAGGAGGAATCTCGAGATTAGTTGGAGCTGGTCCTTTTCTTATTCTGCCGGAAATATCATAATGCGATCCATGGCATGGACAAAACCACCCATCATAATCCCCTCGATCGGCAATTGGAATGCAACCCAAATGTGTGCATACACCTACAACAACTAGCCATTCTTTCTTTTTAACTCTATCAGCATCATTCTGAGGATCAGGCAGATCTTCTTTATCCTCAGACTCAGCTCTTATTATTTCTTCAGTTGTTCTACGTCTTATATAAACTGGCTTACCTCTCCAGGCTACCTTTAGGAATCCTCCCTCAGGAACTTCAGAAATATCAACTTCTATACTAGATAAAGCTTTTACGGAGGAGTCAGGGTTCATTTGATCGACTAATGGCCAAACCATTGCAGCCGCACCAACGGCACCAAAAGTCCCTGTGGTTATATATAAAAAATCTCTTCTTGAGGGCTTATCATCTTCAGGGATGTCAGACATTCAAACTCCTAAAAAATTAAGAATCGTAAGATTGTATCGTTTATCTTGATTAGAAAGTAAAGAAAATAGTTGGGGATGCGACATAATTGATCATCATATCTTAGCCCTTACAATTGACCTCATTCTTTCGATAAGGGAATGTTTATCGTCGATAAAATCGGAATCAATCCACCATTTCTCTAATTCGTCCAAAATTTCTCCTACAATTGGGCCTTCAGGTACCCCTGACAACATCACATCTCTAGCTTTTATCGGTAAAGCTGGTATTTCCCAAGAACTTGCCATTGCAAGGAGCGCTCTCCAATGTGTTGAATTTGAAATCTTTTTATCTTCCGACCAAGAAATTCTTATTAGATCAATAAAGTTATTGGACCCAAATAGGTAAAGGAATTTTCTTACTTCCTTAACAGACAAATAGCTTTTTACCTGATTCTTATTTTTTAATAACGTATCAATCCTCTTATTGTCTTTATTTGAGAATCTAAAGAGATCTAAATTTGAGGATAAATTGTGGGCTTTAGGCATTAAAATGAAAAATCTCAAAAAAGTATCTACGTCAAAAAAATTCTCTTCATCTATATTTATCATTCTTTCAAGGCTATCTGTAACAACTTCACCAGAGTAAATTATATCTAGAAGGCCTATCTTTTTCATTTCAACAATAGTTTTAAAAGAATTATTTGAAGACAAAATTTTAAAAAATTCTTTTTGAATTCTTTCGGGTGACAGAGTAGTGATTTTATCTTTATGTTTTTTGACAATATTTAACGTTTTTTTACTAATTGCATTGCCATAGTTGCTTGAGAACCTAAAAAATCTCAGAATTCTAAGATGATCCTCATTTATTCTTTCATTTGTATCACCAATAAAATTAATTACCTGTTTTTTTAGATGCTCAACCCCATTAAAAGGATCAAAAATTTCTCCATCTTGACTCATATAAATAGCGTTAATGGTAAAATCTCTTCTCTCCGCATCAATCAACCAATCATTGGTATATTCAACTTCAGCGTATCTACCGTCTGTGGATTTATCTCTTCTTAAAGTTGTTATCTCGAAAGTTAAATCATCAATAATTGCTGTAATTGTCCCGTGTTTGAGCCCAGGAGCTATAACTTTAATTTCTTTTGTCGATAAAATTTTGATAATCTCTTGAGGTTCATGTTTAGTTGCAATATCTATGTCCAAAGTCTCAAGTTTTAATAATGCATCCCTTACACATCCTCCAACATATTTTGCTGCCTCTTCATCTTGATTAAGGAGTTGCATAATCATTTTTGAGTTCGGATGATTTAGAGACGAATTTTTGTACTTTTCAATCATTAGCTTTTTCAAAATGACCAGGTTTTAACTCATCATTTATTATCTGCGGAGGAACATATTCCAGATCATTTGGTATTTTGTTGAAAAAAGAAGAAAAAATTAGACTAGAACTTAAAACTAGTAAGGAAATGATTGTAACCCAAAATGTTCGCGTCTTAGTGAATTCTCCATTAGAAAGCAATATCCACATAATATAGACAATAAACGGAATTAAAAATAAACCAATATGGAAAAGAAGTCGTATCAATTTTTTTTGAGCCTTTCAAACAAATTTCTTAACATGCCAGCAGTTGCTCCCCAAATATAATAATTATTATAAGGTATAGTATAATATTTTCTAACCGCTCCTTTCCAATATGAAGATTCTAATTTGTGATTCCTTTCGTCCATAAGGAATCTAAGGGGCACTTTAAATACTTCAGACACCTCACGTGAATTATTTATTTCTGTATAGGGATTAGTAATAAATCCAACTACAGGTAGAATACGGTAACCTGTTCCGGTCTCATAGGTATCTAAATAACCGCAAATAGAAATTTCATTTTTTAAAATACCAACTTCTTCTCTTGCTTCTCTAATAGCGGCATCTGTAACATCTTCATTATTATCAACCTTTCCTCCGGGGAAAGCTACTTGTCCAGGATGTTCTTTCAAATAAGCAGATCTTTTGGTTAACAAAACATGTGGTGCTTCCATATCTATAATACCTACCAAAACTGATGCTAGCTCAAGTTTTTCGGGAAGAACACGATTTTTTCTTTCGTCTATCAAATCATAGTCACTTTTAATACCGGGATTGAAATTCAATGTCTCTTCTGATGGAGGGTTTTTATCGACCGCATCAGCAATCTTTTTTTTCCATTCATTATCTTTCATATTTTATTTAACTCTTTTGAATCCATGAAAGGAAAAAAACAACCTCCGGACCAAACTCCAAATTTTCCATTATGATCTTCAGCGATATCGACTAACTCATAAAATACCGATCTATATATTTTAGCCTCTAGATCACTCCTTATTAAAACATAAGGTTTTGGTTCCATTGTCTTTTTATCTATCTCAACTCTTATAGGGTAATCTTCACAAGCTATTACAGTGTCGCCAACATTTGTATGAAACTTAAGATTACAAGATTTACCTTTATCCACAATATCAACATAAGTTGCAATAAAGGGAACATCTTCAACATCAATAAAAATTTTTTCGACTGGCGTGACAAGTACGTAACTTCCATCCTCTTCTTTTCTCAATATTCGGGAAAAGAGATTTACTATTCTTTCCCTTCCAATAGGAGAGTTCATGTAAAACCATGTTCCATCGCTTTTTATTTCTAATCCTATATCCCCACAATGATCAGGGTTCCATTTTTCTACTGGAGGATATCCGTCATGACTCTCAGAGTTAACAGCTTCAGCTTCTTTTAAAACTTTACTTAAATCGACCATTATAAGATGATATATATCTGATTTCTTTAGAGTATATTATAACTATTTTATTTTTTATGGAGATTTTTATATGGGTGTTTTAGACGGAAAAGTCGTATTAATCACTGGTGCGGCTAACGGTATAGGTAAAGAAACCGCTCTTCTTGCCTCTAAAGAAGGCGCTAGATTGGTTATAAATGATCTAGGTGGATCCGTTTCTGGTGGAGACGAAGGAGATAAAAGCCCTATCGAAGAAGTTGCAGATCAGATTAGAAAGAATGGTGGAGAAGTTGTTTCGAATTCAGATTCAGTAACAAATAAAAAAGGGACTGAATATATGATACAACAAGCTCTTGATGAATACGGAGATTTGCACTCAGTAATAAATCCTGCAGGAATATTGAGAGACAAGATGTTTCATAAAATGGATGATGAAGACTGGGAGGCTGTCATCTCCGTTCATTTGCAAGGAAGTTATAACATCTGCAGATCAGCAATCAATTATTTTAGAGACAAGGAAGAAGGTAATTTTGTTCTCTTTACATCAACCTCTGGACTTATAGGAAATATAGGACAAGCAAATTATGCGGCAGCAAAACTCGGTATCGTTGGTCTCTCAAGAATTATTGCCATGGAAAATACTTTAAAGAACATTAGATCAAATGTAATAGCTCCTTTTGCATGGACGAGAATGATAGCAACTATTCCAATAAAAGATGAGGCATCAAAAGAACGTGTAGAGAGGATGAAGAATGCTATGCGTCCTGATCAAGTAGCACAAACTGTAGTTGCTCTTGCAGCTCCTCGCTGTAACTTAAGCGGTCAAATTTTATCGGTTAGAGGAAATGAAATAGTTTTATTTAATCAGCCGAGACCGATCAAAGGTATAGCCGATTCAGAAGGATGGTCGCCTGAAAAAATATTGCAATCTGCTTTTCCTGCTTTTGAAAATATCTCACAAGACTTAGGAGCTACAGCTTCTGTCTTTCCCTATGAGCCACTTTAAATTCATTGATACAGGGCATATATATATACTGAGTAAGATAAAAGGCTTATAGCGCCAAAAATTCTAGGATTCCTATTACCGTACCTTACGATTATATAAAGCCAGCATGCAGTCGCAATTAGGATGTACGGATCCAATAACAAGAAATCGTCAGATATCTCTAAAGAACCCTTAACAAGAGAAGCGACTCCTAACGCTCCTAAAATGTTTATTATATTTGATCCAATTATATTACCTAAGGCAACGCTCGATTTTTTTCTAATAATTGAAAAAAGGGTCACGGATAATTCAGGAAGAGATGTTCCGATTGCAGCAAGGCTTAATCCCAAGACTGATTCAGGAATATTAAGTTTTTTGGCTAAGCCTACGAGCCCCTGAATTAAAAAATCAGAACCATAAAAAAGTGCAATAAAACTAAAAATTAAAAGCCCCAATATTTGAAAGTAATTTTTTTTCTCTTCATTCTCATCTAACGAAGGATTAACATTAAAAAATCTGAATGATAAAAAAAAGTAAACTAACAAAAAGGAAATCATAAGCGCAGGCCAAATACCCCCTATAAAGCCTAAAGACATTAGATAAATAAGAAACAAAGTTGAAAAAGCCATAACGCTTAGATCGCCCATTGAAATCTTAGGTAAAACGTTTTTTTGACTAAGAAATAAGGCAAAACCAAGAACGAGAAGAATATTAGCTATATTGGAACCAATAATTCCACCTACTGCTATGTCAGGAGAATTAGATAAAGCTGCATTTGTAGCGACAAAAATCTCGGGTATGGAGGTGCCAAACCCTATAATAGCTATACCTATTATCATTGGAGATATGTTCATCTTTTTAGCGAGAGCAGTTGAGCTGCTAACAATAAAATCACCACCAAAAGCAAGAAGAGCAATACCGAGAGGAATTAGAATATAAAACGTCATTAGTTTAGATATCAATATGTTATTAATTAGTCCAATTTTTTTAGAAAATTGATAAGATTTATTATAAATATGATGTTTTTTTATAAAAAAACCAAAAAAATAGATGAAATTTATCTATTTTTGGTGAAAATTTGAGAAAATTTGTAAATTTTTTTATAATTACCCTTGACACTCTCGATATGAATACTTATCTAAACACTGCTCAGGATAAAACCATTATAATTTTTTCAGGATAAAACCATTATAATTTTTAAGGAATGAGAAGTTATTTAAATAAATTGGAGAAGAAAATATGAAATTTCGACCCTTACACGATAGAGTCTTAGTACTAAGAATTGAAGAAGACGAAAAGTCACCAGGAGGTATTATTATTCCCGATACCGCTAAAGAAAAACCTTCAGAAGGAAAAATTGTTGAAGTTGGAAGTGGAACCAAAGCCGAAGATGGCACAGTTACACCTTTAGATGTAAAGAAAGGTGACAAAATTTTATTTGGTAAATGGTCCGGCACAGAGGTAACTGTGGACGGTGACGAATTACTTATCATGAAAGAATCCGACATCTTAGGGATTATTGGATAAATTATTATTGGAGGAATTAAGAAATGGCTAAAGAAGTAATTTTCGGGACTGAAGCCCGTACTAAAATGTTAAAAGGGGTTGATATACTCGCTGATGTAGTAAAAGTAACGCTAGGTCCAAAAGGTAGGAATGTAGTAATAGACAAATCTTTTGGCGCACCTAAAACAACCAAAGATGGTGTAACTGTAGCAAAAGAAATCGAGCTAGAAGATAAATTTGAAAATATGGGCGCCCAAATGCTTCGAGAGGTTGCCTCGAAAACTAACGATGAAGCTGGTGACGGAACCACAACTGCTACCTTACTTGCACAATCAATTGTTCGTGAAGGCTCAAAGGCTGTTGCGGCAGGAATGAATCCTATGGATGTTAAGCGTGGAATTGATGCAGCGGTTGTTGTCGCTACAGCAGAACTAACTAAACGTTCTAAAAAAGTAAAATCTAATGAAGAGGTTGCCCAAGTAGGAACAATATCTGCTAATGGTGAAAAAGAAATTGGAGATATGATTGCAGAAGCTATGCAGAAAGTTGGTAATGAAGGAGTGATCACTGTTGAAGAGGCTAAAAGCCTTGACTCTGAATTAGAAGTTGTTGAAGGAATGCAATTTGATCGAGGATATTTATCTCCTTATTTTATTACCAATGCCGATAAAATGATAACAGAGTTGGAAGACCCACTAATCTTACTTCATGAATCAAAACTAACCAACCTTCAGCCTATGCTTCCAATTTTAGAATCTGTAGCACAATCTAGCAGGGCTCTTTTAATTATTGCTGAGGATATTGAAGGAGAGGCCTTAGCAACTCTAGTTGTTAATAGGTTAAGAGGTGGTTTGAAAGTTGCGGCAGTTAAAGCCCCTGGCTTTGGTGATAGAAGAAAAGCTATGCTCGAGGATATTGCTATATTAACGGGCGGACAGGTAATCTCTGAAGATTTAGGTATTAAGCTCGAGAAT
>Ga0066372_10001268_pt1 | contig 10159 bp, 4 predicted proteins | sample Knorr_S15_td_250_FD_77011 | JGI IMG/M metagenome (GOLD analysis project Ga0066372, IMG submission 77011) | Marine microbial communities from Southern Atlantic Ocean transect - Knorr_S15_td_250_ad_251m_LV_A | ecosystem: Environmental > Aquatic > Marine > Oceanic | place: Southern Atlantic ocean... | reverse complement strand
AGCTGTTTCTGGAAATCGGTAACAACAGACTTCATTGGCAGACCCTCCGCCGGTACCGTCACCAACGATGTTGAAGAATCGAACGTCACCGGGTCAATGTACTCGCGGATGAGATCGGCACTAATGCCTCCGCCCCTCGGCGCCAAGACGACAGCACGCTCGATGGCATTTTCCAGCTCCCGAACGTTTCCGGGCCAAGAATGGCCCTTGAGAAGCTCGAGAGCATCGTCGCTAATCATTAGGTCTTCCCGTCCGTTCTCTTTGCCATACCTGTCGAGAAAGTATTGGGTCAACAATGGAATATCATCGACCTTGTTTCGTAACGGGGGCAGCGTGATTGAGATGACGTTGATGCGGTAGTACAGGTCTTCGCGAAATGTTCCCTCTCCGATCATCTTTTTGAGATCGTCGTTGGTCGCCGCAATCAAACGAACGTCGACCTTCAAGGTGTCAACCGAGCCTACACGCATGAACTCCTTCTCTTGAATCACGCGCAGTAACTTAGCTTGCACCTCCAGGCTAATATTGCTGATCTCGTCGAAGAAAATCGACCCACCATCGGCTACCTCAAAGAGGCCTTTCTTACTGGCAACGGCACCGGTAAATGCACCCTTAACGTGCCCAAATAGATTGCTTTCGAGAAGATCTGACGGCATCGAACCCGAATTAACAACCTGGAAAGGTTGCTCGGACCGCGCACTGTTGGCATGAATTGCCTTTGCTACCAATTCCTTTCCAGTACCGCTTTCCCCTTGGATTAGAATGGTCGAACGAGACGGTGCTGCCTGCTCGATCAGACCGTAAACTTCCTGCATGTATCGATTTTTCCCGACGATGTTTTCAAAGCTATATTTATCTTTTAGAGCTTTGCGCAGCGTCTTGACTTCTTCCTTCAACTGCGGAACTTCGAGTTCAAGCTGACGGGTACGAATGGCTTTCTGAAGAACGACTAAGACTTCGTCGTTCTTGAATGGCTTGGTTATGTACTCAAAGGCACCCCTTTTCATAGCTTCGACAGCAGATTCCACTGAGGCGAAAGCCGTCACCATAATGACCGGCAAGGAGGTGTCAATCTCACGCAACTGCTGCATAGTTTCGATCCCATCAATCCCTGGCATCATTAGATCGACAATCGCGCAGTCGTAGGAACTTTTCTGGGCAAGCTCTACGCCTTCCTCCCCGGAACCAGCGATATCGATCGAGTAGCCTTCCTCGCGCAGAAAATCCCCGAGGATCTCTTGCATTATGGGTTCGTCATCTACGACAAGAATGGAGGCCAACTTAGACATTTCGTTGATGCCGATCGACAGCTGTGGTTAACACTGTACGCACTAACTCGCGGCGCGCACCCGGCCAGTATCCGCCACCGGAAGCGCGACGCGGAAGACCGTGCCGCTACCCGCTTCGCTGCGCACGGTGATTGTGCCTCGGTGTTCTTGAATTATGCCGTACGTCACTGAAAGGCCAAGACCGGTCCCCTTGCCAGTTCCCTTGGTAGAGAAAAAGGGGTCGTAAATCTTGTGTATCTGCTCTTTCGGAATTCCCGTGCCATTGTCAGCAACCTCGACGACGACGTCACCATTTTGTCTCGCGGTTCGAATCGTGAGGTCGCCTCCATTAGGCATTGAATCACGTGCATTCAGTACAAGGTTCATAAGAACTTGCTGTAGCTTCCCCGAATCCCCCCAAACCAGGGGCACCGACTCATTAAGGTCAGTGTCAACCTGCACGCTACGGGTCGATAGTGGTAGCTCGGCAAGCACCAACGTTTCGTTCACCACACCGTTGATGTCGACAGCCTGCATGGTGGATGACTGCTGTCGAGAAAAATTCAAAAGATTGTTAACTATGCTCGACGCTCGGAAGGTTTGTTTTTCGATCTTCTCAAGGATCGATCGGCGCGGATCAGTCTCAGGCATCTTGCGCTGCATCATCTGTACATAACTAGAAATACCCGCGAGTGGCGTGTTGACCTCGTGTGCAACACCGGCCGCTAGCAAACCGGTCGATGCTAACCGGTCGGCCTGTCTTAGTTGCGCCTCAAGTTCGGTCTGGTCGGTGACGTCATCAACAATAACAACGGTCGGTTGGCGACCCCTATCATCCGCCAGCGGGGCCACAACTATGTTGACAATCCGGTCGATGTCATCCCCAGAATGCAGCCTTACCCGGTAAGCAGAAGCGATGGGTTCGGACCCCTCCACGACCCGGTGGCGCGCCTGCTGTAAAGCTACCGAGAAACTCGGCGGGAATAGATCGTCGGCGTACTTGCCAATTGCTTTTTCGGCGCTCATCCTGTGAGTTTGCTCCATGGAACGGTTCCAGGAGCGCACCCGGCCGCCGGTGTCCAGCACCATAACGCCAACCTTAATGCTCTGCACGATGTTCTCGTTGTAGTCCTTGAGACGCTCGAATTCTTGGGCCCGGACATGTGCCTGGCGATATAGCACTGCATTGTCAAGGGCCAGCGCAGCGTGCGAGGTCAACATCGCCAATATCCTGAGATCATCGGATGACAAATAGTCACCGGACATCGTGCGGCCCAGAGCGAGCAAACCAAGCACTTCACCTTTCACGACAAGTGGCAGGAAATACGCCAGGTCTTCTTTAGCGATGAAATCGCGGTCTTCGGGAAATTCGTCAAGCAGGCTCATTACGTCGTCGATGTAGAGGAAGTCTTGGTTAGCAAGCGCCCCCGTAAGAAACTTCGAAAAGTCGTTCGACAACTGTGAACCGCCCTTCATGTAATTATCCGATGCTGCAAGGCGGAGTCGCGAGCCCTCTTCCTCCTGAAGCAATACGGCTATGCGCCCCACCGATACCATCTTGCGAACACGTTGGACTAGAAGAGCCACTACTTGGCCGAGGTCGAGTTCGGTGTTGAGTTCGCGGGCAAAATCAAGAATGTGCCGCCGCGACCGGTATTGTTCACGGTAGTACAAGCGGTCGAGACCGTCTTGGATTAGATCGCGTAACGGAGCAAATACTGTTGCAACAAGTAACGTCACAAGGAACGCTCCAGCAACTGCGATTTCCGGGTCTATCAGCACACGAATCAAGTAATCGGCAACAACATATACCCCGAATACAGTAAGAGCGGTCGCCGTGTATGCGAGGAATCTTTTCACGATGATCTCAACGTCCCAAAGCCGAAAACCTGCCGCTGCATACCCAAAGCAGATCGGAATCAGCACGAAAGGCAGAACCGTAACCTCAAGGAGCGGATGTGTTATCCCGAAGACGTACAAAGGCACGTATACGGTAATGAACGGGAACATCCCGATTCCTAGGCCACCAATCAACCAGGTGAGACAACGGCGTTCGGTCGGAGCCTCCGCGTTCCTGTACTTGTAGATAATCAACAAAAGCCCGGTCACGAGAGCGGTGGCAAGGTATATAAGGTCAAGGTTGTTGAGGAAATCGAACGACCGGTAGAAGGAGCTTTGTGTCATCTGCCAAGGCCTGGCAACCTGCATCAGCCCGACGTAGGACAGAAACAGCAACACACCAGGACCGAAAATGCCTGCAATCCAGGCACTTCGTCGTTCGAAAAACTTCGATTTTGATCCCGGAAACGTCAGTGTGAAGTAGAGAAAGAGTCCGGGTAACAGGTTGCGCGCCAGCTGATCGCCCCAATAAATCGTTTGGTTGAATGCGTCGCCTTCTCTCGTCGGGTATAAAACCGTGACCCCATAAAACGCTATTGATAGCCAAAAGAAACGCACCGCTACACCAGAAAACTCGTCCGTGCCAGTCTCCACGTCGCGGCGACGCATCAACACGAATACACCTGCAAGGAGTGATGTCACTCCCACAAGGCACAGATATAAAAAGACAGCATTGCCGAGTGAACGGCCACCTATGATCACCGAAAAATCAAACATCGAGCCATCACGATCAACCAGGTAGGTCGTTTGGTTCCCCGGAATCAGCGGCCAAAGAACGCTATCGACATAGTCGGGCGGCTCCGCGGGGATCTTGAGTCCACCAATCGCCAAAAGTCGATCGCCCGGCAGAATTCCTGCCCGATCCGCTGGACCGTCCGGTTCGATCTCAGATGCCAGCATCGCCCCGTCACCGACATCCCAGACAACCCCATCAATCGGCTCTTCGAAATGAAGTCGGTTAACAACGCTCATCACACCCAGAAACACGAGAAAGGCGGTAAGTGCAACCAGGCTAATTAGCTTGAATGTACTAATAGGTTGTTGTCGGGTTGTCATCTGGCTTATTTGTACGTCAGCGCCTAATAGGGTCGCCCGGTGGTCCCTGCTCTCAAGAAGCAATATGTTTAAAAGCTAGCAAATCACGTACCACATTCGACGGCATCAATTGTCCTTTGTTCATCGAATTTGAACCATCCCAGGTGCGTACCCCTATTTCTGGTCCAAGTATTTGGATCGTAGTCTAAATATATGGATCCGTGTGGCCTTGGATGCACCACCCCAAATACACTCAAGGAAACTAGGGATCATGATGGCTCGGTGAATATCCGCGGCTTTAAAAACGAACCGCGAGGCCGCCGCTCACCAAACGAGCAAGAACCGGCGGCGTATTATCAAGGCGGAAGTCGAACACGCCATCGTAAGCCCTACCAAGCACATTCTGAACCTGTAATAAGGCTGACCAGTCGCTCGAGAAGGCTCGAAACGGGAGTGGCTGCCGAACGTTCATATCGAGGCGCTCATAAACGCTCCCAAGGGTCCCTTCCCGAACTACAGGGACGCCTGTTTTCCAGTAATAAATAGCGTTTAGCCGTGTGTCATAACCTCCCACAACGGTCTCCACGCCCGCAGCAACTTCATGGATGATGCCAACTACCGCTGCTTTACTATTGTTATACGTGTCTGTCAGGAGGCCACGATCTACAACCATACCTGTCGGTACAGACCCTCCTTCACGACGCCCATAGGTGTACTTGGCAATTGCAGAGACGCTCCCCATGAAAGACTGGCGAATATCAAATTCAAAACCTCGTGTTACCGAATCTCCGACATTGGTAACAAAGTAATCACTGGAGCCGTTGACGTTCGCAAAGTAAACACCAACCAGTTCGTCGCGAGCTTCATCACGGTAAGCACGGGCCCGCCATGTAGTGTTTGCGAAACCAGTCTGAATACCGATTTCGTAGTGCATCGTGCGCTCCGGAACAATGTTGTCGATTGACAGCAGGTCCATGTACGAAACGGCGAGTCGATCGACCTGGAAACGCAACTCAGCAAGGCCTGGAGCTTCGGCATCGTACGAAACTTCGCTTATCAAAGTCACTGACTCTACCGGGGCGTAGGCGACTTGCACCCGCGGTGACATCAGAGCGGTATCTTCGAGGTAGTCGTAGTGCTCAATGCGCAGACCATAGCCCACCTGCACTGCTTCACCCAGACGCCATAAATCCTCAGCATCGATGCTGCCAACCCACATACTGCGAGATTCATATTCCGAATCTTTCCCTACTGCTAGGTCCTTCCCCGCAAAACCCACTCCGACATTCAATGCATGCGAGTCATTCAGCAATCGAGTCATTTCGCCTTGTGCTCGCAGGACACCACCGTCCGCGACCTGGCCGCGGAAGGCCCACTCCTGACGACCCGTTCCAACACTACCCATGGCAAAATCTGTTGCCGTTCGGTTATCTTCGAACGTCCCGTCCAGCGGGGCGACGGTCCACAGACTGAATTCGCCACCGACGTTCGTCCACATCGACTGCTCTTCGGACGAATTGGGCCAGGCAACGTTTTGAGTTGGACCGATGCCAGCAACTGCTGGCTCAGCCTGGCGGAGAATATCGCGAACCTGAGGCCGCAACGCGTAACCGATATCAAACGGAGTCTCGTTCGAAAGCATTGAGGCCACCTGCCGCTGCGAACGCAATTGCACTCGAAGTGGCTGGACGCGCGGCACAATGATCTCTGGAACAACCACGCTGATGTGCCCGAAGCTCTGTGCCATCAACGTGTAGACACCGGGGTTCAGGCTGACAGAGAAATGCCCACTCGTGTTCGAAACCGTCAGCCCATCAAGCTTGTCGCTCCCCGGCAAGGCGACAGCAATTAAGGCGCCTATCAGTGGCAAGCCACTGTTGTCATACACAGAACCGGTCAGGGAAACCATCCCCTTCTCGGTCTCGGATGCTAGTACCGGCTGAGCGATGAGCAGCAGTAAACTAGCTACAAGAAGGGTGCTGAGAAACTGGCTTTTTGCACCAAACATACTTGGATACTTGTTCATTGCTTCCAGATTCTGCCTGTTCAGAGGCTGTTGCACCACCCCCAATTCAGAAACCTGTCATCGGGGCGGGCTGCACATGTGTCTTTCACTTACAAATGCTCTCTGGCTTCCTGCTGGCTTGACGCAGAAAGCTACGCCTGACAGCGTGCGCGGGTGAGCAAACCTGGCAAATCACGTCTCTACCTCATCGATGCCAGCGGGCATATCTTCCGTGCTTTCTACGCGATTCACGAGCTATCAACGTCGAAAGGGCTGAAAACCAATGCCACGCTCGGCTTCACCAACATGATCCGCAAGCTGCTGCGCGAGCAGACGCCGGATTTCGTCGTTGCCGCGTTCGATCCACCGGGGCCGACCGTGCGCCACAAAGCCTTTCCAGGTTACAAGGCTTCCCGAGACGAAACTCCCCAAGACCTACTTGAACAAATTCCCTATATTCGCCGCGTCTGCTCGGCGTTAAGAATTCCAATACTTGAGGTCCCTGGGTACGAAGCCGACGACGTCATCGGCACACTGGCCCGCAAAGCCCAAGCTAAGGGCATCGAGGTTGTCATCGTCTCAGAAGACAAGGATCTTCTGCAACTTGTCGACAAGGGCATAACAATGTTTGCCGAGCGGCAGGGCCGCGTCACTTACGACCGTGCCCGGGTCGAGGATAAATATGGCGTCCCTCCCGAGAGTATTCCCGACTTCCTAGCACTAATGGGAGACAGTGTCGACGATATCCCCGGCGTCAAGGGCATTGGGGCGAAAGGTGCTGAAATGATCCTTCGAGAGTACGGCACCATCGAGAAGGCGATAGAGCACGCCAGCGAGATAACCAAGATGGGGTATGGCGAGAAACTCAATGCGGACGCCAAGATGGCCCATCTGTCCAAGGAGCTCGCAACGGTGTACACGGATCTGCCGCTTGAACTAGACCTCGACGCATTCCGCGCGCAGGATCCGGACCGCCAGCTGGCTCGCGAGCTGTTTGCCGAGCTCGAATTTCGCTCGATTCTAGAAGAGTTCACCGAAAGCGGCATCAAAGACGCAGACTACGAAACGCTTAAAAGCGCCGACGCTTTTGTCGCAGCTCTCGATGCAGCACGGGCAGCGGGCCAGCTCTCAGTGGACCTGGAAACGACCCACCAGCACCCAGTGCAAGCCGAGATCGTTGGAATAGCGTTAAGTTGGAAAGCTGGCCATGGCGGTTACCTCCCTATCGCCCACACTACCCTGGGAACCGGGAACAGCATGCCGCTGAAAGAGGCCCTTGACAAACTTGCCCCGGTTCTAGCGGATGCCTCGGTCAAGGTGATCGGTCAAAATCTTAAATATGACCTCATCGTGTTGAAGCGCCACGGAATCTCGGGCATCGCCCCCTGGTTCGACACCATGATCGCCTCGTACCTACTCCATCCGACACGTACCGGCCACGGCCTCGATAGCCTGGCGCTCGATTATCTGGGTGTCAAGATGACGCCATTCAAGGAAATTATCCCGGCTAAAAACGCTACTTTCGATGAGGTACCTGTCGAGGTCGCAACAACCTATGCTGCCGAAGACACCGATACCACCCTGCGGCTCAGCGAGATCTTCGCGCCTGAGCTTGAAGCCACTAAGCTCTCAGCGTTGTACCGGGAGGTCGAATTGCCACTCATGCAGGTACTTGCCGATATGGAACTTGCTGGCGTGCGCATCGATTCCAATTACCTCGCCAAGATGGGCGTTGAACTGCAAAAACAACTCGATGGCATCAGCGCAGCAATTTATGAAGCCGCCGGTGGCAAGTTCAACATAAACTCGCCGAAGCAACTCGCCGAGGTCCTCTTCGATCAGCTCGGGCTACCTTCCGGTGGACGGACCGCTAAGACCGGGTCACGCTCAACCAAGGCGCAGGTGCTCGAGAAACTTGCTGCCGACTACCCAATCGCCAACCAGGTGATCGAGTATCGGGAGCTAGCTAAACTCAAGGGAACGTATGTCGACTCCCTACCGGCGTTAGTAAACCCTGAAACTGGACGGCTGCACGCTTCTTTCAACCAAACAGTCGCGGCGACAGGACGGCTGAGTAGCAGTAATCCCAACTTGCAGAACATTCCCATTCGATCGGAGCTCGGCCGGCAGATTCGCAGGGCGTTCATCCCAGGCGACGGATGTGTACTTTTAACCGCCGACTACTCTCAAATTGAACTCCGCATTATGGCCCACCTCTCAGGGGATGAACATCTTAAGGCGGCATTCCAAAAGGGAGGAGACGTACACCGGGAGACAGCGTCGAAAATTTTTAGAGTTCCCCCCGAGGACGTCAGCAGCAAGCAACGTGATCGCGCCAAGGTAATCAACTTCGGCATCATTTACGGAATGGGGCCACGGCGCCTAGGCCGTGAGTTCGGCATTTCAACCAAGGAGGCAAGCGCCTTCATAGACAACTATTTCGATATTTATGCCGAAGTGCGTAACTTTCTCGGGAAAACCATTGAGCAGGCAAAGGTCGACGGCTATGTTACAACCCTGCTCGGACGTATCCGTTATTTGCCGGAGTTACAGAGTCATCAGCGTTCAGTGCAATCCTTCGGAGAGCGCATCGCAGTTAACACTCCGGTGCAAGGCACAGCGGCTGACATGATCAAACGCGCCATGGTGAACCTGCACCAGCGCTTGTCTGATGAAGGTTCGGGGGCGGCAATGATCATCCAAGTGCACGATGAGCTTGTCCTTGAAATCCCGGAAGATGAAGTGGAAATGGTTGCCACCATAGTGTGCGAGGAGATGGAAAATGCTATTGAGCTCGACGTTCCTCTTGTCGTCGAAGTTGGCTGGGGGGGCAACTGGATGGAAGCAAAACCTTAATAGGCTCTTACCATGGTCTAGTAATTACGGTTGCCAAGACACTACGCTGTGGGCCTTATGCCCGATGTCGAGTTATAATCGGTTTTCGGGCACTCGCAGAATTCTTTTGATTCCAACGGCATTCTTCTAAGACCTTAAATAATGCCCATCTACGAGTACCAGTGTCGACGTTGCGAACACCGCTTCGAACTCATTCAAAAATTCTCTGATGAACCGCGTAAGCGGTGCCCTGAGTGTTCTGGAACCGTCGACCGGCTAATCAGCCCACCCGCCATTCGCTTCAAAGGTAGCGGTTGGTACGTTACCGACTACGCTAACAAGAAGAGCAATAAAGAGGACAAGGCAAAAACAGCCCCCAAGAACAAAGAACCTGAAAGCAAAAAGGCCAAAGAGCAAAAGGAAGAAAAGGCCTCCTGACACCTGCGGACCCGGTGAGTTCGATGCACGACCTTTCTAAGCTTCGAAAAGATCCTGATAGAACTCGCGCTGAGTTTTCTGCCCGCAAAGTTACTTTCGACCTCGATGATCTTCTCGACCGGGATGAGATTCGCCGCACGCTGATCCAGCAAGTCGATACACTCAAGGCAAGACGAAACGAAGCAGGCAAAAAGATCGGCGAGATGAAGAAGTCCGGAGAGGACGCCGACGGCATCATTGCCGATATGGGCAAGCTTGGCCTCAAGATCGAGGGAATCGATGCTGAGCTCAAAGACCTCCATGCGGGAATACAGGCCGATCTGCTTGGGCTGCCCAATTTGCCACACAAAAGCGTTCCGGTTGGTCGTGACGAAACCGAGAACATAGTTGCGCGAACCTGGGGCGAACCGCGTGACTTTGATTTTAAGGTGCTCGACCACGTCGATCTGGGTGAGGCACTACGCATTATCGACCCGGGACGTGCCGCAAAGGTCTCAGGAGCTCGTTTCCCTGCCCAGTTCGGAGCTGGTGCTGTTCTTGAGCGGGCACTCGCAGCTTTTATGCTCGATCTAGCGCGAGACGAAGGCGACTACCTAGAGGTACTCACGCCGTTTCTTGTGCTGCCGGAGTCGATGGAGGGCTCCGGCCAATTACCCAAGTTCGCCGAAGAGGCATTCTT
>Ga0066372_10001267_pt1 | contig 10163 bp, 14 predicted proteins | sample Knorr_S15_td_250_FD_77011 | JGI IMG/M metagenome (GOLD analysis project Ga0066372, IMG submission 77011) | Marine microbial communities from Southern Atlantic Ocean transect - Knorr_S15_td_250_ad_251m_LV_A | ecosystem: Environmental > Aquatic > Marine > Oceanic | place: Southern Atlantic ocean... | reverse complement strand
GTGTGAAGCAGTGCCACTAAATCAGCTCCATCATCAACAGTAATATTAGGTCCGAATGCAATTGCCTCGGAGAGATGACGTGAGTAGGTTTCGGTGCTCTCACCACTTATGGCCCAAGTCGGTACATCATATGCATGAAGCATGGCCGCAGCGACGTCATCCTGAGTTGATAACGGGTTTGAGGCACAGAGTCGTATCTCTGCTCCGCCGCCTTTTAGGGTCAAAATTAAATTTGCAGTCTCAGTCGTGATATGAAGACACGCAAGTATCTTTACTCCTGCCAACGGCTTGTCTTCATTAAATCGCTCACGAATGCCTCGGAGCACGGGCATTTCCCGTTCTGCCCACTTAATCCGAATAACACCATCGTTTGCCAAATCAGCGTTTGCTATATCGCCGTACTGGTCTTGACTACTCATTCAATCACCTCGATTCGAAAGTCTCAGCGCAAACGCCTAGTGTCTTGTCTAGATCGTGACCACGAAGTCATCGCTTCCGCTTCGCTTCGCTTTCCTAAAAATTTTCCTAACTCGGTAAAGTGGTCTGCTACTGAGCCTGCCCTCGATTACCTCAGACTTCAGGTTAAACCCTAATTTCTTATACGCACTCACTGCAGGCATGTTCTGAGGATCAACCGTTAAAACTACCTCAGTACAACCAATCGCAAGCAGACTAGAGGTGACGGCCGACGTCGTCACCTGAGCAAATCCTAAACCTCTTGCGCTCGGGTGCGTGTACACATTACCGACCACTGCAACTTCCTCCTTCTCAGAGATAACGTGTGTGCCGGCGATTGCAGCTAGCACCCCCGATTTTCTCACGCCCCAATATATCCCCTCGTTCACGACCCGAGCTGGATATTGATTCAAACCAGGTCCTGTTCTATACAATGAGTTAATTTCTTCAATGTCCTCTGGTCTTAATCTACGAAGATGAGAAGCCGCATCCAACTTCGTAGTGGCCGGCTCAAAGGAAGACTCGGTTGCGATCATTCGATTCATTTTCAATACAGCAGAAATATGGTGACTCTTGCCAATACTTTCGAAATGCTCCGGACTGGCTGTGGCAAGATAAGATTTTTTTAGACTTGGGGCGACGAGTAAAGTAGCCTCAATTGCGCACTTATCTCCAAAGGTCAACAGCAGTGAATTGGGCTGATTCACGTAAAAGATCAAACTTCGGCCGGTCGGTCCACTAGCAAAATAGTACTGGGTCAAATATCTCGTTGACAAATCAATATCCAAGGTACTAGATGCTCTAGGATTTAAATAAGCCAGGGCATACGCGCCAAGATCATGATTTCCAGCAAGAAATTCTCGCACCTCGTCGGAGCTGTTTGACTTCCAAACTCTAAAATCCATTTCGACTCTTCAAATCTAACACAATCAGTTAAAGCTTAAACCCAAGACGTTTATCTAAGCATGTCTTCAATTTCAGCTAATTCGTCTGAGGTCAAGATCCAGTTCGCGGCATCTACATTTGATTCAATCTGTTCAACTGAGGTGGCACCAGCAATCACCGATGCAACAGCTGGCTGCTGAGCCAACCATGAAAAAGCTAATTCAAGAAGCGAATGTCCTCTGGACTCAGACCAATCCAACAAAAGTTCAGCTTTATCCATATTTTGATCCGTGAGCATCCGATCAGCCATCGGACCGGAGGTCAAACGAGCGCCCTCCGGCCGAGACTGCCCCTTTCGATATTTTCCAGTCAGTAATCCGGAAGCTAACGGAAAATATGGAAGAATTCCCAAACCAAATTTTGTACACGCAGGCTGTACATCCGGCTCAACCTCTCGGTTCAGCAAGTGATAGTGATTTTGTGCCGAAATAAATGGGGTAAGTGAATGTTCACGAGCCAAATGATGTGCATGAGCAATCATCCACCCAGTGAAGTTAGAATGCCCGAGATACCTCACCTTGCCCTCTTTGACCAAGTCATCAAGCGCACGCATTGTTTCATCCAGTGGCGTATTCAAATCAGGAAAATGCATCTGGTATAGATCTATGTAGTCAGTATCCAGTCGTCGTAAAGAGTCTTCAACCGCATTAAAAATGTAGCGACGAGACCCTCCTTTCTGCATAGGAAGCTCGCCCATCGGCCCACCAAATTTGGTAGCGATTACCACCTCGTCCCTGCGTCCCTTGAGTGCCTTTCCTAAAAATATTTCTGACCTGCCATCGCCTCCATAGATATCAGCTGTATCGAACAATGTGATTCCTGAATCGATTGCGGCGCTCACAACTGTTTCAGTTCGACTTTCATCAAGGCGTCCACCAAAGTTATTGCAGCCCAGACCAACAACTGAAACCTCAAGGCCTGATTCACCTAAGTAACGTGTTTCCATTTTTTTCCATCCTTTCGGAGTAATATTAATCCCCAAAAATAAACCAATCTCCATTATTCAGTTAGCCTGATATTTGTCCTACCATTGACCAATGCTATCTCGTGGATTTCTGGTAGTTGGCCTCTCGATGATGATGGCTACTCTGGGATTAGGAGCAGCCACCCCCATCATACCTATTTTTGTCGGTGAGATGGGCGGAGATGACATAGCACGCGGAATCGCTTATCCAGCCTTCACCGTTACACAACTTGCAATATCACCGTTTGTTGGGCGACTGGCAGATCGCTATGGTAGAAAATGGTTTTTGGTCTTTGGTTTATTTACCTATGTGATCACAGCCATGGGCTGGTTCTACTCTGATTCTGTCTTAGAAATTGTATTTTTTCGGGCGTTTTCGGGAATTGGTTCTGCTCTAATTTTTCCTATGTCACAGTCTTATATTGGAGCACTCGCACCAAAAGGCAGCGAAGGTCGATACATGGGGACCTTCAATTTATTTGACTTTGTCGGCTTTGGGTTTGGCCCCTTGCTAGCTGGAATTCTCAGAGACTATACAAGCATTGATCTAATCTTCTTATCAATGACTTTTCTTTTCGCGTTTGCAACTCTAGTAGTAGCATTTCTTCTTCCAACTCAGCCACAAAACAACAAAGGTCGCGATATAACGACTCACGTTAAGCCCAAATCTTCGTTGCCTGACGATAGTCGGCGTCTAAGGCCAAGTTGGTCACAAATCATCAAAAATCCACTTGTTCAGGCGATATTTTCGCTTAGAGCTTCTGTTTCATGCGCCATCGGCGTTTCATTCACATTCATTCCAGTTCTCCTTGAGGAAGACATCGGTACAAGTGCAACAGCAGTCGGACTATTAATCGGTGGACAGCAATTTATGGGCGGCGCAGTTCAACCATTAATGGGAATGTTTGCTGATAAATACTCAAAGCATCTCATTGCCTTGATTGGAACTCTTCTAATGGCCAGTGCATATTGGATAGCCACCTTCAGTGATACCTATTGGATACTATTCATCTCTTTCGTAGTCGGCGCTGGGCTAGGAAGTGCAATGAGCCAAGTAGTTGCGGCAACTACACAAGTTCAGATAGGTCGAATCCTTGGTCTTTCCACGGTAGCAAGCATTCAGTCAATGGCATTCGCAATCGGTATATTAATTGGAAGTGCAGGTGGAGGAGTCGTGGCTGAAATGTTCGGAAGAAGATTCACTTTTGCCTTGGCAGGAATGATCATCATAGTCGGTTATACAATCTATGCAGCGCGCAGCTCCCGGGATGAAAAGGTATGACTTAATCGGTCTTTTTACTTCTTAAGACTTGTTCTCGAAAAAGCTTGGCGTTCGTGCGACGATTTTTAATTCGCTCACCACGAAAAAAGGTTTCCTTCTCACGCTGAACACGTTTATTAATAGTCGGTTGAGCTAAACGCTTAGGCATATCTGAATTAACGGACCATTCTGAAGTCGCATATTCAGCACCCATATTTTCCTTACCCTCCCGCTCAATGTCTTTCATCGCCTCGTATCGCTGAATATCTTCGACCGAGGGGGCTGAGTGCTCCGGGGCTCTTTTAGCTTCCAATTCAGGATGAGTGCCCATTGGCCCGCTTTGGCTCATTGGCTTAGAAACTTTCTGACCCAAGTGCCAATATGTACCATCATCAGGAATCTTTCTAGGAAATCCATCTCTGAACGTGAATGCAGCCCACTCTCTTGACATGATTCGAACACCATCAGAATGGCATTCTAAACAAGACTGGTTTTTGTTAGCGTCTTTTACTGACCGAACAAGTTCGAATACCCCATTACAAGGCTCACAATAGTACTCATACAACGGCATTCAACACCTCCCTGTAGGAGCATAATTGTATCGCAGATTACACCCTTAGTACGAGCGCTCACGCACAATCACGCTATCGACTACGATTTATAGTGTTCTTTTAGTTTACAGACGTATTCACACGATCACCGCGGAGTAACTTATGCGCAAGCCACATGCAACTAAACAAGATTACGAGACTGCCTTCAAGGGGTTTCATTATCCCATGTCAAGAGCAGCCATTTTGAATATGGGACGAGATAAAGGTGGACTTGATCGGGAAGTCGCAGCAATTCTTCAGTTAATTCCTGATCGAAAATACAAAAATGAAGGCGAAATCAAAGAAGCGGTAAGAGTTATCTATCGTATCCAAGGGGTTGATAACGAGAGCCTCCCTTTTTAGTGTTTAGCAGTTAAAGGTGTGTACCGTTGTCTAAGAACGAGCAAGATGATCAACGATTAGTCTGGATTGATCTCGAAATGACTGGGCTCAATCCAAACACTCATGTAATTATCGAAATTGCCACTGTCGTCACCGACGAAGACCTGACCATTCTAGCAGAAGGACCATCTCTCGCAATTAATAGAACCGAAGAAGAACTCGGTGAAATGAACAAATGGAATGTCACTACACATACAAATAGTGGGCTACTCGAACGTGTGCGTAAATCCGACGTTACCATCGAACTCGCTGAGGAACTAACCCTCAAGTTCATTTCATCCTGGATTAACAAGGGGGTCAGCCCTCTCGCTGGAAACTCCATCGGTCAGGATCGACGCTTCTTGAGAAAAGAAATGCCTACAATTGATGAATATCTACATTATCGAACTATCGATGTGTCTACGCTTAAGGAACTAGCTGCTCGCTGGCGGCCGGAACTTAAACCGTATAAGAAGAAAGGTTCGCATCGCGCGCTCGACGACATCAAAGAAAGTATCGAGGAACTCAACTATTATCGAAAGTACTTCATTCGCTAATCGTTATCTCTTCGTGAACTGTTTAGCTCTGCGAGCACCTACAAGACCAGGTTTTTTTCGCTCCTTAACCCTGGCATCCCTCGTGAGTAATTGGTGTTGCCGCAGCGTTGATCGATGAGCCCCATCAACTTTAAGTAATGCACGCGCAATTCCTAATCGAATCGCTCCAGCCCATCCGGTTATTCCACCCCCGCGCGCAAGAACTTGCACATTGAAACCATTCCGAGTCCCTGTCACAAGAAGAGGACGCAACATATCTTCACGTAATATTTCACGAGGAATTACGGCTTCAGCCGGTCTGCCATTGATAATTACCCCACCGCTTCCAGGATAAAGACGGATTCTCGCCGTGGATGCTTTTCGTCGTCCTAAACCATAGTAATACTGACCTTCAGAAACCATTATTCACCCTCCAGTGGATGCTCGTCATAGAATGCTTGTATAGCCTGATATACATCAGCTTTCTTCCAACTACTTACCAGTTCAATACCAAGGAGACCTGCCTCAGTATCTAGTTCAGTTCGCTTGTAGGCCGACACAGCTCGTGTAAGACGTGCGGATACTGGCGTTTCTATACTCGCTTCTACACTCGGGTCCGAGTTAACAGTCGCGAAATCTCCAGCACTTTGAGGTACTTCATCCTTAGTACTTTCAACTTTGGAAACTACTTTTTTCACCGAAACGAATTTTTTGGGGCGAATAATTTGGCCGATTTGACCCTGATGCGGATGCTCTTTACCTGAATAAACCTTCAAAGATCTCAAAAGTTCATACCCGCGGGCCCCGCTAGGCAACATCCCTTTAACCGCCTTTTCAATAACACGAGCTGGGTCACGCTGCATCTGCTCATTAAAGGTTCGTTCGCGAATACCACCAGGGTAGCCCGTGTGGCGGTAATATTTCTTACTATTCATTTTATTACCAGTCAACACGACCTCTGCAGCATTTATCACAATCACGTAATCGCCCATTACCAAATGGGGCTCAAAGGTTGCCTTGTCTTTACCCAGTAAAATACCAGCAATTTCGGATGCGACCCGACCCAATGGTTTGTTTGCTACATCAATTATTCGCCATTCTCTCGCAATTTCTGATTCACGAAGACGACTTGTTTTAGGTCCTCTTATACGTCGCCGTTTTTTCAAAGCTGTCATTTAATACTCCGACTTCATACCAATGTTTTTAATCTATGTTCGTTGTTTATCCAATTATCATTCGCGGCATCGCTATGCACCCAGTCCACAAGTCCTGTTGGGTACTGAACCTGAACTAGCTCAAGTCCTTCTGGAGGAACAGCAGGGCCAGCACTGCCAATGTCTCCGAGTAATAGTAGATGAAAGGAATCTGCAGATATTTTAAGTCTTCCAACTCGCAAAAGAGCTCCGACCATTATTCGAACTTGATGAGGTAAAAATCCATCAGACTCAAAGCTAATCTCCAGTGTATTTGAACCAATTTCTCGCAGACTAGTGCTTATTAATGTTCGATGCGTACAGTAATAAGCCGGAGTCTTACCAGCGAATGCCGACCAATCGACCTCGGTGTTAGGCAGTGAATTCAGGGCAGATTTCATCGAATCTACATCTAGTCTCCGTCGAACATGATATTTTCGATTTCTACTCAACGACGATCTTCGTGGTCCATGCTCGATGAAGTATCTGTATCTTCTAGACAAAGCGTCTCGTCTCGGATCAAAATCTTTCACTGCTACGCCTATATTTCGGAGGCTAATATCCTCAGGAAGATTTCTGTCAATTATTCTCTCGAATGTTTCTAATCCGTATCGATCGATTCCATCACTATCAAATGCGCACACTTGACGGCGGGCATGTACTCCCGTATCCGTACGCCCAGAAAAATCGACCGAGAAGTTAGTTCCAAAAACATCTGCCAAAACATCTTCTATAGTTTGCTGAACTGTACGAACATTTGCTTGACGTTGGCTACCATAAAAGTGGCGTCCATCATATTCAATAGAGAGTGCAATCCTCTGGGAATTAAAATTACTGTGATTCTTTGGGTTCATTCGACTAAATCAAACCAGTTCTAGGCGAGCCACTCTTGCGGCATCACCCTTTCTACGACCTAATTTAACAACTCGAGTATAGCCACCTTCACGTTGTGCGTACCTCGGAGCTACTTCATCAAAAAGTGTCTGTACGACGTCTCGATCGGCGATGACCGAAAGCGCAAGACGGCGTGCGTGGACCGTATCTTTTTTACCAAGTGTTATCATTTTATCTATTAATCGACGAACTTCTTTGGCTCGAGCCTCGGTAGTAAAGGCACCGCCACGTGTAATCACTGTCCGCACGAGAATACGAAACATATGATTTCTTTGCCCAGTCGGCATATCGAACCTACGACCAGATTGGCGATGTCGCATTACTACCTCCTCTTATTCAAATCTTATTATCGATCGTCCGATCCGGATCGCTCTTTCATTGCATCACGAAGAGCAGCTGCCAAAGCGCTTGCTGGCTCATCATCGGAATTATCATTACTGTTATTATCAGACTCGATTTCATTCCGCGCGTCTAAGGATTTGTTCACCGCTTTCCCTTCGCCTTCAGGCATTGGAAAACCTTTCTCAGACATAGCAGAAATCAATTCATTATATCCAAGTTCGCCGAAATTCCTTAATGCAAGAAGTTCTTCACGGCTATGGTCCAAAATAGAACCTATGGTAGAGAGTTTCGAACGACGAAGTAAATTATTTACTCGCTGTGATAATCCCAAATCCTCGATAGGAAGATCCAAAATTGGCGAAACCGGTTCTGAATCCAATGGTAATCGGCCTTCTGTCATTAACGAAAAAGGAGTTAGTTGAGCGACTAAAACGTCCGATGCCTCACTCACGGCGTCACTACCCGTAATAGTTCCATCAGTCCACACTTCAAGCGTAAGACTATCGTACGCCTCACCAGCCTGCTGCATCTCATTAACCTCATAGGAGACACGTCGGATCGGTGAATATACCTGATCCATAGGTATCAACCCTATGGTGACGGTCTCTCCGCCCTTATCAGTTTTCTCTGATGGAATATAGCCTCTGCCAGTCCGCACAAATAATTCAATAGATAAATTTGCATCTTTATCATCAACATGACATATCACGAGGTCTGGATTAATGATCTCGTAGTCGGACGTACTTTGAATGTCAGCGGCCGTCAAGACGCCCTTGCCTGATGAATCAAGCGTCATTCTTGCTTGACGATCAGCATTAGCTTTCAGTCTGACTTCTTTCAAATTCAGCATTAATTCTACTAAATCTTCTCGAACACCCTCAATAGTTTGAAACTCATGCTGGATATTATCACCGCGCATTGCGTATATGGCAGCTCCAGGCAAAGAAGATAAAAGAATTCTCCTCATCGCATTACCAATCGTGGTTCCTAGCCCAGACTCAAAAGGTCCTGCTCCAACTCGAATGTAATCAGATTCTTCTTGCTCAATCGTTATATCAGCTAAACGCAGATCTGCCATAGCAGTATCCCTCCTAGATGCCTTCTTTATTTATTTAATTACCGTGAGTAATTCTCAACAATCGCATTTGGATTAAAAATAGACTCCCAATCACCAGCTCCTGGTAGTGAAATAAGTTCACCAGTAAGTGACTCGCGATCCACGGATAGCCACCCACTCACATCTCGGCTAGCTATCTCTTCCTTAAGTATTTCAAAATATTTACTTCTCTTACCTCGCTCAGTGAATGAAATTTTCTGTCCGATCTTTAATCTTGCACTAGGCACCGAAAGTTTGTTTCCATCGACTGAGACGAGACCGTGGGTGACTAATTGCCTGGCCTGAGATCTCGTCGCCGCCAAACCAAGTCTGTAAACAATATTATCGAGTCGCAACTCAAGCAGCGACATCAAATTAAGTCCGGTCTCACCTGGCATTTTTGACGCCTGATTGTAAACTCCACGAAACTGACGTTCCATAAGACCGTATGCAAATCTGACTTTCTGTTTCTCAATTAATTGCTGTCCAGCATCCGAAATTTTCCGACGACGGACAGGTCGTGGACCGGGCGGAAGATTTTTGCGATTGATCGCACAATTAGCTTTGCCACAAAGAGACGCTTGAAATCGGCGACACTTTCGACATTTCGGACCAGTATATCGAGCCATTAATAATACTCCTTACTAATTCCGTGGTCGTCTTCGAGCGCGGCAGCCATTGTGAGGAACTGGTGTCGCATCACGAATGGATAAAATTCTTAGTCCGTTGGCTCCAAGCGCTCGTATAGCTGACTCGCGTCCTGGGCCTGGTCCGTTCAACGTGACATCTACCGCACGAATACCAAATTCCGAAATTTCCTGCGTGATCGCATCTGCAGCTAACTGCGCCGCATAAGGAGTTGATTTCCGGCTCCCCTTGAACCCAACTGTCCCTCCACTACTCTGAGCTACAGCATTTCCATTTGGATCGGAAATCGTGATAATCGTGTTATTAAAAGTTGAATGAATGTATGCTCGCCCAACAGGAATAGTTCTTTTTTCCCTGCGGCGTGCCCTACCACGTCTAGCTCGTCCCATTAAAATATCTCCCTAGTATCTTTGGATATATCTACTTAGTTACTTGGCGCTTACCAGCTATCGCGCGTCTCGCGCCACGCCGTGTTCTAGCGTTAGTTTTAGTCCTCTGTCCTCTGACAGGAAGACCGCGCCTGTGTCGCGTACCTCTATACGAATTAATCTCGATCAATCTTTGAATATTGGATCTTACCGTCCGTCTCAGACCTCCCTCGAAAGCATCGTTATTGTCAATAATCGATCTGAGTCGAGCTATTTCTTCATCACCAAGAGCGGATACAACTTTATCGGGGGGAATATTCGCCTGCGAACAAATCAGCTTTGCCGTCGGTCGTCCTATACCAAATATGTATGGCAAGGCAAACATTATTTGCTTCTCTCGTGGCAGATCTACTCCAGCAATTCGGGCCATTCTAAATTCTCCTAGACCAGTCTTTTTCAATTAACCTTGACGCTGCTTATGACGTTTCG
>Ga0066372_10001266_pt1 | contig 10165 bp, 7 predicted proteins | sample Knorr_S15_td_250_FD_77011 | JGI IMG/M metagenome (GOLD analysis project Ga0066372, IMG submission 77011) | Marine microbial communities from Southern Atlantic Ocean transect - Knorr_S15_td_250_ad_251m_LV_A | ecosystem: Environmental > Aquatic > Marine > Oceanic | place: Southern Atlantic ocean... | reverse complement strand
TGAGGCAACCGCAGCACCGATTGATGAGTCACCGAGGGCTATCTTGAATAGGCAGGTGGCTGCTGCGTCGAAAGCGGGATTTGATGCCTTGGGGGCATCCGAACTTGAGTATTACATGTTTGAGGACAGTTATCGGGAGGCGCACACCCAGCACTATGACGGCCTACAACCAACTGGGTGGTACCTCGAAGATTACGACGCGTTGCAGGGCACCAGGGTCGAACGTTTTAATCAGCCAGCACGACGGCATCTTGCGAGGTCTGGGGTGCCGGTAGAGACTTCAAAGGGAGAGTGGGGTCTAGGGCAGCATGAATTGAATATTCGTTACGCGAATGTGCTGGAGATGGCGGATCGCCACCTCATTTTCAAACAGTGTTTGAAAGAAATAGCTGATTCATTAGGTATGAGTGTCAGCTTTATGGCGAAGTACGACAAAGATCAGGCAGGATCGAGTTGTCACGTGCACTTGAGTTTGCGGGCAGATGGGCGAACAGCGTTCACTGGTGACCACACCCTTGGTCCAATTCGTTGCTCGAACATATTCAAGTGGTTTTTGGGTGGATGGATCGCTCATGTGCCGGACGTCATGGTGTTTTACGCGCCAAACGTAAATTCCTATAGGCGTTATCAAGAGAAGTCGTGGGCTCCAACACGGTTGGCTTGGAGTCACGATAATCGGACTGCTGGTTTTCGAGTGGTCGGCAGTGGTGAGAGTTTACGAATCGAATGTCGGCTGCCAGGTGCTGATTGTAATCCCTACCTTGTCTTTGCCGGCGCCTTAGCGTCTGGGTTGGACGGTGTGGCAAATAAAATTGAACCGCCACCACATTTTTCTGGTGATTTGTATGCTGCGACTGAGCAACCCAGTGTTCCTAACTCTCTTGAGGAGGCCACTAACCTTTTTGAGACAAGCCCTTTCGCACGTTCTGTGTTTGGAGACACAGTCGTTCAGCATTATGCTCATTTTTTTAAGACGGAAGCTTCAGCCTACGATGTATCCGTTGGAAATTGGGAACGAAAGCGCTATTTCGAGCGTATCTAGCCAGCGGTAATGACACGTCCCACAATCGGCCTGTCCATGTATGGTAGAGATAACAGAGGGCACTTCTATTTGCCCTCTGAGTATGTCGATGCGGTGCGCAGAGCCGGTGCCACCGCAGTTCTCTTACCGCCTGGGGAGCAAGATCTTGATGCCTGGCTCGAACGTGTTGATGGTTTAATCTTTTGCGGTGGAGGTGATATCAATCATGGGGCTTACGGTGGACGACCTCACTCAAGCTTTTATATGGTTGACGCCGAGCGGGACAAAACAGAGTTTGCGCTTGCGCATCGTGTGTTAGAGCGAAGTATTCCCACGTTAGCGATCTGTCGAGGTGTTCAGGTATTTAACGTGGTGATGGGTGGCACGCTTCACGAACATCTGCCAGATGTTGTTGGAAACACGGTGGCCCATCGAGCACCGCCGAAGGAACCCACGCTACACACGGTCATTTTGAAATCAGATTCCAAGGTAGCCAAAATTCTTGGAACGTGCGAATGCGATACGATGTCTTGGCATCATCAGGCAATAAATAAAGTTGCTTCGCCGTTAACGGTGGTGGGGCATGCGCCTGACGGCACAATCGAGGCTGTGGAAAAGGATGACCATCCTTGGTTGGTGGCTGTGCAATGGCACCCAGAGTTGACGGCTGATGAAGATGCTAGGCAACAGCGGTTATTTGACTCGCTTGTAACCGTGGCGAGTGACATGTCCGTTGTCAATAAACGTTCTTAATGCATTTGTGGTTCTGTGTGACGTGTTCGAGGAAGAGTGAATGAGACTTAACGACAAGGTAGCAGTGGTCACTGGTGGCGCCAGTGGAATTGGGCGAGCAACCACTCTTTTGTTTGCTGCGGAAGGAGCAAAAGTAGTCGTGGTTGACCTCAACGAGAAGGCTGGACTAGAGACGGTCAGGTTGACTGAGGAGAAGGATGGAGTTGCAACGTTTTGTCATGCTGATGTGTCTAGTGCATCAGGATGCGAATCGATGGTAAAAAATGCAGAGCAATCCTATGGACGGCTCGACGTGCTTTTTAACAATGCTGGCATTATGCATAAAGACGATCATGATGCGATTCAAACAGACGAAGCTGTTTGGGACTTCACCATGAATGTGAACTTAAAGAGTGTATTCTTGGGATGCAAGTTTGGCATTCCCGCACTACGGCGATCTGGAGGCGGTTCTATTATTAATACCGCTTCCTTTGTCGCATTGATGGGCGCAGCAACGCCACAGTTGGCCTATACGGCTAGTAAGGGTGGAGTGCTTGCTCTTAGTCGAGAATTGGCTATGGTTCATGCCCGTGAGCATATACGGGTTAACGCCTTATGTCCTGGGCCATTGCGCACCGAATTATTGATGAAAGCGCTGGATACAGAAGAAAAAAAACAACGCCGACTGGTCCATATTCCTATGGGCCGATTTGGGGAAGCTGACGAAATTGCGCAGGCGGTCCTCTATCTTGCATCGGATGAATCATCATTTGTGACCGGATCTAGTTTTGTGGTCGATGGCGGCATTACCAGTGCGTATGTAACACCAGAGTGATGGGAATGCCGCTCGAGATCTTAAATCCCTATGACCAATCACTTGTCTGCCGCGTTCAAAATGACGAAGGCGAGAGACTTGAGAAGAAGATTGCGGGTGCCCACGCAGCGTTCCAACATTGGCGCCAGGTGCCGATTGGTGAGCGAATTGTCCAAGTCCAAGCCGGACTTAAACGCTTTCAGCAAAACTCTGCAGTAATTGCTCGAGATGTAACACGACAAATGGGCAAGCCGATTGTGCAAGCTCAGCGTGAAGTTGACACGGCGGTTGAGCGTGCTGAACACATGATATCGATCGCTGAAGAGAGCCTCACGCCAGATATTTTGCCGGAGTTAGACGGCTTTGAACGCCGCATCGAACACGTTCCACATGGCGTGATTTTAAATGTTGCGGCTTGGAATTACCCACTGCTTATTCCGATTAATGTAGTGGTTCCAGCTCTACTTGCAGGCAATACGGTGTTATTGAAACATTCAGCCAAAACGCCACTTTCAGGTCAAGCCTTTGCTGAAGCATTTGGAGACTTGGAGGTGGCAGGTCTCGTCACAAATCTTGTTTTGAGTCACGAAACAACAGCCGCTGTTATCTTGGATCCCCGTGTGGCTCATGTCTCATTCACTGGGTCCGTGACAGGAGGGTCCGCAGTCTATCAGCAGGCTGCAAAGCGGTTTATTGATGTAGGACTTGAGCTTGGAGGCAAGGACCCTGCCTACGTTGCCGAAGATGCCGACGTGAAGTTTGCTGTGGCTAATACTGTCGACGGTGCATGTTACAACGCTGGCCAATCCTGTTGCGCCGTAGAACGGGTATATGTCCATCGGCACCACCTTGATGAGTACCTTGACCTTGCTCAACAGGTCATTGAGGCGTATAGGACGGGTGACCCGTTAGATGAAGCCACAACCTTGGGTCCCTTGGTGAACCGGATGGCTTTGGAAGAAGTTGAAAGGCAAGTGGGTGACGCAATTGACCGTGGCGCACGCCTGTTGACAGGAGGCCGTCGAGTGCCAGGACATCGTGGAAATGTGTTTCCAGGCACTCTCATCTCTAATGTGCCGAATGAAGCTTCAGTGATGCAAGACGAGAGTTTTGGACCAATTGTGCCGGTCCGGGGAGTTGAGAATGATGAAGAAGCACTTCGATGTATGAGTGAGACTCGCTTTGGATTGACGGCTTCGGTTTGGACGACCGATCGCAATCGTGCTGAGCGATTCGCCAGGTTGCTAGATAGCGGTACTGTTTTTCAGAACCGATGCGACTATTTGGATCCAGCGCTGGCTTGGACCGGATATGGTGATTCCGGAAAAGGATCAACGATGTCTCGATACGGGTTCTATCAGCTTACTCGTCGTAAGAGTATTCACTTTAAAACTAAGATATAGAAATCTTCTTGTCTATTTTTAACGCACCTACGTGCCACAATTCGTGTTTCTTTTGGCGATCGTCTAAAATATTTTGTCGGTCGGGTTGAATTCCTTGAACCTCGCTGTGTGTTCGTACGGAAGAAGGCTGGTAGACTTTTCGTCGCGGCCACATCCGGATTTGTGACCAATGACACATGACTAGTCTTACTCTTCTGCCTATTCGTCTGTCGCCTTCCATGCTCGTCTTTTGGCTGCTTGGATTATTCGTCGTGCCGTCAGCGGCTGCGAACCAACAGGGTGATCTAAATACAAAGCGTTCCTTTCAAGCGTTACGACTCGAACCACACGAAAATATAACAGTTGATGGAGTTTTGGCGGAAGCTGCGTGGGATCGCGCAGAACCAGCAGGCGAGTTCGTGCAACAGGAACCCTCTGAAGGTGGCGCACCGACAGAACGAACCGATGTATTTGTGGTCTATAGCCAAGATTATCTTTATATCGGCGCCATGTTATACGACAGTGAACCAGAGGGTATTCTTGGTCATCAGAAACAACGAGACCGGGGTCTTGGTGGTGATGATCGTTTTATGTGGATGTTCGACACCTTCCTAGATGGTCGCACCGGCTATTTTTTTGAAACGAACCCGGCTGGATTATTGGGTGACGGATTAATGCGTGCAAACAGTGGAAGGAGGGGCTTATCGAAGGAATGGGACGGCATCTGGAATGTGAAAACAGTCCAAAGTGAGATGGGCTGGTCGGTTGAAATTGAGATTCCGTTTCGAACATTGAACTTCGATGAATCGCTCGACACTTGGGGTATTAATTTTCAGCGTACCATTCGTCGGAAGCAAGAAGAACTGCTATGGTCTGGTCACCGTCGAAATCAAGGCCTGTTTCAAGCAGTTCATGGGGGTCTTCTTACCGGACTGTATGATATTTCGCAGGGACTTGGTCTTGAGGTGAAGCCTTACGGCACCGCAGCTTGGCGCGATGTGAGCGGTAAAGCCACCACTCCATCTGATTTGGGATTCGATCTGAATTACAATCTCACCCCTAGCCTAAAAGCAGCGATTAGCATTAATACTGACTTTGCTGAAACAGAAGTGGACCGCCGAAGAGTCAACCTAACGAGATTTCCACTGTACTATCCAGAGCAACGAGATTTCTTTCTTGAAAACGCGAGTGTCTTTGATATTTCGTCGTCAAGTTTAGGGAGTTCAGTTTTCTTTAGTCGAAATATTGGTTTGGCTGGTGGAAAAGAAGTACCTATTGTATTCGGTAGTCGACTAACCGGACAGGCGGGCTCATACGACCTTGGATTTCTTCAGGTTAGGACTGCTCGCAGTGACAAGCTTGGAGCTGAGGATTTTACCGTGGGCCGGGTAAAGCGGAATTTCTGGCGTCAGTCAACCGTCGGCATGTTGTATACAAGACGGTCGACTGGCACCCTAAACAAGGATCTTGCCCCACTCGATCGCCATACAATTGCTGCAGATCTTAATCTGGCAACGTCTAGTTTTCTTGGCGACAAAAACCTGCAATTCGAGGCGTTTTATGTTTTACATAATGATCCCAAGCGAGAGGGAACAGCGAATGTTGGAGACCGATCAGCTCGAGGAATTCGATTAAATTTCCCCAATGATATTTGGCGTGCGCACGTTTCTTATCGCGAGTTCGGAGACGAGTATCGCCCTGCTCTTGGTTTTACACCACGCAATGGGTTTAGACGGGTCCAGCCATCATTTAGTTGGAATCCACGACCGGCGAGCTGGGGACAGGTCCGTCAGATAGAGAATGAGATTCGCTACGAACATCTTCTTACACTCGATAATGTTTTGCAGACGCGGAAGGTGCAGCTCACCTTGTTCCAACTGGAGTTTGAAAGCGGTGACCGGCTAGGTATTCGAGCGAATAACAGTTTTGAACGCCTCGACAAGAGTTTCGAGATCAGCGATGGCGTAGTCTTGGCGACAGGGGAGTATCGCTACAATGATTTTCGGATAGATGCCCGCACAGCTAGTCAGCGAGTCGTTTCCGGTAACCTCGGATTTAGCGCTGGAGAGTTTTGGTCTGGTCGCCGAACCTCGACGAACTTCAATCTGAGCGTTCGTCCCTATCAAGGAGTTACGCTCTCGTCAGATTATCGCCACGATAACGTGAATCTCCCGGAAGGAAAATTTTCAACTGACCTGGTGCGTATGTCTGGCGAATGGCACGTTAATCCTTGGGCGTCCGTCACGAGTAACGTGCAGTATGACTCTGTCAGTGACGTGGTCGGCTTGTTTGGCCGTCTACGCTGGATTGTGACACCAGGTAGTGAGTTTTTCCTCGTCTACACTCATAACTGGCAATACGATCCGGACTGGCAAGCTGACCCAATGAACGTTCGTAATCGTTTCGTGACGCTTTCCCGAGGTGCCGCAACGAAGATTAACTACACGCACCGCTTCTGAATCGACTTTTTTCTTAAGGTGTGCGGAGAGGCTACGCCTTAGTCGTTGTCGAGGTGCGATGGTGCTGCGGGATAGACATCTTCGACTGCTGCGGTGATGATCGCTTTAACCTCGGCTGAAAAGTCCTTTTTCAAGATGAACTTGAAATATCCTGAATCTTGATTTTGAATTTCTTGTAACGTTCGGCCGGTATATTTCCCAAAATTAAGTCGAGCTGCGCCGTCGCGCCAGATGACTTTCCCATCAGGATCCAGCCAATCCCGTGGTTGTGTGATGTTGTGAAGATCCTGAATGGAGAACGGAAGTTTGTTTGTACGAAGTTGTCCGACAAACGCTCTTGCTGTGGAGTCTACGTCCACATCTGCGCGGTGAGCGTTTTCCGGCTTTGTTCCATAAAAATGTTCGACCGCATCTGATAGTGTGCGTGTTTCGAGATGTTGCCATAGTCGAAATGGGTCAATGACTGCCGTGTCGACAAAAGGCGATGGAACTTCGGCTCGTTGAAACTCAGCGTTCAGCATCCCTTGATCGAATCGGAAGTTATAACCAATAAAGTCATGTCCACGTAATGATTCCGTGAGAGACTTTGCTATGTGTTGGAAGGTCGGTTCATCTGCGACATCCGCATCTGTAATGCTGTGAATCGCGGTCGCCGCTTCTGGAATTGGCATCTCTGGGTTAATCAGACGAGTTCGAGTCGAGACCTCCTTAGAGGGTGTTACGGTCGAAAAGCTTACTTGGATAATTCGGTCCGTCTTGAATGAGAGTCCAGTGGTTTCAACATCGAGGATTGTTAAGGGTCGAGTAATTTTGAGAGTTTCGGCAATCTCTCGCAAAATTGTTTTCAACGAAACAGTATCGTTCATGGCAGTTCTTCCTGGCCTTTTGGGAAACGCACTATGAGTTCGAATTATTGTAGGCGCTGGAGCGAATGAGGACAATGCATCAACTTCATAGAAGGCTACCGATTTTGGATGCTTGATGGCGTGAGCTATGATGCTTTGGGTGAGTTAGAGACCAATCAAGGAGGCATGACATGACAAATTTCATTGGCCGAATGACCGGAGCAGCGAAGCTTAATGTCGCAATCTATGAGGAAGTAGAGGCCGATACGAGTGCTACCGGACAAGCGATGGCTGTTGTATGTCTGTCGGCTCTCGCTATGGGTATTGGTTTCATGGGCGCTCTAGGAGCCCCTAGTGTGGTTGATCTTCTGATTATGGTGGTCCTAGCCTTAAGTTCTTGGTTCGTGTGGGCTTTTATAAACTACTTCGTTGGTGCTCGCTTATTCCCAGAGCCTCAAACACGTGCTGACCATGGGGAGCTCTTACGGACGATGGGATTTGCGCAATCTCCACGTCTACTACTTCTCATAGGAATCTTTCCTGGTTTTGGCTTTAATGGGACGCTTGGCGGAGTCCTAGGGTTGGTAGTATCTGTCTGGATCCTCATCACAATGATTGTAGCCGTTCGACAGGCACTCGATTATAAAAGCACTTTTCGTGCCGGGGCAGTGTGTTTTGTGGGATTGGTGATTTCTGGAGCTCTCTTGAACTTATTTCTAGGATTGCTTTTTGGTCTCTGACTTTAACGGCTAAAGATCCTGGAATTCTTCGTTCGAAACTGTTTAGCGAGGCATGATGATAAATCGCCGTGAATTTCTTGAAACTGCATCAGTAGGTTTGACGGTAACCGCGTTAGGACAAGGTGTTCATGCTCAAGACGGCAGTGACCCTCTTGGCGTACGAAATGATTTTCCTGTAGTGGAAGCTGGCACATACCTGAATGCGCCTTACATTACACCGAGCCCACGTACGGCGACTGAAGCTGTCAGTCAATTCAACCACGCGAAAGCGCGGCAGCCGGTTCCACTTGGGGCGATGCTCGAACAAAAGGAATCCGTCAGAAATCTATTTGCGAAACTTGTCAACGCTAGTCCTCAGGAGATTGGGTTTTTGTCAGCAACCAGTGATGGTGAAAACACCATCGCCCACGCGCTCGACCTCAAGGCCGGCGACAATGTTGTGCTGGATGAGTTACATTTTTCGACGTCATACATCCTTTACCGTCATCTTGAACAAGAGCTTGGTATTGAGTTGCGGATCGCTAAGGCCGTAGCTGGTGCTGTCCCTGTGACGGCATTCGAACCTCTCGTTGATGATCGCACTCGACTAATTTCAGTGGCTTGGGTCGCGCATCAAAATGGATTTCTGCATGACGTTGACGGCTTGGCGGATCTGGCGCATTCAAAAGGAGCGTACCTGTATGCCGATGCGATACAGGCTGCCGGAATGGTGCCAATTGATGTAAAACAAACACCCATCGATTGTTTTGCAAGCGGGACCTATAAATGGTTGCTCGGCGGGTATGGAATAGCTCCGTGCTTTGTACGGGAATCGATTCTCGACCGGGTTCCTCCTGACCGTCGTGGATTTCTCCAAGTCAAAAGAGAGCTCCCAAATTATCAGTACGAATTTCATGCAGGAGCAAGGAAATTAGAATATGCGACGCCGGCCTTTGCGGCATTCTACGAGCTGGGTGCAGGCCTAGAGTATTTAGAACAGATTGGCATAGACCGCATTCATGCACACGGTGTTTCACTTGCTCGACGGGTTCGACAGGGTTTGGTCGAGTTAGGGCTTCAGCCTGTCACTCCAGACGGTAATCAGACCGCGATCGTTGCGTTTGAGAACCCAATTGACTCCGAAGTGGCCACACAATTGTTTGACGAGGCCAACATTCAATTGACCTTTCGGGAAGGAGGTCGGCAGATTCGTATTGGGGCAGCCTTGTTCAACACGGAGTCTGATATCGATATCTTCCTCGAAACTGCGGCTCGGTTGGTATAAAACCACAACTTTCATATCAGGGAATTCCCAATGAGAATCATTCTGACAAGCTGTGCATTCATGTTATTCAGTAGTTTTGCAACCAGTGTTACAGCACAGACGCGGTTGTTAGAAATCGATGATTTGTTTGAGTTACGAACCGTTGGGGCACCGAGAGTCAGTCCTGCCGGTGACTGGGTCGCCTATACGGTGTCTCAGCTCGATATCGACGCAGATCGGAGTGATACAGACATCTTTATGTCATCCCTCAGCAATCCGACAGAGGATGCCATTCGTTTGACGACGAGCGATCGTGCGGAGACAGCCCCACGTTGGAGTCCCGATGGTCGATATCTCGGATTTTTGTCTTCGCGAGACGACGAAGGGACAGAAGTCTGGCTTTTGGATCGTCGAGGTGGTGAGGCGACTCGTCTGACGAACTATAAAGGCAGTGTCTCAGCGTTTAGTTGGTCGCCAGATGGAGCGAAATTGGTTGTCGTGGTTAGAGATCCTAACCCGGAAGCATCCAATGACGATGACACACCCCAACCGATTGTGGTGACTCGTCTCCAGATAAAGCGCGATGGGCAAGGGTATCTTACAGACCAATATCGACATCTCCATCTGTTTGACGTAAGGACGAAGGAAAGTATTCAGATAACCGATGGACCGTATGATGATGTTTCTCCTGCCTGGTCTCCAGATGGCGCACGATTGGTGTTTGTCAGTAATCGAACAGAAGTTCCAGATTCGAATGCAAATACCGATATTTTTCTTATGGACGCGCGTCCCGATGCACCGCTTCTACAGTTGACCGATTCAGACGGAAGTGACAACTCTCCAGCATTTAGTCCTGATGGCACCTTCGTTGCCTATGTCGCCGGAGGAGATCCGGCTGATATCTGGTACGCCCCTCGATATATCGCGGT
>Ga0066372_10001261_pt1 | contig 10178 bp, 2 predicted proteins | sample Knorr_S15_td_250_FD_77011 | JGI IMG/M metagenome (GOLD analysis project Ga0066372, IMG submission 77011) | Marine microbial communities from Southern Atlantic Ocean transect - Knorr_S15_td_250_ad_251m_LV_A | ecosystem: Environmental > Aquatic > Marine > Oceanic | place: Southern Atlantic ocean... | reverse complement strand
CAAAAGTCATTGGTGTTAATGTTGCCAGATTTACTTTATTACCACTATTGCTGGTCAATTCTCCAAGACCAATAGATAAACTTGTATCAGCGCGCAAAGACCAATTAATCCCCATTGCTTCATCTTGCTTAAGCGTTGTCTCAATAAACTTTATAGATATATTGATCTGGGGATTTTCCTGATCCAGCGTTCGGATAATGCGTTCAATCAATTCAAAATTGTCCGGCACATCAGTTACCATTATCAGATCATTTCCAGCATTTTCGCCGCCAATGACGCTGGCTGAAGACAGGGGAACTGCCTTGCCCTGACTAGTGAATATTTCGGTAAGGGCAGTAACAATCATATCGGCATCAAGGAAATATAACTGGAAAATGCGCGTCTCCAGTTCAGCGCTGTGTTTAATATCTCCATCCGCTTCTTTGACCAGCAGGATATTATCATCTATAAACCAGGTATAACCATTCGCTTTAAGAATTAAATCTAGTGCTTTTTCTAGTGGTACTTTTTTTAACCTTAGTGTTATTTTTCCTGTTACCTCTTCCCCTAAAACCAGGTTTAGTCCATGTTGTTCGGACAATAATCGTATTACATCTACAAGTTCGGCGTCTTTGAAATTGATGCTAAAAAACCCTGGTTCAATTCGCTTATAGGGAACAATAGGACCCCGATCAGCTTTTATGTCTTCCTTCTTAGGCCATGAAATCACCATAATATTACGGGGCACTTCGGGCAGATCTGTCTTCAATTCAATTCTGTAATCAGGTACTTTATTAAAATCCAGTCTGACTTCCAGCGAATTGGTGCGACCCAGCATATTTTCATCTTCTATTGCATGTCTACTAACGGGCTCTCTTACGCTGTATTGATAAAGTGGAATAACCCCGGTTTTCTCCTGAAAATCGCCCCGTGTCCAACGTACATTTACAAAGCCTATTTTTAATGTTGGCGGGACATACTTCTCAGTGGTAACATAAGCAACATCCGAATCACTGAACTCTAAAATAACTGAATACACACCCTCTTCATCAACAGTGTATATATCCAGCAATTCTGTGGGCGCAGCAATAATAAAGCTTCCTGTGCCCAGGGTTAAAAACAAGTATAGTATGTGGATTTTTCGTTTCATTGTATTAACTCCAAAATGATTTTATCTTTATTTTTTATCATGTGTACATGATCATCCTGAATTTTTGTCACCCTAAATCCTAGTATGGTATGACCCTCTTTTATGATCTGTTCATTAATTATGGCCATATACCCACCGGGTCCTTTTGAAATACCCGTTACCATAAACCAAGACTCAAAAAGTTTGGTACGATCCTGAAAAAAATCACTTGACCATTTATCGGGCCCAAACGCCAGGGAATCTACCCCGGCTCCATCCAACAAGGCCCGGATGGCGCTGTCATCAATTCCTTTGGACACAGATGGTTTCGATAAAGAAGGCAACTCTATTGAACTCTTGCTAAACAGTTGCAAAATTGTATCACGAAAGAAAACACCGATAACAACAACCATTGCAATGAGCATTATTGTCTGGCGATTCATTATGATTCTTCCTCCATATGATACGTATAATACACCACATCCGCGATCACCTTCTTGGCCGCATTCGGATCCAAGGTAAACTTATAGCTGTGCAGGTTTACTGATTTTATTTGTTTTTCAACCGCATCGAAAAATGGTCCGATATCAAGGAATTCTCCATTCAGTCTCAAATCTATGCGCTGCCTCTCTAATGGTACCTGTTTTACCTTTGTATACCGGTTAAGTGGAGGAAATGTATCATTGGACCTAAGGTTTAGGTGTAGAACACCAATATCATGTTTTATAGCCAAATCACGCATTATAACGGTAGCCAGTTCATACTCCTGGGATGAGTGGATCACATTATTATCTAATCCTAATATTATGTCATTTCTCTTAGTTTGTGTATCGACTATATTTTGCCGAACCTGACCCTGAACCCGTAATTCCATATCCAGACCGTTGATAACACCTTCGGCATCCTTGATCTCTGATAAAATACCATAATTATACCAGCCAAAACCAGTAATGACAAATACGGAAATACCGATAATGAAGAAGAAACGAATTCTGGGATTCAGCGCATTCATATAACCATTATAATGTTAAAATCTGTTTTGTTATCAGTGGCGCCTTCCTGTTGCAAAAGAAATACTGCCTGAATATTGCCATTGGCTATCAAATTCCTTTTCAATTTTTCCAGCACACTGCTGGCCTGCAAGGCATTCACTTCCAGAAAGCCATCCAAACGCAGGCTAAACATGACTTTATCCAACGCTTCGGCCTCTGCTTCCAAGTCTTTATCGGTTTCTTCATAGGTAACAAAACCTTCTTCAAAGAGCAGATCCAGTATATTATCAGCACTGGTCTTACTGAGCAGGGACAGATTGGTTATCTCCACTTTTTCCGGCACAACACGGCTCAGGTATTTCAGCACACCTAACACATTGTTCGCCATGACCCGGTCGGCACTGCGCAGCTGCTGAAATCCGTTTAGCACACGCATGTCAAAGAGGTAATTATTGTATATCTCGCGCTGGATGTTGAGCCGGGCCAGTTGATCCTTTTTCTGGGGTAAAGATAACTGCAATGGATCAAGGCTACTTGTATTGCTGTAGGTAAATAGCGAGAACACAACAAGCAACACCAACATAGCGCTCTGTAGAAAACGCCCTGGAGCGTAGAACTTGTAATCAGCCCGGTGATCATCTGGCAATATATTCAGCTTAGCCTGGGCATCAAGCAGTAAACCAAGATTAGCCATGTAATTGGAGCGCATCGGATCCTTGCCCACCCCCTTTTCTCTGACAAAGAACTCCTGCACGTTGGTGAGATCCTTATTCATCGTTCCAACTGCATGTTTATTCTCTTTCAGTTTTTCCCTTTCCTTTTCCAGCGTATCCTGAGCAGTGTTTAGCTTTTTATCAAATTTCTCTATCTTTTTTGGTCCGGATATGAGTGTTTTGTTCATTTCCTTTACCATAATATCAGCCTGTTTAATCACCGCTTCTTTCGCAACAATCTCTTCCTTAATAGATAACTGAATCTCATCCAGCCGTTGTTTTTCCTTTACGTATTCGTCTTCTTTTTCTGCCATCATTAGCTGGATTGCAGAATATATCTGCTGCAGGGCATCTACTTTGTCTTCCTCAATGCGCAATCTTTCGGATATCTCCAGTTCCCTGTTCTTTAGTTCTAGCATGGCTTGTTCGTTTTGTGCCAGCACCTTGTTGATCAATTCCCGCTCTTCCCTGATGGCCGTTTCACCATCATCAATCTTGATATTAAGTTTTTCCAGGTCAATTTCCTGGCTGTCATATTGTTTTTCCAAAGCCTTTAGTTCTTTCTCATTTTCCGCTATATCACCGCGCTGCAACTTGACATATTCTTTTAACCCTTTGATTTTCTCTTTCAAACCAGCAACGTTCTCATTGATAGTATTGAGTTTTTCCTTGTACTCCGCTAGATCATTCTCAAACTCAAGAGCCATATCCTTCATGCGGCGTTTGTTATCATAGATCATTTGTTCATGTAGGTTGATCTTATGCTGTTTATCGCGCTCGCCGTTCCGGGCCTGTTCCAGGTTTCCCGTAAGCATACTATGCTCAGAAAGAACCGGCGTGAGCCGTTTATTGATATCTTCCACCTTTGCTTTGGCAACCTCCAGTTTTTTCTCCAGATCGCCATTAATTTCCTTCAGGGTTTCTTTCTCGGTTCGGAGCGTATCGCGTGTCATTTTAAATAATTCATCATTATCATGGAGCGCTTTCTTTTCGATCCTTCTCTGGGTTTCCAGTAATTCCATTTCCCTAGACATCTGGTCGCTTTCTTGATCCATAATAATCATTTTTTGTTGCAGGTTTTTTATCCGAATCTGTCCATTGGTCAATTGTTTTTCCAGTCGTTGTTGCTCTTTATGGTGCGCTTTCTCACAGGCACCGATGTCATCATCGATCGTGTACAATGATTCCAGTGTAAGGTCCAGCTGGACTTGTTCGTCCTTGATCTTTACTTCTAATGTTTCTAACACCTTTTCAACCGTCTGTTTTTCTACCGTTAGCTTGACGAGCTGTTTATTGTGATCCTTGATGGAATTCACCAGTATTTCTAGCGTGGCGGCATAATCCTGCTTATCTGCATTAAATTGAGCAATAGATTTTTCCAGGGAATGGCTTTGCTTATTGAACGCTTTTTCTTGCTCCAGCATTCCGGCTAGGCGCTTCAAATTGTCCTGATCTGTGCCAAGCATCATGCTCATTTTATCCTTTTCATTAACCAGTTCACCGTGTCCTATCTGAAGGCTTTTTTGCATCTTGTTAAAGTGCGCATAATTATAGGTGCGGGTAAGTTCGCGTTTATCTACTTGTCCTTCTACCAGTTCCAGCTCACGGTTTAACCCTGTAGTATCCTTTGGCTTCATAATCAGACTGTTTTCAATCTTGCTGTTCCTAACTCCAATAACGGTAAACAATTTCTGGGTGGCTTTATTAAGTTTCTTATACCCTTGCTTTTCATTGGTATACTTTTTCCTGTGGCGCCGCAAAGATATTAATATTTCATTTAATACCTCCTGCTCGGCGCGAATCTGATCTTCCAAGGACATGCGCTGATCGTCTGCATTTTGCTGTTCTTCTGTACGAATGGCCATATTTGTAACCAGGTCCGTGATATCCTGTTCCAAATCAGAAATTGTTTGTTCCTGTTTTTCACGCTTTACTGTTAATTCAGTTAGGACATCATTATACAGCGCCTGTTTGGCTGCATGCTGGGTATCCTTTTCATTCTGAATATTTCTTTCAGTCTTATTTTTAACGCGTAGTTTATTCAGCCAACCGTTTAACCTAGAAATATCTGCTTTACCACCGGGGATTTTTTTATGCACATCTTTAATCCGCGCTTCTAGTACAATAAGTTCTTTATCTGCTGTTTCCTGTTGATCTTGCAATCCATTCAGATCCTGGTCTTCCCTTTCTAACTGTGTTGTGAAGGCTTTGTCCCGGTCGTTAAAAGCACGTTTTTCCTCACTGACCTTGATCTCCAGTTTCTGATGTTCGCGATTATTATGCCGCACCTTTTCCCGGTTGGTTTTGGCTGTGTTTGTAGCAGCGCTTACCCGTGCTTCCAGATTTGCTATTTCTATTATGATAGCCTCATTCTGTTTTTCACCACGGTTTAGATTACCATGAATTTGTTTCGAGCGCTTGGATAGTGCAGTTAATTCTTCCTTTAAACCAGCAGAGATTTCCGTCATGCGTACTTTGTGTCCTTTTTTATGGACAGATTGCTTGACAGCTAACTGCTCTAGGATCTGTTCCAGCACAATATCCACTTTTTTCAGATTATCCAGTTGTTGTTCTTTGGAGCGTTCCTTACGAGCCGCAATTTCCGCCAGTCGCGATTGGATAGTCTCCTGGGATCGAATGAAACTAAGATCCGATTCATTGTGCTCGCGTTCCGTTTGCCGGTAATATCGATCCAATTGGTCGATGTGGCGTTCCAGATCTTCCTTTTTATTAACTGCGCGGCGATGTTCCTTTTTCATCAGCCGATGTTTCTTAATCAGAGCTCTTTCTTCATTTTCTAAATTACGGGTGTCCGCATCACTAGCGGCCAGTGACTTTTTATAGGCTTTTATCTTATCACCGCTGGATTTTATGGCATCCTTGCTTATAAGTATACCAGCCCGGTTAGCCTGCAGTTTAGATTCGAGACGCTGTATTCCTTCTTTTAAGGCATTAGATTCATGAGTGGGAACATCATAAAAACCAGCTAACTTAAGTTTTTGCTCCCGGACCTCTTCTTCTAACCCTGGTATCTCATCCTCATTAAAGACAATATCTTTTTTACTGCTAGTGATAGTTTTTTCAAGTTTAGCCACTTGTTCCTGTAAAGATTTTTTCTCATCGCGCTGGGTCAGTAGTTCCTTATGCTTGAGCACCATTTTACTTTCCATGGAAACCAGTTTTCTATCTAGTGTACTAATCTCTTTTTCAAAATTATCTATTTTTGGTTTGGATGATTTTTTCACTTTATTGAGTTCTTTTAGTGCATCATTGCGTTTTTTACCTCGCACTGTCAGTTTGTCCTCTCGGTCATCTAGCCGTTGCCGCAATTCAGCTTCCTGGGTTGTGAATTTCTCTATTTTTTCCCGCAGTTCTTGCCGGTAGGAATCCTTAGATTTTGCAGCCTGGTCTTTTTCATTAGTTTCCTCATGCACCATATCACCCAAGTCCTTTTCCAGTTGTATTTTGGAGTCCTTTTTATCTTGGGTTGCTTTTTTAGCGGTAGCGATCTTTTGTGTCGATAGCAAATCCAATTCCTGCTGGAGCGCTTTCTTTTCTTTTTTCCATTCTTCAATTTCCGGCTTTAGTTCGCTGATCTTATTGCGCTCAAGCACTAGTTGTAATTCTAGTTCACGATTATCGGTTCTAATCCGCTCCGATGATTTATCGAGCTGATCCATTTGGGCATTCAATAGATCGTTCAAACGGTTATAACCCCTCTCGTCTTCCGTTGCTTCCTTTTCTATATTGGAGATCCTAGCCTTTTGATTATTAATGTTTTTACGAATATTAACTAATTCACCCAGCGCCTGTTTATGCTGCGTTTGCAGGCCACGTAAATTCTCATAATTGTTCTTTAATTTCTCCAGCTGTTGTTCCAGCGCGGTTATCTTTTCATCCCGGCCAGCAATCGCTTTTTCCTTTATATCCTTTGCATTACTGTAGCGCTTTTGGGATCGCTCAAGATCAGCCTCATTCTTACGCATACGTTTCTGGGTCAATTTCAAGGCATCCATTTCTGTTTTATGATTTACTTCCCTATCTTTGACATCAGCACTCAATATTTCCAATTCCGCACCCAGATTAGAGAGCTGCTTACGCAATTTGTCTAGCTTGGAATCGATATTATTAATTGTAGTTTCCTTAGACTGCTGTTCTTTTTCAAGGGAAACTATCTCGCCATCAAGGGCGATCAGTTCACCTACGTAATCTTTTAACGCTGCTATTTTGGGTGTTATTTCATTGATCTTATCAATTGCTCCATTAATGTTCGCATATGTTTTTCTTTCATCCCGTTCTTGTAGGCTAAGCTCATTAAAACGTTCCGCAAGGGTTGCATTCCCCGGCATACTGGAGGGCAGTTTTCTTCGAAAATCCGGTAATCGTGCATTGGAGGAAGCGATCACTTTATTGACTGTATCTAGTTCAAAACTATAAATCTTCTCTAACTTTTTAACTTCCTGTTGGCGTTCGGTAATTGAAAGGATTAGTGCATCAATAGTAACCGTATTTGTTTCCTGGTCTGCTTCTAATATGTCAATTTCACTGACCAGATGATTTTGGCGTTTGGTTAGGCTGGACAGTTTTTTATTATTGTGTCTAATATTTTTCTTATCCGCATTAATAACCGCTTTTTGTTTATTTTTTATTGCAACGATCTTATCTCGCGATGCAGTTAGTTTTCCTTTTTCGTTTTTGAATGATTGGTTATGGTATTTTATAGCCAGTTCAGAAGCTGCATTTTCCGCTTCCAATTCCTCTTCTTTGCTTTGAGCATGTTCGTATGCCTCGATTATTTTGGATATCTTTGCATCCAGCTTTTCAATTTTCTTTCGTATAAATCGCAGTGTAGCATCATGCTCTAATCTATCTTTTTCAAAATCACTAACCGCCGTTCTCATATCCGCTTCATTTTTATCAAGGGCGGAGAAATTTTCTGATAAATCAGTCGAGCAATTCTCAAAGTGGGTCTCGGCCTCATTTAATTCGAAGTTTATAACCTCAATACGCTCATTAATGATTCCCAGTCGTTTACTTAGATCTTGAATATTGCCCGCATCTACCTTCATATCAATTATGGTTTTCTTCTTTTGCTTACGTAGCTCAAATTCCTTTTGATCAATCTGTCGTTGTTGTTTTTTGAAGACTACCTGTCTTTTCCGCGGTTTCATTTCATATTCATCCCGCTGACCATAATTAAAATTGAGATCGCCAGTTGTTTCATCTTGCTCTTCAATATGCTGGTCAATATCTTTCTCTAAATCCTTTGTGCGGGCCACACAGAGATCAACACTGTCCTTTAGTTTGCGCATTTCCTGATGCAGTAATTTTTTCTCTCGTCCCAGTTCCTTGACCTTCATGCGCAATTTTTTTTCAATGACAGCCGATTTCTTTCTTTTAGCTGTAATTGGCGCTTTGAGTTTTTCAAGCTTTTTTTCAATTAGGTCATGCTCAGTGTATATAGGCATAACCTTGCTTTGCTGTTTCTGTAGATCCTTTTCAGATTTATCCAAATCGCTCTTATTTTTGTTTTCGTCATTGTTGAATTCAGTGCCTAGGTGATTAATATCCTGTATATTCGTTTCCAATGCGTTATTAGCTACGGCTACGTCCTTGATAGCGTTTTGTTTTTCCCCCATCTGGTTATCGATCTCTTTGGCCATTGCCTCTGGATCTTTGAAAGCACGTAACATCTTATCCAACTGGACTACTTCTTCCCTTGATTTACTTATAGCAGAATTAATCTTTTCCCGATCCTGCAACATAGAATCCCTATTCTTCAACAGCTTCTTTTGCTGTTTGGTCACATTCATTGCCTGGAACAAATCGGCATATAAACTATCAATGTCCTCCACTGGCTTACCAAGTGTACGTCCCGTCAATGTGTCAATATGTTTAATATGGCTGCCCGGGCCGCCTAAATAAATTGCATCAATCTCTAGGGTTTTATTTGAAATAGTGCTGCGAACATCCGAAAAATATTTCATTGAGTTGTCCAACTCCTTGCCAAACTTAGCAACTGGTACGGCCAATAGTTGCTGTGCATCTGCCCAAGGGATGCTATCCGTTTCATCTGGTAAATTATCATCTACCTCTATACCGTATTTTACGAGGAAATCTTCGGCAACCTCCCGCTCTACATCTAACGTCTTTCGCCCCACCTTGAACATTTTACAAAGAGGAAGATAGAAATCTCTGACACCTACCCAAAAATACCTTGATTCTACTAATTGAGAATTTTGTACCAGTGCCAAATTAGTCCTCCGTTCATCCATATATATAATGAGCGCATTGCCCGAACCAGAACTGCCAGCTCCATAATTATATATATTATGTAATATTTTTGGCATTGCTGTGGAATAGCGGGGCTGTATCCCGGCGCTAACCAGATTTGTATAATCATTTTGTAATGTTGGCCCCGCTGCAGAGTAACATACTACTGCGTTTTTCTCATATTTATCATTTAGTGACCAATCAATAATCGCTTCGTCTAGTTTCAGGTTATATGATTTCGTTAGATTATAAAACAGATAGTCCTTGAAATCTTTCTTACTGCCTTCCGGTGTAGCAACAAATGTCATTTCATAATTATAGCGGGTTGAATAAAAAGCCAGGTACTGACTGCGAGTTTTCTTAGGATCAACATAATTTGCATATACATGCTTTATTAAATCGGGCAATGTCTTGATAGCATGGCCATTATATTGGTAAGGTAAATCATAGATCTTCGTTTGCTGTATTTCAAATGAGTCCATTTTCCTGGTCGCTTGTAAAAATGTTACATTGTCTCCAGTATGAATAAATGTCATGGCCTGATTCAGTCCATTTAAATTCATTTGCACTGATTCTAGCAGCTTTGTTGTTTGTTTTTTTTCAGTAAAGGTTTTTACAGGTGCTGCTGCTTTAGGTTTCTTTGCTTTCTTTTTCTCGGCCTCTAGCCGCCTATCTATTGCTTTTCTGCGATCAGCTGATACCCTTTGTTCAATTCCCTTCCGCCTTTCTTGCCCGGAACGTTTTTCACCACCAGAAATTTTTCGTTTTTGTTTTACACGGCGTTCAGCCCCTTTTCTACGCTCCTTTGTTGTTCGCCTGTCCCCGCCCCTCCTTCTATCAGCTATAATTCTTACCACATCGGTTCCCGCCGTGGCCGGCGGGCTATCTTTATCGCCGGCTCCTTGTTTTATCTGTGGAGTGGATATTTCTTCCTGGGGTATTTGCCCTATGGGCTTTCCTTTAGCTTTTAATAGTGATGCTAGTAAGGGATTGTCTGAGGTTGTTGCCTGATCATCTTCCTCTGAACCTGTCTTATCAATTAATTCTCTTTCCTCAGGATCTATTTCCAGATCCTGTTTTTCTATATCTATT
>Ga0066372_10001260_pt1 | contig 10178 bp, 10 predicted proteins | sample Knorr_S15_td_250_FD_77011 | JGI IMG/M metagenome (GOLD analysis project Ga0066372, IMG submission 77011) | Marine microbial communities from Southern Atlantic Ocean transect - Knorr_S15_td_250_ad_251m_LV_A | ecosystem: Environmental > Aquatic > Marine > Oceanic | place: Southern Atlantic ocean... | reverse complement strand
TTTCCAGAGATACAGCCTTTGGGGAACCGGACTGAGTCACAGTAATTGCTCCGTAAGCATTTCGTACCCCACTACAAGCCTACCCGAGGCTCGGTTAGGTTACCTGGCTGAGGTACGAACCTAGTCCGACAGAAACTTCTGTCGGCTTGTCTGATCCAAGGGTCAAAAACCATAAGCGGAGGCAGATTTGGGCAAAGAAAAGCTCCTAGAAAGAGCAAGGGATGAACTTTTCAGTCACATCAACCGTTGTGGTGTACTTAAGGCGGCAGAGGACGAACAGCGGCAATGGATGGACGAGACAATTGATTATATACGAGAGCGCTATCCAGACTTGAGTGAAGTGGATCTTTCGGGTCTCCACGAGATCGGTACTCGCTTTTGCCAACCTGCTATTCCGCGTAAGGGCGAGAGTACTTTCAATACGTTGGATGACGCAAGCGTGGCCTGACTCGTCATCCTTTTTGGTTTTTACGATAATCGGAGAGCGGGCTGCCAGTAGGGTGTCCCGCTCTTTTCTTGCTAGGAAGTTGTGTTAAGGAATTTTCTCTTGAATCAGATGAAATCTAGGTAGCGATCAGGAAGCTACAAGCCTATACTTTCGGCCGCTTATTCAAGGGTTTCACCAGGAGGGTCCATGAGTACCAGACGCGATTTCATTCGGACTTCTGCCGGTGCAGGAGTTGGGGCTGCTCTCGGAGCATTGCCAAAGCCACTAGAAGCAGGGGCTCCGAACATAATCACTAGACGCGTTACGCCGGTTTGTGTGGCGTCCGGAAATGGGCTTGGCGCTGTATCACGGGCTATCGAAGAGTTGGCGAACGGGGCGAGCACGATTGAAGCAGTGGTAAGCGGTGTCAATTTGGTGGAAGAGGATCCAAATGACTCGTCAGTCGGTTATGGGGGCTTACCAAATGAACAGGGTGTGGTACAGCTTGACTCCTCCCTCATGCATGGCCCAACGCGTGGAGCAGGCGCTGTCGCTGCGCTGGAAGGGTTCAAGAGGCCTTCACTAGTCGCACTCGATGTTATGCGCTATACAGATCACCACTTATTGGTCGGAGAAGGAGCACAGCGATTCGCGTTATCCATGGGTCATCAACTCGAGGACCTACTGACCGAATCTTCTCGGGAGCGCTGGATCGAATGGCGGGCCCGACTGAGCGACAGGGATGATTACCTCTCACCTGAAGAATCAGAAGAACGTGTCGGACGTTTCCGGGAACCCGAAGAATTTGGAGACGGCCTACTCGACTCGCACGATGGTTACCGGCCGCAGGGCACAATCAATTGCGACATAGTGGACTCGGACGGTGATTTGTCATCTGTCACAACTACATCTGGACTCTCATATAAGATACCTGGACGAGTGGGAGATTCTCCGATCATCGGAGCTGGCCAGTACTGTGACAACGATGTTGGTGCAGCCGGCTCTACGGGCCGTGGTGAAGCGGTAATCAAGACGTGCGGCAGCTATACTGTTGTAGAGATGATGAGGAACGGGATGCATCCTACAGACGCCTGTCTTGAGGCACTTCGCCGGATTGTTCATGTGACGATTGAAGACCGTTTGCGTGACGAAGATGGCAGGCCGAATTTCAACGTAAATTATTATGCAGTAAACAAGAACGGTGATTGGGGTGGAGCTGCTATTTGGTCGGGGGCTCGTTTTGCAGTCAGTGTTAACGGAGACTCGCGTCATGAGGATTCTGCATACTTGTTCGAGCGCGGGTGAGTTTCTTACGAGCTTAGTCAAAATAGACTATTGATCCCAAAGGGGAGCGCGCGTTGGCCGAAGCGAAACGGATAGAAAAAGCAAAGCAACTCCTAAAGCAGTATTACGCCGGGCAAAGAATGGAGTCGCCTAATGGCGGATTTCTTATCCTACTGGGTATACGCCCACAGGAGGGTGGAAAAGCGCTTGGAGTATTTGAGTGCAGTGCGTCATCTCTTCGATATGAGATCCTGATTCCCAAAGCAACTAGAACCGAACGGAAGAAGGTTAGGGACGCGCTCCAGGAAGACAGGGACCCTGATTGCCCGAGACATGGCCCTGATTTTCTACTCTCTAGGGCCGGGAAAAACCTCGTCTGTAGTCGTTGTGGGGTAGCATACGCACGGGTTTAGCGTGCTGAGTGAGTCTGTGGGTACTGGGTTACAAGGAGGCCTTTAGATGTCCGAACGGTTTCTCAGTTCGGAGGAATATGACGAACAGGCACACAAACTCTACAGTGATGGTGATTATGATCGAGCACTCCGGTTACTCAAGGAAGGTCTTTCCGTATACCCGAAGGCGATAGAACTGAATGTAGGACTCGGGTATGCAAGGTTGGCTAGGGAGGAATACGCCTGGGCTCGGAGAGCTTTCGAGCGCGCAGCAGCCTTGGATGATTCTAATGAGGATGCGCTAGTAGGTTTGGGTGAGACCCTTCTTCGTTTTGGAGAGCGCCAGGAAGCACTTGCTTTGTTCGAGCAGGTAGCGAGAGCTGGTTATGATCATGACACTGAACTCATGCTCACAATGGGTAGAGCGCTCTACCGGGAGGCTCTCTACGCGGAGTGCAGGGACATCTTCGCCCAGGCATCAGCAGCTCGCCCCGATAGTGCGGATGCCGCTGCATCACTGGGTTATGCACTGCACCAGCTAGGCGACCAGGTAGGTGCGGGTCGTCAGATACGGCGAGCACTTAGGCTTGATCCGGATTTACACGAAGCGAGAATTTATCTTGCTCACCTTCTTTACGATCGGGGTGATTGGGAGGGTGCGTTAAGAGAGTATGAGGGAGTTCCTCCCTGTGACCACTGGGATCCCTTAGCCGTTTGGCGCCTAATCGAACTGAAGCGGGCGCTTTGGCACATTGATGAGGATGATTCTCGCCTAAGTCCATGGAGGGAACGGTTAAGCCAGATCGAAAACCTACCGGACTCGATAGACAATTTATTCGCTGAAATCGAGTCAGTAGTGCACGGTGTGGAAAAGTTTGGATCCTACCTTGATCCGAGCCAGCTTGAACTCTTCACCTCGCTCCACTCACCAGCTGAACAAGTTACCCGTACTGTCAGATTAAGTGATGGCAATCGACTGCGTGGTAGCTGGGTGGAGATTGTCGAACAAATGAGAGAGCGAGCAGGATTCCTTCATGAACCTCTTGTCGAATTCATGCGCAGGCTGGCTGAAAGGTGGCTCGAACAAAAAGGGACCAAGATTCCTTTTGCTGATCCTGAAGCTTTCTTAAGGTCAGCCGCAGATGCGGGGTTTGTGCAGATTGAGTTGGACGAATGACAAACGTGCCACAGGATGTGTTGATTGGTCGTACTTTATTCACTGTATTATTGGCGGTCTGGCTTACATCATGCTCTGGAGATCCGGGGTTGCGTCCGGATGATGTTCTCCGCCTGGAGTTAGGACTTGGGGATCGTGACCAAGTACATCGGGTCATCATCAGGGGTGGAGATAGAGAGAGCGCTGACCCATTGGAGACGGTGGTGACTTCAGGAAGCTATGTCGAATTTGTAACCGCGGATTGGTTGGTACACGAGATCATCTTCGAATTGGATAGCCTGAGTGTTGATGCCCGAACTTTCTTGGAGCGTACTGACCAGGTGGCTTCACCTCCATTAGTTAGCCAGGACAGTAGATACATCGTTCATTTTGCTGATGGACCTCCAGGACGCTATCCGTTTGTGTTAGAGGGGAACGGAGCACCTGGCCGTGGGGTGGTGGTGGTGGAAGCCGGGCCTTAATCTCTCGACCGCTCGCAGGGATCTGCTGTCGTATTCCCTAAGTTCACACTTCTCTCTCAGTTGTCAGATGCCCAGAATCGCTGTTATTCCCGGAGATGGTATTGGTGTTGAGGTAGTAGCAGAAGCACGCAGGGTGCTTGCGGCCCTGGATGATGCAGAGACGCTCGACTTAGAACTTGTGGATTGGGATTTGGGCGCAGAGCGCTATCTGAGGGATGGAATAGCCATCACTGAAGAGGAATTCAGGGCACTAGCTGATGATCATGATGCTGTCTTCCTGGGTGCATTAGGGGATCCGCGTGTCCCAGGTATGGAGCACATCAAAGCCATTCTCCTTGAGTTACGCTTTAAGCTTGATCTATACGTGAACTTCCGTCCCTGTGTCTTGCCACTCGCGAGGCTTTCTCCTCTTGCAAGGACTCAGAAGCCATTTCGTATAGACACATTTCGTGAGAATACTGAAGGGCTCTACACTGGCCTGGGCGGGAGCTTCAAGACGGGTACTCCTGACGAAATTGCCATAGAAAAGGACCTCCATACCCGGAAGGGTGTCGAGCGTATTATTCGAGCAGCATTCGAATATGCGGAATCGCGCGGGCGGGGGCGGGTGACATTAGTTGATAAGGCAAATGTGCAACGTTTTGTTGGTGGTCTCTGGCGCAAGGTTTTCGAAGAAGTAGGGGAGGCTTACCCAAGAATCTCTCAGGATTCGATGTATGTTGATGCGATGGCCATGGATTTGGTGCGCCGTCCTGACCATTACGAAGTGCTCGTTACGTCTAACCTGTTTGGGGATATTATCAGCGATCTAGCTGCAGAAGTCACAGGAGGGTTAGGCCTTGCTCCGTCAGCCAATATTCATCCGGGACAGTACGCACTTTTTGAACCAGTTCATGGGTCAGCACCGGACATTGCAGGCCAGGGTGTAGCCAACCCGATTGGAGCGATCCGCTGTGTATCCCTGATGCTGGAGTATTTTGGTTATGAACACCTAGGAGATCGCATAGAGACAGGAGTGCTTGCTTCGATTGAGAATGGAATCACCACTCCCGATTTAGTAGGAGGCAAATCAAGCACGGAAGAGGTCGGCAGTTGGATCGCTTCATATGTTGAGAGTGCTTCTACCTAAACCCTTAGGTAAGGGAACAACTGTCTTTTCGACTCCATACTCAGATGGGATGATTATCGAACAATGCTGACGACCTTTAATAGTTAGAAGGTCTTCAGGTTACTTGCTGAGGATATTTAACAGCCAAATCTGGTGAATCGATGAGGGCCCGGAGGGGTAACTCTTAGTCGAAGGATCACAAGCACGGCAAAACTATTTTCCGAAGAGGCTCCATGGCAACGCAGGGTTATGAGCGCGAGGTCGTTGTACTTGCTGGAAAGCGCACAGGGTTTGGGACATTTGGCGGGTCTCTGAAAGACTTTTCCGCCACTGATCTGGGGGTTTTCAGTAGTATTGCTACCATTGAAGCAGCTGGTATTACTCCTGATCAAATTGACCACACATTTTTTGGAAATGCCCTTCAAACCTCTGCCGATGCCATTTACTTGGCCCGACACATTGCCCTTCGTGCTGGCATCCCTGATGAAAAACCTGCTTTGACGGTTAATCGCCTGTGTGGATCAGGATTTGAAGCAGTGGTGCAGGGGGCCAAGGAGATCATCTTAGGTGAAGGTGACGTAGCTCTGACAGGCGGAACTGAATCGATGAGCCAGGCGCCACATGTTGTACGCGGTGCTCGTTGGGGCGGCCTGAGGCTTGGACCCGCAAGCGGGCAATTTGAAGATCTGCTCTGGGGGGCACTGACTGATACAAACTGTGGCCTCTCGATGGCACAAACTGCTGAGGAACTAGCAGAAAGATACGGTGTGACACGGCCGGAGGTAGATGAGGTTGCGTTTCGTTCACAGCAGAGGGCTAAGACAGCATGGGATGATGGCCGCTTTGACATTGAGGTTACGGGTGTCGCGCTCAAGACGAGAAAAGGCGAGACAACCTATATAGCTGATGAACATATACGTCCTGACACTACTGTTGAGGGCCTCTCTGCTCTAAGGCCATACTTTAAGGATGATGGTTTAGTAACGGCAGGTAATGCGAGCGGCATGGGTGACGGCTCTGCAACTGCAGTCCTAGCGAGTGCTGAATGGGCGGAAGCCAACGGTATTGAACCGTTGGGTAAAATCATCTCCTGGGGCTTTGTTGGTGTGGAGCCTCAGGTGATGGGTATCGGCCCAGCGCCCGCCTCAAGGCTAGCACTCGACAAAGCTGGATTATCCCTTGAGGATATGGATTTGGTGGAGATCAATGAGGCATTTGCGGCCCAGTATAAGTCAGTCGAAAAGGAATTAGGGCTCGATCCTGAAAAAACAAATGTGAACGGGGGCGCTATTGCGCTCACTCACCCACTTGCGGCCTCAGGTGCCCGGATCACGATTCACCTCTTGCATGAGTTACGTCGTCGAGGTGGAAAGTTTGGGCTTGGCGCAGCGTGTATCGGAGGGGGGCAGGGTGCTGCCATCGTGCTCGAAGCGAGTTAGCTCATAAGCTCTAGCTCAATACGAGAGGATCTTGGAGAGGGTCAACTAGTAATGCTCCTGAGAATGAACCTTTAAAGAGAACGGAGGAAAGTCTTGGACATCAGAAGAGTCGGTGTGGTGGGATGCGGGCTGATGGGAAGCGGAATAGCCGAAGTGGCTGCCAAGAGCGGGTTCGATGTCATGGTTCAGGAAGTTGATGATGAGGTAGCGGAAAGGGGTAAGAACCGGATCAGGCAATCTATGGACCGGGCAGTAGAAAAAGAGAAAATGACCCTTATAGAGCAGGATGCTGCTTGGGAGCACCTCCACTTCACAGCTGAAGTGTCTGAGCTTGAAAGTGCAGACATAGTGGTTGAGGCGATTATCGAGAATCTGGATGCCAAGGTAAAACTCTTCCACGAACTGGACGCACTTTGTCCCGAGCACACAATTTTCTCATCAAATACAAGTTCTCTAACGGTTACTGATATTGCGGCAGCTACCTCTAGAGCAGACCGTTTTGTCGGCCTCCATTTCTTTAATCCTGTACCGGTCATGAGGCTTGTGGAAGTTGTTAGGACAATCGCTACTAGCCAGGATACCGTAGACCGTGCGATGCAGTTCTCAAAATCTCTTGGCAAAGTGCCAATTGCGGCAAAGGATAATTCGGGTTTCGTCGTAAACCTTCTGTTGGTTCCTTATCTACTGGATGCCATACGGCAACTTGAGCACGGAGTCGCGACTGTTGAGGATATTGATGCGGCCATGGCTCTTGGCCTTGGGTATCCAATGGGCCCATTTATACTCTGTGACTTTGTTGGGATAGATACGTTACACCAGATCAGTGAGATCATGTTCGATGAGTACAGGGATCCGCGATATGCACCACCCCCACTACTAAAACGAATTGTGACGATGGGAAGGTTTGGTCGGAAAAGTGGGAAGGGGTTTTATGACTGGTCTGGGGAAAAACCCATAGCGCTACCCGTTTAATCCGGCCCGGGCTGGTGCGAGAGAGAAGCTAGCGCTTATTACGACGTTGACGGCGACGTTCGCGGCGGATCGCTGCTTCCCGTTTGCGCTTTCTTTGTGCGCTGGGCTTCTCGTAATACCGCCGTTTCCGTAACTCAGAATAGAGCCCAGATCTTTGCACTTTCCTCTTGAAGCGGCGAAGTGCCCGCTCGAGGCTTTCATTATCCTGTACGACGACTTCCAAGGAGATCACACTCCTTTGCTGTTAAACCAGAGAAGCAGAGCTCAAAAGTCTATAATCGGATCTCTGCGGCGGCAACGGGACCATAAGGATTGTTCAGTTTAGGGCAGTCGTCCTTCTCTGTGTAATGTGTGTGTATAGAGGCGGTATACCTCTGGATGAGCAAGGAAGTCCTTAGCCCAACTTTGGAAGTCAGGCAATGGCAACAATCGTTCGATATGGTCCACAACCATCATGGCGAATTGGACACGGTCTCTTGATAAGAAATCGATGCTTTCTCCTGCCAAGATTTCATCGACAGTACTCTCAAAATTGTCTGGTGTAATAAGGCTTATGAAGTGCGAAACCTGGTCTAGCCTGTATGAGCTATACAGAGATCGTAGACGATCTAGCTCTTTGTCGTTTGGAAGCACGGTTTCATCTGCAGTCCAATCTCCTGCGATGTCCTGAGAATTTTCCTGGAGTAATTTTCGGAATTGCCCACGAAGCTGCTGTCCAATAAGACCATTCGGACTTCGTGCCTTCAGCACTGAGTCGAGTAGCCCTACCAAAAGAGGTTTCCCTAATCCTCTCGCTTTCTCATGGATTTCCACCTCGGAAGATTCGATGAAAATATCAGCTGTCCGGATTTCGTCCTCACTGAGTTCACTATACCCGGGGCGGAAAGAGAAGTATCCCCGCCATTCTCCTGTCTGAGTAACAAATGTCACGAGAAAACAGGCCCAAGATTCACCCTCTTTCTGGAGGAAGGCAACTGATCGTCTGCGTTCGCTGAATGTCATCTTGATCAATCCATATCGGCTGTCCGAAGATGTTAGAGAGAAAGTATCAGAGCAAGAAATATCCACCTGTCTGAAGCTACGAGAGCTAAATTATTTCTTGCGGACGATGTCAAAGCATTGTTATCGTTAAGGCCGATACAACGACCAAGTTTCGGCAATAAGTTTGCTGTTACTGAGGTTGCGTTCCTAATGCGATGGGAATCTAACCCGGCCTGCAAGGCCGGGTTTCTTTTCCAATAAAACTACTGAGTAGTCCTATGGATCTGACAACTCACATACAGACACGACCCGAGGCTATGGGGGATGTCCCCGGAATCTGTCAGCTACCGCTCACACGAGCTGTCGTGCAATACCGAGAACTGCACGAAATGGATACACCAGGTGGTAGGATCGAAGACATTGGGCTTGCGTTAGTTGTAGAAGGACGTCAGGCCGGCTCAGCTGAGGTCCTCGATCTTGGTAGTGGTCGGATAAAGGTGCTTGACCTTAGCACTGAGTTGGTTGTGCTGGATTGGGTGTACGAACCTACCCTCGGCTACGTTACAGAACTAATCACAGAAAGTGCGAAGACAAAACGGGATGAACCTCTTCGCAGTTATGCCTATAAACTCGGCCTAAGGGTTTTGGAAAGAGTCGGTTTTGGTCCACTTACAAGGCCGACTCTTCTCCGGATCGGGTATCGTGATATTTGCCGTGATTTTGATCTGCACGAAGGAACGTCAATCAGATTTGTTCTTGGGCCCGGCCGGATCACCCGCGCATACCTGCATTATGATGCGTGTGCGCTATCTTTCAAGACAGCGTTTACGGAGCCAGATGCTTCGTTGGAACATGCTTTATTGGATGCTTTCCATTCAGGTGAGATCCGCCGTTTCGAGATAATTTCTGAGGCTGACTCTATCGAATACCAGGTTCGCTTGGCCTTACCAACAACCTTTGCGGAAACCCGTGCGAGCCTCGGGACGATGAGGCGTGGCCTAGCTGCTCTTATGGCCCGCTTTGAGCCTGACCGTTTTCAGTCTGTAGGTCACTTGATGGATACGTTTGGTCAGAGAGAGACTCTAGCCGGACTTCGCGTACGAGACCCCCAAGCTCGGTCAGTGGAGATTGGTCACCGGTTGTCATCAGCACCCACTGTGCATTGACGAGCTAGAAATACGACCAGATTCTGGTATTAAGAGCTGTGAGTTATTTTTGAGGCGCTGAATGCTACTGTTCAGTGTAGGTGACTCGTGGCTCACTAATCGTACTTTTTGTAGTGATATCATCTTCCATGATAATATGCGTCGTGGTCGACGGCTGAGTACTCAATTACCTCTCCAAATGTCGAACTGAAAGCATTCTTTTGTTGAACTTTGCAAAAGTCCATTTTTTGCAAAAAATTGATTTGTTGCTTCACATGATTTGCAGTCGATCGCGGTGAGCAAACTCCGTGAGCCACTTACACTTCCACGAATGAAACGACTAAGAGGTTAAGCTGCGATCGTGCTTAGGAACACTTGGTTTTCAGAAATTAGTGAATTCCTAAGTGCTTGCTACACAATAACTTACGAATTCATATTTTTTATGTAGTTTAGGTAACAAAGGGGTTGCGCGTCCCTTCAAGTAACCTTAATGTGATTCGCGTTACTGAGGATGCCGGCACCCTTCCACCGTAGCCATCGCGTGTCCGATCCGCGGTCTGCGGTACCGTATAAATCCGTGAAATTACACTGTCACCTTGGGTGAGGTGCGTCTATGTGGGAAACGTGTTCCGTTCAGTTGAATGTGCGCTTGCCGCGGGATATCGCTGAGCAGGCCAAAGAAGCTCAAGAAACCGATCCGGAGTTCTTGAGTCGAGTGGTGCTGTACGGAATGACACGACGTTCGATTTACCGACATTTGCGTGATCAAAACCAAGCTCAAGAGAGCGAGCC